>Ga0213829_1002868_pt1 | contig 10845 bp, 9 predicted proteins | sample MC6MC0896MG_FD_180665 | JGI IMG/M metagenome (GOLD analysis project Ga0213829, IMG submission 180665) | Enriched soil aggregate microbial communities from Iowa State University, Ames, United States - MC6-MC0896-MG | ecosystem: Environmental > Terrestrial > Soil > Unclassified | place: USA: Iowa...
GACAGATGGATTGATTGCAAAATATAAAGTACTCCATGAATCTTATCTAGCAACGGCGCAGCAAGTGCTTGCTATAAAAAAAATCGACCCTAAAGCTGCTATCCAACCACAGCTGTTGAATGATTCGAAGCTTACCGGGGAAAGAATGCTTCAACTTGCTGAACTTCTACGTGGATTGCAAGAACAAGAGATGAAAAATGAACTTTATCGATCACGAGATACATATCATTGGGCGATCTCCACGATTTATTTTTATCTTGCGATCTGTTTGTGTTTAGGAATAGGCTTCATTATTTGGATCATTAGAGGGATGACAAAGGATCTCAACCATGTAACGACTGTCATGAAAAGTGTGACCAATAGCAGCCTTGATGACCTGCCGCGGATAGAGATCTTTTCTAAAGGTGAAATTGGTGCCATCGCCGCTGCTTTTAACAAAATGGTTTCAAAGCTAGAGGCACATAGCAAACGAGAGAAACAATTAAAAGAAGAGGCAGGAGAGCGCAACTGGCTTAAATCGAAAATTGCTGAAATTCTAGCGATGTACCCAGAAGCTAAAGATGTGCAGATGCTTGCTGAATTGTTCATTACAAAGCTTGTACCAATGGTAGGAGCTTGTAATGGCGTGTTTTATATAAAAACAGTGGAAGGAAACGAGCAGTATTTGAAAAAAATAGCTGCTTACGCTTTTTTTAATCATAATAGGAAATTTCAAAGCTTTCGTATGGGAGAGGGTCTGATTGGACAATGTGCGTTGGGAAAAAAGCCCATCTTCCTAAATCAAGTTCCAGATAATTATATAAAAATACGTTCTGGTATGGGAGAAGCTTCACCGAAAAATATTATCATCTTACCGATACAAAACGAAGATGAGGTTCTTGCTGTTATCGAAATTGCTTCTTTTGAATCATTTAGTCCTTCTCAAATTAAGTTACTTGAAGAAGTCATTCCTACGACTGGAATTACGCTAAAAAGTATTTTAAATCACATGAAGGCGGAAAGGTTATTACAAGAATCACAAAGCTTAACTGAAGAACTACAAGCTCAATCTGAAGAACTGCAATTACAGCAAGAGGAGCTAAGGACAACAAATGAACAACTTGAGGAACAATATGCAGCCTCAGTCTTAAAAAAAGAAGAACTAGAGAAAGTAAGAGAGCAACTTGAAGAAAAAGCGCAGCAATTAGAAGTTAGCTCCCAATATAAATCAGAGTTTCTTGCTAATATGTCGCATGAGCTTAGAACGCCACTTAATAGTTTACTCATTTTAGCACAGATCCTTTCGGAAAACGGTGAGGGCAATCTTACAGCAAAACAAAAGGAGTATGTTCGAACTATTTATTCTTCTGGTAATGATTTATTACATTTAATCAATGATGTTCTAGATTTAGCAAAAGTAGAATCAGGAAAACTAGAAGTAATTCATAGAATAGTAGATTTACATGGTGTGAAAGATTACATCATGAAGCAATTTTCACCAATTGCCTATAAGAAAGGTATTCAATTTATCGTTCAAGTGGAACCTGATGTAGCGCCAAGTTTCTATACGGATGAACATCGTTTGCAGCAAATTTTAAAAAATCTGCTTTCAAATGCATTTAAATTCACTGAAAGTGGCAGTATTTCACTAATTGTTCGGAAGGTAATGAAAGAAACCGCCCGGCAGCCAATTTTTGTGAATAATCACGTAGAATGTATGCTAGCCTTCTCTGTGATTGATACAGGGATTGGCATAGCTAGGGAAGAACAAGAGACGATATTTGATGCCTTTAAACAAGCCGATGGAACGACAAGTCGAAAATATGGTGGTACAGGACTAGGATTATCTATTTGCCGAGAAATAGCTTATTTATTAGGTGGGTTTATTGAGCTAACGAGTGAGGCAGGAAAAGGGAGCAACTTTACTTTATATCTGCCTTTCGACCAAGTAAATAAGCCAAAAGAGATGACATCTTATATTAAGGAAGCTTCGGCAGGCCTCGAGAATGAGCATTATATACCCGAAGTTACTAACAAAATGGATGACGAAGATAGAAGTAATAAACAACTCGGAAATTCATCGTTAAAAGATAAAAAGGTCCTCATTGTCGATGATGATATCCGAAATGTTTATGCACTAACAATTGCTCTAGAGAAATATGAAATGGAAATACTTGTAGCAGACAATGGCCGCGAAGGGATTGAAATCTTACAAAGTATTCCAGATATAGATATTATTTTAATGGACATTATGATGCCTGAAATGGATGGATTTGAGGCAATACGTACAATTCGAAGCACACCAGAGTTTATATCCTTACCGATTATTGCCCTTACAGCAAAGGCGATGAAACATAGTCGGGAGGAATGTTTAGATGCAGGAGCAACGGACTATATCAGTAAGCCACTTAACTTAGATCAGTTATTCTCGCTTATGCATGTATGGTTGTATAGAAAGGAAGGATAAGCGATTACTATTCAAAAAAGGGAGATACTGGAGAAGCAAACACCGAGCCAAGTGGTAGAAAATATTGAAATAGATATGCTCCTTGAAGCGATTTACCGCTTTTACGGCTATGATTTTAGAAATTATACCCGTCCCTTCATTCAACGGAGAATTTTGCAACGTGTGAAAAAGGAGAATTTAACAAGTATATCTGCTCTTCAAGAAAAAATATTACGTGATCCGATCGTCATGAATAAGTTATTTTCTGATTTCTCTATAAATGTTACCGAGATGTTTCGGGATCCTAGTTTTTTTAAGTCTTTGCGAACAAATCTCATTCCAGTAGTAAGAGATTATTCTGATATTCGAATTTGGCATGTCGGCTGCTCCACTGGTGAAGAAGTGTATTCAATGGCCATTCTGTTACAAGAAGAGGGCCTATATGAAAAGACAAAAATTTATGCAACAGATATAAACAAAAGTGTGTTAGAAAAGGCGAAGAAGAGTACTTTTTCTTTAGCTAATATGCAACAATACACCAAAAATTATTTATTAGCTGGTGGGACTAGAGCTTTTTCAGAATATTACAAGGTGGTGGCGGACCAAGTTGTTTTTCATCCTGCTTTACAAAAAAACGTTGTGTTTGCTGAGCATAATTTAGTAACTGACTCTTCATTTCACGAGTTTGATATTATTATTTGTCGAAATGTCCTAATCTATTTTAATAAGTGTTTGCAAAATGATGTCCATCAACTCCTCTATGAAAGCCTAAGTTTGTCAGGATTTCTAGGGTTGGGTAAAAGAGAGGGGATTAGATTTACAAGTTATGGAAACTGTTACGAAGAATTTAACTCAACAGAAAGACTGTACCGTAAATTTAAATAGTACCACTACTCAAAAAGTCAATCTTTTAATGGTGGATAATCATCCTGAAAATCTACTGGCATTGGAAGCAGTACTCTCGTCTCCACACTATAACTTAGTTAGTGCAACCTCAGGGAATGAAGCACTGAAATATCTGCTTAAACAAGAATTTGCTGTTATTTTACTAGACGTACAAATGCCGGGACTAAATGGTTTTGAAACAGCTAAACTGATTAGGGCAAGAGAAAAAACAAAGCATATTCCAATTATTTTCATTACGGCTATTAGTCAAGATATGGAACATGTTCAACGTGGTTACTCCGTAGGGGCAATTGATTATATCTTTAAACCGTTTCAACCTGAAACATTGAAACAAAAAATAGAGAAATTTGTTGAAATCTATCAAAAATATCAAGAGGAAATTAGCAAGAATGAGTTGCAGCGTTCAGCTGAATTAAGTGAAGTGAATAAAAAGTTAGATCAGACAACCTTGGATTTACAGAGGACAGAAGCATTAGCAAAGGTGATTAGTGAAACGTTAATCGATACCATTGTTACCTTTGACAGTCAAGGGTGTATCTTATCGGTGAATCCAGCTGTAAAAACCATGTTTGGCTACCATCCGGATGAATTAGTAGGACAGCCTATCGGCAATCTATTTCTAAAAGTGAAGGGAGACAGTGGAAATAGATCACCGCATTTGTTCTTTTCCTTAACCAACCCATGTCTAGGAAAGGTGATCGAATCGGTTGCATTAAGGCAGGATGAAAGCCATTTTTATGCTGATATCCAAATTGGAGAGGCTGCAGTAGAAGGTCAACAAATTTTTGTTTGTACCATTCGTGATGTGACGGAAAGAAAGCAGATGGAAGAAATTAAAAAGCAACAATTCAATCATATGGAGAATATGGTAAAAGACCGTACGTTAGAGCTCATATTAGCCAATCAGCGGCTGCAAATAGAAATTGAGGAGCGAAAAAAGATTACCGATCATCTTTTTATTTCCCAAGAACGGTTTCGGAAAATTTTTGAGGCTAGTCCCTGCTTGATGGCCATTATTTCGCTAAAAGATAAAACATACTTAGATGTTAATACTAGTTGGATAAACTTTACGGGTTACAGTTATCATGAATTATTTCATCAAAAAATAAACTTACTAGATTTTATTGACGAACCTGACGGTAATTCTATTCATCTAGGAGAGCCAATTCGTAGTAAGAAAATCAACTATAAGACAAAACACGGGGAAATCCGTGCCGGATTTTTATCTACGGAAATGATTGACATTCAACCTGAACCTTGTATTCTTTTCGTTTTGACAGATTTTACGGAAAGGCTCCTTTTAGAAAGGGAGATGTCCAGGCTGGATCGGTTGAATTTAATTGGGGAGATGGCTGCAGGGATTGCCCACGAAATTCGCAACCCCATGACAACCGTTTATGGATTTTTGCAAGTAGCAAGAAGTAACCGCGAAGGATTACCACAAGAAATTGTTGACCTCATGTTGGAAGAATTAAGCAGGGCTAATTCTATTATTACTGAATTTCTTAATTTGGCTAAAAATAAAGTAAGTTATAAAAAAATCCAAAACTTAAATACGATTATTGAAGCATTATTTCCGCTTATTCAAGCTGAAGCCTTACGTTCTAGAAAACAAGCTGTGCTCGATTTACATGATTGCCCGGATATCTCAATAGATGAAAAAGAAATTCGCCAATTAATATTAAATATTGTGTTAAATGGGCTCGATTCCATGTCATCTGGAGGGCAGCTTACAATAAAAACCTATGCAGAAGAACAGGCCGTCATTTTGGAGATAAAAGATCAGGGGATAGGGATTAGCTCGGAGATTTTAGAAAAACTAGGAACACCGTTTTTCACAACGAAGGAAAATGGAACAGGGTTGGGCCTTGCAATCTGCTATAGTGTAGCAGAACGTCATCAGGCAGATATTGATATAGAAACAGGAAATGAGGGGTCAACCTTTTCTATTCGTTTCAAATCAATCTAGTAATAAATCAAATTAGAAAAGGGCGGTTTGAGCCATGAGAAATAGAATAGTTCAAGGCGCCTGGAGCTGGACATTTCTCAAAGTATAAACTTTAATACTTTCTTTCTTTGAACGAAGGAGGGGTTGGATGTTAAAAAGGAGAAAGCTATTTCTTCTTACTTTCTTTATTGTTTCTGTAATATTAGTTGGTTTTAGCTTTAAATATTTTGTCGATGAAAAGCCAAAAGTCGTCTTTGTTTTGCGAACGTTAGACAATCAGTATTGGGAAATTATTCGAGCAGGTATAGAGCAGGGATGTAAAGATTTTGGGATAGACGGTAAGGTAATGGCACCGAGAAATGGTACAGCCACAGAACAAATGAAGATGTTAAAGAATGTTCTTGAAGAACATCCAGATATATTAGTTGTCTCTCCGGCTATTTCGCCTGATATTATTCCTAACTTAGAAGAGTTTGTCAAAAGGAACATTCCTGTATTACTGATAGATGCAGATGAACCTTGGAAAAATAAAACAGCTTATATTGGTACCAATAACTTAGAATTAGGGAGAAAAGCAGGGATATTGATGGCCTCGATGCTGCAGCCTGGAGATAAAGTGGCCCTTATCGGCAGAGAGTCATCCGTGGAAAGAGAACAGATAAAGGGAGCTAAAGGTAGTTTAGAAGCTGCAGGGATCAACATAGCTCCAGAAACGTTAAAACTATCAATTGATGATAAAGAGCATGATCAAAAAGTGAAAAAGGTAATAGAAACGATTTTGCAGCAGCATCCGGATCTTAAAGGTGTTATTACCTCAACTGATTATCTTGCTATTCCTGTGGTTAAGGTTCTGCAGGAACAAGGACTTACTATCCCCGTTACAGGAGCAGATGGAATAATCAAAATGCTTGAGTTAGTAGAAAAAGGAACATTAATCAGTACAGTAGCCCAAAACCCGTATGATATGGGATATTTAAGCGTTGAAGCTGCATTAAAGGTTACAAAGGGAGAAAAGATAAAAAGAAATATTGATAGCGGTGTAGATATTATCACGGAAGACAATGTGAAACAGAAGCTAGACTTTTTAAAAAAGGTGTTGAAGTAAATTACACTAGCTTACGGGCATGCCTGGAGTCAGCCCCCGATGCGCTTTATTTAAAGGGAGAAGCGCAGTATTTCCCTTAAGTTCACATAGAAAAATAAAGTGCAGAAAATTCTTTTAGAAATAAAAAAGGAGCTAAACTTAAACTACAGCTTAGCTCCTTTTATTTACAAATTATTTAATGAAAAAGGATATAATCCCTATTATTATACACAAGATTCCACCTAAAAATTGTCCTAGCCCAGAAGCTTCTCCCATTAGTAAGAAATTAAAAATATTTTTTCTTGTTTGGGTTTTTCCTACGAATGCATCATCCTTTTTCATTCTATATCTACCCCATAATACAAGGACGACTCCAAAAAGTATAAACAATAGTTTTAAAATGATCATATAGTTACCTCTGTTCATTATTTGTATTTTACTTTTGTATTAAAATTTTCCTCAACTATTATATTTGTATACGATTAGCATTGATCATCTTCTTCAAAAATAAAAGTTTCTTCAATTGGTAAGTTAAAAACTGAAGATATTCTATATGCTAGTAAAACAGATGGATTATATTGTTGTTTTTCTAAAGAGATTATGGTTCTTGAAGATACACATACTCTATCCGCTAATTCTTGTTGCGTTATTCCATGTTTTATCCGCAATTCTTTTACTATATTTTTCATATAATTCACCTAATTAAAGAAAATAATTATAATATTTTTTGGCTAAAGTGCTAGTAATTAGGTGAAATACTAAAATGATCATTAAAGCAGTATTTGTTGGAATTGTAATCCATTTTGAAAGAAACATCATCAAGATCGTCACCATCATTAGTATGCTTATGGTAAAGTGAGCAGCTTTTCCTTCTATTAAATCATCGCGCTCATCATATTCTTTTGATAGCTCTCTTTCTAATTGTTTGCGATTAGTATGAAATTTAACGTGTGAAGTTATAGCGAAAACTAAAAGCATTGCTCCTACGAATAAAGATAAAATACCAAAATAAGATCCTTCTGTAGTATTAGTTTTAGTGTAATTGAAAAATATTTCAAAAAAACCGAGTGCAATCATTGCAAATGAGCATAAATAAAACTCTGTAAATCTATTTTTCAAACAAATCACTCCTTACATAGTACGATGTGAAGTTTACTTCATGTGAACTTTACTTCATATTACTCGATCTTACAGGGAATGTCTAGAATTAATTTGTTGGATTTTCAAAAATCATAAATCGAAAGGAAAAATTATTCCAAGTACTACCGAATTATGTTCCCTGCAAAAAACGAATAAACTTTGTTAGACTTTGCGGTTTCTGTTTTCTAGGTTTGATTATAAAATCTATCATGATTGTGTCAGACAGTTCTCGATATTGAACCGTTTTTATTTCTTTTCGATTATAAGCAACATCTGCCGGTAATATCGTTATTCCAAGTCCATCATGTGCCGCTTGCAGAATAGATTCTAGAGAATCAAACTCTATAATAGTAGGATCATGGAAATTACTTTTGTTAGCAAAATCTATCATTTTGTTTCTGTAGATACAATTTATATCACTATTAACAATTAACGTTTGATCATGTTGACTATGTTTAGGTGAAATGAGTACGATTTTCTCAAAATAACGATAAACGGTTTCAAACTGTGAGGAATTATACGCACCATTAATAAAAACACCATCAAGTTCTCCATAGGAAAGCATTTCTTGTAACCTTTGTTTATCATTCGTTCGAACCTTTACATCCATATTTTTATGCTCCTTCAAAAAAGAAGAAAACAGCTGAGGAATTCTAACCGCAGAAATCGTTTGGGATGCACCTATTGTTAATGATTCTCTCCATTTTTGAGGACTAATGACTGACTTGGCTTCATCCATTAATAATATGATTTGATTTGTATACTCTAATAAAACGTTTCCCTTTTCGGTCAATGTAACCCCTCTATTGTTACGCATAAATAATTTGACCCCTAGTTCATCTTCCAAACTCTTAATTCGCTGACTGACATTAGGTTGTACGTAGCCCAATTTTTCAGCAGCTTTTGATACTGATTGCAGCTCTGCAACATGTTTAAAAATCCACAAATCATGGCTTTCCATGAATATTTCCTCCACTGGTATTATTTAAAATGATACCTACTTCATTTTTCAGTATTATATCCTTTATGTGTTCAAAAGTATAATTGAGTATATAAATCAAACAAAGTTAGGATGATTTAGAATGGAATTAAAAGATAAAGTAGTCATTGTAACTGGCGGTGGTACTGGTATAGGAAGAGCAACAGCTTTGAAATTAGCAAATGCAGGTGCAAAAGTGGTCATTAATTATAACCGATCGGAAAAAGAAGCTGTCGAGGTTGTCAATGAGATTACACAACTAGGAGGTATAGCAATCGCTTATAAAGCGAATGTAGCGATAGAAAAAGAAGTGATTGATATGGTATCCCAAACGATTACATCATTAGGGACGGTGGATGGTTTAGTAAACAATGCAAGTATTACAGCTCAAATTGCTATGAATGACTTAGATACCGTAACAGATGAAGTGTGGGATTCCCTTTTTAGTGTGAATGTGAAAGGAATGTTTCATTGTGTAAAAGCTGTTGTTCCTTATATGAAGAAGCAACAAGCGGGTGTAATTGTTAACATGGGCAGTGTAGCAGGAATGACCGGAATAGGTTCATCCATACCGTATATAGCCACAAAATCAGCTATTCACACAATGACAAAGTCATTAGCTATCGCATTGTCACCTTATATCAGAGTAAATAGTATAGCTCCTGGTGCAGTTGATACAAGGTGGTGGTCAGGTCATGAAGAGAAGATGTATCAACTTGCAGGTAACTTACCACTTAAAAGAATTTCAACGCCAGATGATATTGCGGAAGCTATTCTTTTTCAATTGACTCAAGAATCTGTTACAGGTCAAATTTTTACAATTGATAATGGTCAAACATTGTAAAATTAAACATAACTCATTACACCCTTTACAATAATAGGGTGTTTAGTCTATTTTTATAACTCAGACCTCTATCTCTTCTTTAGTAACCAGCCGTAATTCCCTTAAGGAATAACGGCTGGTTGACGTCCTTTCACTTAACATTACCTTTCGAGGAGAAGCCACTTTACAATCTTTGTTTAACCTACAATTTTACCGCTACTTAAGCTAAAATGTGACCGCCTTCTACATGAAGGACGGTTCCGGTCACAAAACTATTTTGGAGCAGGTATAGTACGCTTTGTGCAACGTCTTCAGCCCTTCCTATTCGTTTCACGGGAAGTTTGTTTCCGACCGTTGCATAGAACTGATTACGATCTTCTTCTGGCATTTTGCTGCGGGAAGGTGTATCAATGATACCGGGTGAAACGATGTTCACTCGAATCGGAGCAAGTTCTAAAGCCAAGGTCTGACCTAGATTCGAAATGGCCGCATTGACTGCACCCAGAATTGACGAACCAACCATCGATTTGTAGGCTACTACCCCAGAGAATAAAGTGATCGAACCATGTGGTAAGATTTTCGGTGCACCGTATTTAGCTGCGTAGTATTGGCCCCAAAATTTGTTTTCAAACAGTTGTCTGGCTTGTGCTGTATCCGTTTGGAGGAATGACCCGCCGGATGTTTCAGCCGCGCTCACCACAAGATGGTTAAACTTGCCGACTTTTTCAAAGAAAGACTGAACTTGCTGTTCTTGTGTTGTATCCAGCGTAAAGGCCGTAGCTTTATTACCTAATTGCTCTATTGCATTCTGTAATTTTCCTTCGGAACGGCTGGCAATAATAACTTCTGCTCCTTCGGATATTACTTGTTTAGCTGATTCAAAACCAATCCCCGAGCTTCCCCCGATAATTACCACTTTTTTATCTTGTAACATGTTTTTACCTCCTTGTAATTTTCCTTTATAGATTAAAAGTTCAATACTTCTTTCAGATGTAGTTCAAGTTCGAAAACAAATTTTCCAACTTTCGGATTTTTGATTACATCATAACAAGTGAAACTCTTTAAAGGTTTCATTCCGATGAATTTCTGCATGTGATGCAAATGGCTTAATGCATTTTCAAGGCTGTTCCCTTCAAAAAACTGAGTTGGATCATTAAATGCTTGTTCTGGAGCATTCCAGGTGGTCGAAAACATATATTTTTTTTCGGTCAGTAATCCACCTTTTCCATATTGATCAGCACCTTTAAAAAACAAACCATAAGCATAAACTTCATCCATATACGTCTTCAATAAGCCTGGAACACTGAACCAATAAATAGGGGTTTGGTAAATCACAATATCAGCCCATAAAAACTTTTGTTGTTCTTCCTCGATTTTATATCCGTTTTGAACAATGGTTGTTTTTATATGGTTCTTTTCACTTAATAAACTGACCATCTTGTCCATTAATGTTTGGTTTAAATTACCTTCCGCTGTACTATACCTTTGATGTCCGTTAATAATAAGTATATTTTTCATCTTTTTTCTCTCTCCTTTGATT
>Ga0213829_1002872_pt1 | contig 10830 bp, 10 predicted proteins | sample MC6MC0896MG_FD_180665 | JGI IMG/M metagenome (GOLD analysis project Ga0213829, IMG submission 180665) | Enriched soil aggregate microbial communities from Iowa State University, Ames, United States - MC6-MC0896-MG | ecosystem: Environmental > Terrestrial > Soil > Unclassified | place: USA: Iowa...
GGGGCGGCCGCCTGCAGGCGGCAGGCTCGGCGGCAGCTTAACGCAACCGGCGTCAGCCTGCTGCAGGCAGGCCAAAAGCGGCCAGCATGGCGCAACTCACCTGACAGCAAGCTGACGCAGTCATTACAGCGCTGTCAGCTGGCAGGCGCAGCACCGTCCAGATCACGCATCAGCAACGCGTACTCCAGTGGCACCTGCTCAGGGATAGGCAGATACACCACATGGCCGTCGCCAGGCGCTACCTCGATCTCGCGCTGCTGCCGATCATGCAGGCGGCTCAGTTCGAAATGGTAGTTGCCGCGGGGTGTCATCAGCTCCAGCTGATCGCCAAGGGCAAAACGGTTCTTGACCTTGACCTCGGCCAGGCCCTCGACCCGCGCACCGGTCAGCTCACCGACGAACTGCTGTCGCTCGGACACCGAATTGCCGCGCTGGTAGTTCTGGTATTCATCGTGCACATGGCGGCGCAGGAAGCCTTCGGTGTAGCCACGCTGGGCCAGCGATTCAAGGTTGTCCATCAGGCTGCGATCAAACGGCCGCCCCTGCAGGGCATCGTCGATGGCCTGGCGGTAGGACTGCACCGCGCGAGCGCAGTAGAAATGCGATTTGGTCCGGCCTTCGATTTTCAGCGAATGCACACCCATGCGCGTCAGCCGCTCGACGTGTTGTACGGCGCGCAGGTCCTTGGCGTTCATGATGTAGGTGCCGTGTTCGTCCTCGAATGCCGGCAGCGCTTCACCGGGCCGATTGGCCTCTTCAAGCAGGAACACCTGCTCGGTCGGGGCGCCCAGGCCTAGAGTCGGTTGCACTTCATGGACGATGTCGCCGCTGACGTTCTCCACCGCCGCAGTGGCCTGATACTTCCAGCGGCAGGCATTGGTGCAACTGCCCTGATTGGCGTCGCGCTTGTTCAGGTAGCCCGACAGCAGGCAGCGCCCTGAGTAGGCCATGCACAGGGCGCCGTGGACAAACACCTCCAGCTGCATAGCGGGTACCTGCTGGCGGATCTCCTCGATCTCTTCCAGCGACAACTCGCGCGAGAGGATGATTCGGCTCAGGCCAAGCTGCTGCCAGAAGCGCACGCTCGCCCAGTTGACCGTGTTGGCCTGCACCGACAGGTGCACCGGCATCTGTGGGAAGTGCTCGCGCACCAGCATGATCAGGCCCGGGTCAGACATGATCAGCGCATCGGGCGCCATCGCGATCACCGGAGCAAGGTCCTTGAGGAAGGTCTTCAGCTTGGCGTTGTGCGGGGCGATGTTGACGACCACGTAGAACTGCTTGCCCAAGGCGTGCGCTTCGTTGATGCCCAAGGCGAGGTTGGCATGGTCGAATTCGTTGTTGCGCACCCGCAGGCTGTAGCGCGGCTGGCCGGCATACACCGCATCGGCGCCGTAGGCAAAGGCGTAGCGCATACTTTTCAGCGTGCCGGCAGGGGCGAGCAATTCAGGCTTGGCGAGAGAGGTCATGGGCGCACCGGAGCAAAGGGCGCGGATGGTAGTGGCTGGCCAATTCAGGCGCATTGATCTGGATCAACCCTCGCAGGGCACTTTTTCCGATCTCTGCTGCACTAAAGGTCTGAATCCCCGAGGAATACTCATGAACCAAACCGCACTACAGAACAGGGCACTGGCCGTGCTGCTGGCCGCCGTCACCATTGCCTTCGTCTGGATCATGTTGCCGTATTACGGCGCGATATTCTGGGCGGTGATCCTGGGCATCCTGTTTGCCCCTTTGCAGCGCAACCTGTTGATCCGTTTCAACCGCCGGCGCAACCTCGCCGCCGGTGTCTCTTTGCTGATCTGTCTGCTGATCGCCATCTTGCCGGTGATCTTCACCAGTGCGCTGTTGGTACAGGAGGGCGCCTCGCTGTACCAACGCATCGAGAGCGGCCAATTGGACATCGCCGGTTACGTTGAGCAAGGCAAGAACATGCTGCCAGCGTTCGCGCAGCACGGCCTTGACCAGATGGGCATGGGTAACCTCGATGGCTTGCGCGACAAGATCAGCAAGTGGGCCGGGCAAGCCAGCCAGATCCTGGCCAGTCAGGCGTTCAGCTTTGGCCAAGGCACGTTCGATTTCCTCGTCAGCTTCGGCATCATGCTCTACATCCTGTTCTTCTTCTTGCGTGAAGGGCCGGAGTTGGCGCGCAAAGTGCGCCTGGCGGTACCGCTGCCCGAGGATCAAAAGCGCCGCCTGCAACTGAAGTTCAACCGTGTGGTGCGCGCCACGGTCAAGGGCAACCTGCTGGTGGCGATCACTCAGGGTGCGCTGGGCGGGGTGATCTTCTGGATTCTGGATATCCCCAGTGCGTTGATCTGGGCAGTGCTGATGGCGTTTCTGTCGTTGCTGCCAGCAGTTGGCGCGGGGATCGTCTGGGCACCGGTTGCGGCCTACTTCATTCTGACCGGGGCAACCTGGCAGGGTGTGGTGCTGACGGCCTTTGGTGTGTTGGTGATCGGTATGGTCGACAACGTGTTGCGGCCGATCCTGGTCGGGCGCGACACGCGCATGCCCGACTACCTGATCCTGGTATCGACCCTGGGCGGCCTGGCGGTATTCGGCCTCAACGGCTTCGTGATCGGGCCGTTGATCGCTGCGTTGTTCATTTCCAGCTGGACCATCTTTACCGAAACCAAGCCGCAAGTGCAGTTGCCCTGAATCTGCCTTACTTCAAGCTGTAGGACACACCTGCATACACGCCGAATCCTTCCCCGGGCGCCGCCCGGGGTTGGTCGCTGCCTTGATCGTCATAGCCCGGGGTGACGCTGGCGCTGTAACGCTTGTTGGTCAGGTTGCGCAGGTCGAGCCAGGTTTGCCAGTCTTGTTGCGGTGAGTCCCAACCCAGTCGCGCACCGAACTGGGCATAGGCATCGGCGTGGTTGCTGTTGGCATAGTCGACCTGCACCTTGGACGCCATCTGTGTATTGACGCCGACATGGAAGCCGCTCGGCCAATCATAGCGCAGCTCGGCCTGGTAGTAGTGCACGGGCAGGCCAGGCAGGCGGTTGTCGCCAAAGCGCTGGTCATCGCGGTAGTGAAAATCGCTGAAGGTATAGGCTTGGCGCAGGCTCAGCTTGCCGCTGCCTGATTGTTCCCAGAGGGTGCTGTCCAGGCTGGCTTCGAGCCCTTCATGCACCGTTGCGCTGGCATTGAACTCCTTGGCAGGCAAGCCTTGTACGAGTTCAACCGCCAGCAGCTCATGGCGAACCTGAGCGTAATACCAGGCCAGATCCCAGCGGCCGACGGCCGAGTCGCCTCGCGCGCCAAGCTCGAGCGTGGTCGCCGTCTGGTTTTGCATCTTGATTGGCTGGGTCGCAACCGTAGAACTCCAGATCAGCGACCACGGGTGCGGCGGTTCGACCGAACGGCTGAGGTTGCCGTACAGCTGCAAGTTTGGCTGCCAGTCGTAGCGCAGGCCGATCCGCGGGGCGTAGTCCCAATCGTGCTGGCTGACCTTGCCGCCATTGGCGGGATAGCTGACGTCGCTCTCACGGCGGGTGTAGATCATGGCCAGGCCGGTGGTCAGCCACAGGTCTGGGATCAGCTCCAGTTCATTACCGACGTGCAACACGGTATCCGAACCCTGATAACTGAAGTCGCGGCTGCGGGCGCCGAAATTATCGCCATTGGTGCGGGCAAACTGCGACGCACCGCTGTTAGGCAGGTGCTTGGTGGTACGCCAACCCACGGTGGTCTTGCTCTCGTGGCCCAGCAACGTGTCGCGGCGCAGGTAGTTCAGGGTGCCGCTGACATCGGTGTAGGCCACCTTCAGGCGCATTGGCCCTTCGCGCAGGTCCATCGGGAAATCGTGGTAGACCAACCCAGCTTCAACGCGGGCATCGTCCTCAAGGTAGAAGGTAGTCTTGTTGGCCACCCAGGTGCTGCCCGGCTGCGGGCGGCTGTCGTCACGGGCCAGGTAGGCGGCGTTGGCGGCCCGTGGGTCGTGCTTGATCTGCTCCTTGGTCAGGCGCCCGGCCAGTTCGTTCTCGGTTTCCCGGTAGCGCAGGTAGAAGCGCGTTTCCAGATTCGGGTTGAAGCGATAGCCAACGTTGCCAGCAAAGCCCTTGGCGCTGCCACTGCTGTGCTCCTGGTAACCGTCGTATTCCGAGTCGGTCAGGGCCACGTAGTAGTCGAGCTTGCCCAGTACCTGGCCGGAACTGATCTGGCGATGGGCGTAGCCGCGGCTGCCGGCCTCATAGCGCACCTGCAGGCGATCGGCATCGTAACCGGTGTGGGTCACGTAGTTGATCGCGCCACCGAGCGTGAGCGCGCCCTGATCAAAACCGTTAGCGCCCCGCAGCACCTCTGCGCGGCTCAGCCACAGCGGCTCGAGCAGCTCGTAAGGCGTGCCGCCGGGGCCAGTCAGCGGCAAACCGTCGAACATCGTGTAGACCCCTGAGCCGTGCGCACCCGGCGCACGGTTGATACCCGAACCGCGGATCGACAGTTTGATGCCCTCATTACCCGCGGACTGGGCAAACACACCCGGTTGATAGGCAAGTACGTCCTGGTTGCTGGCCAACCGCCCTTGTGCCACCTGCTGCATGTCTACCAGATTGGTAGCGCCCGGGACGTGTCGCAGACGCTCGTCGGCCGCCTCCAACTGGCTTTGCGGCTGATCATTGATCAGCAGTTGATCCAGTTCTACGGGAGCGCTGGCCAGCACCGGGCAGCTGGCCGTACTGATCAGCAGGCCTAAGGCGCGAGAGGGTGGAACACAACGCATCGAACGACTCCAATGGCAGGGGCTTACAGGGCAAAGGAGGTCAGACGTACGAGATGTCGCTCGAAGCACGTCCGATTCTTAAGCGGGCAAGTGTATGAAGTTAGAACGTTGTTGTAGGCGATCGCTTTACAACTGCCGGTACTGGAGCGATCGATCCGCGAGTTCGTAAGGTGGTGTCTTACCCCTCTGCTCTGAGGGCCGGATTCGAAACTGCGGAGAACCAGCCATGAACGCCGTCACCCCACCGATTGATGCTCCGGGCAATAACCCGCCCATTTACCTGACGCCGCGCGAGCGGGAAGTACTGTTGTGGTGCGCCTATGGCAAGACCTCATGGGAAATCGGCCAGATCATTGGCTGCAAGGAGGTCACCGTAAATTTTCATGTCGGCAACATTCTCAGCAAGTTCGCCGTGACCACTCGGGTAATGGCGGTGATCAAGGCCATCCGCTACGGCATGCTGCAAGAATAATGAGGAGGCACGACCATGGACGCCGAGCTTCAATCGCCTGACCCAGCCCCGCCTTTGTACTATCTGGCGCGCCACGACCGGTTCTGGCCGCGCATCGAGCTGTCGAGTTTGCGCCAACGCTTGGCGATACCCGCGTACATCAGCGATACCCATCTGCAACTTGCCGGTCAACAGGCCTTGGCGATCGCCGCAGGGGAGTTCGCCAGCTGGCGCCGGCGTTTACGTGCACTGGGCTACACGCAACTCACCGACCTTTGCCGACATGTGCACGGTCGCCGCCTGTGCAGCTGCTATCAGCGTCTGGTCGAGCACTGTACGTTGCGCGCCTTGGGTGGCCGGTCAGCCTTGCAGGGAGCTGCCCATGAATGAGCTTGCCCAGGAAATGCTGCGTAATTGGGCGCAGATTGAGGGTGACCTGGCCAATTTCGACGGCCAGGCCCTGGCTGGCGCGATACTCGGCGCCTGGCTAGTTAGTTCGTCGAAGGGCAAGGCCTGGGTGACGATAAGGACGAGGCGCAAGTTGAGCCTGCAACAACGCCTGCTTACCCTGTTGCTGTCAGCGGGCGTGGGCTACCTATTCATGCCCCTGCTGTTGTCACTGGTGCCTTTCGTCTCCACAGGCGTTGCGGCTTTTGTCGCTGCGGTGGTCGTGATTCCGATCAGTGTCAAGGTGATGCTCTGGCTTGAGAACGCTGATCTCAAGGAAATCGTCCAGCGCTGGCGCCGTGGATCATGATTGTCAGGCCGAATGCACGGCGGCGCTCAGTTGCTCGAGGCGCCGCTCCAGTTCCTGCAGGCGCAGTCGGTCCACGATTTGAATACGCAAGGCTTGCAGGTCGGCAGGCGCCAGCCCCTGCACCAGATCAAGCAGCTCTTGCGCCGCGTTTGCTGGCCCTGCCTGGGCTGTCCGTGCCGGGCTGCCAATGCCAAGCAGCAACCAGTCCAGTGACACGCTGTGGCGGTTGGCAGCTTCTATGCAAAACGCGTAGGGAATGCTCTCGCGCACCTTCCAGCTGCTCAGGGTCTGCGGACTGACGCCCAGCTCTTTTGCAAGTGCGGAATCACTGCTGGTGCCGGTTAACTCCTTTAACCGGTGCAACACCGAAACTAGAGAGGTATTACTCATTATGAATATCCCTGATAAGTTCTGATAAGATCGATGGCACGGATGTACTCAATATGAATAGTCTGGATGGATCCTTACCCGCACCGCATGGTACGTAATTATGATAGTGATGAATATTCTGATAGCGCGCGGGAACAACTTGCCCAGCTGTTGTCGGAGCGACTTACAGACTGCCGGTTTTCAGGTGTTCTTGCTGCCGACACGTTGTTCCCTACGACAGACCCACCTGATTGGAGGAGGGCGCTGTGAGTAGTTACAAACTGGTGTGCCCGCATTGCAGCAGCCGGATGCGCATCCGCACCAGCGAAGGGCGGCATGTGTTTCTCAGGGTCGCTTACCTGCAGTGCATCAATGAAGCCTGTGGCTGGTCTGTGCGTGCCGAGTTCGAAATGACCCACGAACTGTCGCCCAGTGGCATGCCCAATCCGGATGTCCAGTTGCCCAGCGCCAACCGCGAGCTGCGCCACGCTGCTCGTAACCCTGACCCGCCAAGGAAACCCGAGCCTGAACCCAGGCAGGGCGCGCGTACGTCGATCTGATCGAAGTGAGCCTGTTGCCCATAAAAAAACACCCCGCAGATGCGGGGTGTTTTATCTTGCCGGATGATCAGCCGATCAGTTGCAGGCCGGCCTGCTGGACCATCTCCAGCAGCGGCTGCGGGTATACACCGAGGACAAAGGCGAGCAGGGCAATTGCCAGCAGCATCACGCCACCGGTCTGCTGCTCCCACTTCAGCGGCGCGTCGTGGCGACGCAGGTTCGGCTCGACCAGGTACAGGGTGACCATGACGCGCAGGTAGTAGTAAACGCCGATGGCGCTACCAATCACCAGTGCACCGACCAACCACCACAGTTGCGACTCGACGCCAGTGGCGATGATGTAGAACTTGCCGATGAAGCCTGCGGTCAGCGGTATACCCGCCAGCGAAAGCATCATCACGGTCATCACCGCAGTCAGGTACGGACGACGCCAGAACAGGCCGCGGTACTCGTACAGGGCGTCGGCGTCACGGCCGGCGTATGGCGACGACATCAGCGTGATCACGCCAAACGCGCCAAGGCTGGTGATCACATAGGTGACCAGGTAAACACCCATGGCTTCCATGGCCAGGCCTTTGCTGGCGATCAAGGCGATCAACAGGTAGCCGAAGTGGGCGATGGACGAGTAACCGAGCAGACGCTTGAGGTTGCTCTGGGTCAGCGCCAACAGGTTACCGATCAGGATCGAAGCTACGGCGATTACCGCCAGCACGGTGCTCAGTACACCGCTGCTGGCAGCAGGCGAGATCATGTACAGACGCATCAGCACCGCGAACACGGCAACCTTGCTGGCGGTGGCCAGGAACGCTGCGACCGGCGCCGGGGCGCCTTCGTAGACGTCCGGGGTCCACAGGTGGAACGGTACCAGCGACAGCTTGAAGGCCAGACCGACCAGCATCATGCCCAGGCCCATCTGAGCCAGCAGGCTTGGCATGTTGGTGCTGGCCAGCGCCTTGGCGATACCGTCGAAGCTTAGGGTGCCTGCATCGGCATACAGCAGCGCCATACCGAACAGCAGGAACGCCGAACCTGCAGCCGACAGCACCATGTACTTGATACCGGCTTCCAGCGATCGCTTGTTGAAGAACGCGTACGCCACCAGCCCGTAGACCGGCACCGAAAGCAGCTCCAGACCGATGAACAGCCCCGCCAGGTGGTTGGCGCTGACCAGTACCAGGCCGCCCAGTGCCGACATGAGCAGCAGCAGGTAGAGCTCTTCGCGGTTACCCGGGTAGCCTTTGGAACCTTCGCCCAGATAAGCATGGGCCAGGGTTACGCAGGCCAGCGTAGCGACCAGCATGATCGCCATGTACAGGCAGGCGAACTTGTCGATGGTGATCAACGGGGTGATCGCCAGCGGCGCGACTTTCAGTGCTGGCAGGATCGACAGCAGTGCAGCGTTGAGACCGATGGTCGACAGCAGGAAGGTCTGCGAGTGGTTGCGCTTCCAGGCGATCGCCAGCATCACCACAACCGTGGTGAGGGTGGTGATCAGCATCGGCGCCAATGCAATGAAGTGTTGAGTGGTGAATTCCATAGCGCTCTTACCGTGCCGAAGCGAGTTGAGTGAATGCGGAACCGAGCCACTGCTGCACGCCACTCATGGTGGCGGCAGAGGTGTCGAGGAACGGCTGCGGGTAGACGCCGAGCACGATCAGCAACACGGCCAGGCCCAGCACCATGATCAGCTCGCGGCCGTCCATGCCAGCAAGCACAGTCTCGGACTTGCTTGGGCCGAAGTAGGCGCGGTGGATCATGATTAGCGAGTAGACCGAACCGAACACCAGGCCAGTGGTGGCAATCACGGTGAACCACGGCACGTGGGCGAAGCTGCCGATCAGGATCAGGAACTCGCCGACGAAGTTGCCGGTGCCCGGCAAGCCCAGCGAAGCAGCTGCAAAGAACAGGCTGATGGCCGGCAAGTAGGCGATACGGTGCCACAGACCGCCCATTTCACGCATGTCACGGGTATGCAGGCGCTCGTACAACTGGCCGCTGAGGATGAACAGCGCGGCAGCCGAAACACCGTGTGCCAGCATCTGGATCACCGCGCCTTGCAGGGCTTGCTGGCTGCCGGAGTAGATGCCGATCAGCACGAAGCCCATGTGCGAGACGCTGGAGAAGGCGATCAAGCGCTTGATGTCGGTCTGCGCGAAGGCCAGGAAGGCCCCGTAGAAGATACCGATCAAGCCCAGGGTCATGGCGATCGGGGCAAACTCGGCCGACGCGTTCGGGAACAGCGGCAGAGCAAAGCGCAGCAGGCCATAGGCAGCGGTTTTCAGCAGGATACCGGCGAGGTCGACGGAACCGGCAGTCGGCGCCTGGGCGTGAGCATCAGGCAACCACGAGTGGAACGGCACTACCGGCAGCTTTACCGCGAAGGCAATGAAGAAGCCCAGCATCAGCAGGTACTCGGTACCGGCCGGCAGGTCGGCCTTGAGCAGGTCGCTGTAGTTGAAGGTGATGACGCCAGTGTTGCCGTAGTTGACCAGTACCAGGGCGAGAATCGCCACCAGCATGATCAGACCACTGGCCTGGGTGAAGATGAAGAACTTGGTCGCCGCGTAGATCCGGGTCTTCTTGCCATCCGCCGAGCTGTGACCCCAGAGCGCGATGAGGAAGTACATCGGCACCAGCATCATTTCCCAGAAGAAGAAGAACAGGAACAGGTCCAGTGCCAGGAACACACCGACCACGCCGCCCAGAATCCACATCAGGTTGAGGTGGAAGAAGCCGACGTGGCGCTGGATCTCTTTCCACGAGCACAGCACCGAAAGCACACCGAGCAGGCCGGTGAGCAGGATCATCAGCAGCGACAGGCCATCCAGCGCCAGGTGGATGCTGATGCCGAAGCGCTTGATCCATTCGACTTTGTATTCGAAGGCCCAGGCAGGTTCGGCGCCCGGAGCAGGGGCCAGGGTGTAGTCACCGTTGGCCCACAGCCAGAGGCCGATACCGAGCAACAGGGACATGGTCAGCAGTGCAATCCAGCGCGGCAGGGTAGAGCCGAAGCGCTCAGCCAGCCAGCACAGGAAGCCGCCGATGAAGGGAATCAGGATCAGCCAAGGCAAAATCATGACGGGTTCGTTTCCTTTGGCAAAGTCGCAAGGTTCGCAAGTGTGAAAGTCATACCGCAGCCACCAGCACGGCGCCGAGTACGAGTACTGCACCTACGGCGATCGAAGCGGTGTACCAGCGCAGTTGGCCGGTCTCGGTCTTGCTCATGGCGACATGACCGCCACGTGCCAGCCGAGGAATCAGGCCGATGCCGCGATCTACCGGGTCCTTGCGCAGCAAGTGGCAGATCAGCAGGTAAGGTTTGACGAACAGCTTGTCGTAGATCCAGTCAAAGCCCCAGGCGGCGAACCACCAGGCCGTGAGCAGGCGACCGATGCCGCTGTTGGCGATGGCCGTGACCAGGCGACGCTTGCCCAGGAACAGCATGGCCGCCAGCAGGATACCGGCGATGGCAATGGCGCCCGAGGCGATTTCCAGGCTGTGCTTGGCTTCGCCACCGGCATGGCCGACGCTCTGCGGCAGCACACCCGCCAGTGGTGGATGGATCCAGGCACCGACAAAGGTCGACAGCACGATCAGCGTGCCCAGTGGCAGCCAGTGGGAAATCCCATGGCCAGCATGAGCTTCGGTCTTGGCTTCGCCATGGAAGGCAATGAAGATCAGGCGGAAGGTGTACAGCGAGGTCATGAACGCGCCGAGCAGGCCAGCGTAGAGCAGGCCGCTGTTGCCGCTGGCGAACGCTTCCCAGAGGATCTCGTCCTTGGAGTAGAAGCCTGCAGTCAGGATCGGCAGGGCAGCCAGCGCCGCACCACCGACCACGAAGCTGGCGTAGGCCAGTGGCAGTTTCTTCCACAGACCGCCCATCTTGAAGATGTTCTGCTCGTGGTGGCAGGCAACGATCACCGCACCGGAGGCAAGGAACAGCAACGCCTTGAAGAAGGCGTGA
>Ga0213829_1002875_pt1 | contig 10825 bp, 8 predicted proteins | sample MC6MC0896MG_FD_180665 | JGI IMG/M metagenome (GOLD analysis project Ga0213829, IMG submission 180665) | Enriched soil aggregate microbial communities from Iowa State University, Ames, United States - MC6-MC0896-MG | ecosystem: Environmental > Terrestrial > Soil > Unclassified | place: USA: Iowa...
CATCGATTGCTGGTAAACAAGCGTATGCAAACGGAGCAACATATTGCGCATCAAAATGGGCGGTAGAAGCACTTACAAAAGGTATGCGTTTAGATTTTCTTCCTTTGGGAATTAAAGTTACAGGTATAGCTCCAGGTGCTGTTGAAACAGAATTTTCTTTGGTTCGATTTAAAGGAAATGAAGATATAGCAAGTAAAGTTTATCAAGGTTATGAACCTTTAAAAGCCGAAGATATTGCCGCAAATATTGCTTTTGCAGTAAATCAGCCTAAACATGTGCAGGTAGCAGATATTACAATTCTGCCGCAAGCACAAGCCGATGCCACTACGATTTTGCGTACTTTATAACATTTTTTTATTTTCAATTACAGAGAAAAAGAACTTATTAAATTACTTTACAACAAATCATTATTGTTACAGCCCACAACAACCATTATTGGCTCAATTAAAAATAGGAGGCAGGTTGGTAATTCCTGTGGGTGATGATGTTCAGGTAATGACGTTGTTAGTAAGAACATCGGAAACGCATTTTGAACAACACGAGTTTGGCGATTTTAAGTTTGTACCGATGTTAGAGGATAAGAATAGGTAATAAATTTATCCTATTGTTTTTTATTTTAAAATAAACTATTTTTATATTTTATTGAAAAAATTATGAGAATAAGTTTCTGTCTATTTTTATTATTCATTTCTATTTATTCTTGTAAAAAAAAAGAATCTGTAATAATCGATATTCCAATGTATCCTGATCGTTTATATGTTGATGAAAATGCTTTTTTTGAACAAATGAGACTTAATGACACTATAACTTGTTACATAATGTTAGATAAGTGTGGTGAATGGGGAGGACCTCAAGAATATTATAAAATTTATCAAACACATAAAGACAGTACTTATTTAAAATATTATTGGTTTGATATGAATTGTGAATCAAATCCAATGTGGAAGGATTCAGTGAGGTTTGAGGAAAAGTTACCTATTCTTTTAACTCAAAAGGATAAAAAAAATCTTTCAGATTTATTTCTTCTTATTATGAAAGGAAAAATAACTGAGAAATTAGGTAGCAATGCTGGTCATAATGTTCATTTATTCTCCAAAGATTCTACTTTGAATGTTTCATTCCACACCGATAATGATTTATTTGAAAGAGATTACAAACAAATAAAAAATCAATTATTTAAAAATTAGACCTTGTCTTAGTAAAGTTAAAATAAAAAAAACTTATTAGTTTCCTAATAAGCTTTCTTTAAACGGGCTAAATCAATTTTATTGTCGCGGTCTTTAATGGTTTCGCGTTTATCGTATAGTTTTTTACCTTTTGCCAAAGCAATTTCAACTTTAGCCAAACCTTTTTCGTTGGTAAACAAACGTAGCGGAACAATGGTTAAACCCTTATTTTGCACACTTTTATTTAACGATTTTAATTCTTTTTTATTCAGTAATAATTTACGTTCGCTTTTTGCTTTGTGGTTGTAATGTGTTCCGAACGAATATTCTTCCACATGCGAATTAATCATGAATAATTCGCCGTTTTGAAACTCGCAAAAACTGTCTGCAATAGATGCTTTTCCCAAACGTATCGATTTTATTTCGGTTCCAGCCAAAACAATTCCTGCCGTATATTTTTCAATAAACTCAAATTCAAATTTGGCACGTTTGTTTAATATGTTTATACTTTTCTGCATGGTGCAAATGTACTAAAAGTTAGTGTTTTGTAAAACTATTTGTCTTTTTTCCAGATAGAATAAATAATGGTGATGCCTAAAATACCCGAAATGATAAATCCAAGCAAGCCTAAAAGTGAATTTCCAAAGAAAAGCGGTGGAATATGTGCCATCATTAAAATAGACGAACCAATTGATAAAGCTGCAATAATAATGGCATACGTTAACCGGTTTGAAGCATTTTGAAGGGTTTTACGCATATCTTCCAAACCTTCAACTTCAAAGTTTACTTTTAATTTGTCGTCTTTTATCTTTTCTAATAAAACAGTTAAATCGTCGGGTAAATTTTGCAGGTTTGCGGCAAGTATCTTTAAATGTTTTAACGATTTTTGTGCGATTTGTTTTGGTCCGTATTTCTTTAAAGCCAGTTCGTTTGCATACGGACGCATGCTTTCCATAACGTTTAATTCGGGATCTAACTGCTTACCAATTCCTTCAATAATCGATATTCCACGTAATAGCAAATAAATAAATTCGGGCATCAATACATGGTTTTTTGCCATAATCGATTTTACTTTTGCTACAATATCGTTCACGTTGATTTCGTTCAAAGCGGTATGTTCCAACATGTGGAAAATATCATAAATTTCCCGTTCCAGCGTTTTTTCGTCTTCAATATGATATTCAATCGCCAAACGTTTCATTAATCGAATAATTTTCTTAGCATCCTGAATCAGAAAACTTTCAATAATTCCCTCTAAAAGTTCCATATCGCCTTTCATGATCTGACCCATAGATCCAAAATCGATAAAACAGAACTTTTGATCGTTCATTATAAAAACGTTGCCCGGATGCGGATCGGCATGAAAAAAACCGTCTTCCAACACCATTTTCATAAACAACACAATACCGGTTTGCGCCACATCTTTAGGCAACATGCCGTTTTCAATGATTTTTTCTTTGTTGTTCACCTTAAAACCATCAATAAACTCCATGGTTAAAATGTTGTTGTTCGATAGTTCTTTAAAAGTTTTTGGAACGTAAACTTCAGCTCGGTTTTCAAAGTTTTTTCGGAACTTTTCTATATTATGAAATTCGTTTGTAAGCGATAATTCCCGATACATATTGTTTTCGAACGAATTAATCAGCTGCGTTAAACTCATTTTTCTAGCAGCATCATAATTTTTTTCAAGAATTTTTGCCAGATCCTTCATAATCATAATATCCGATCTTATGATTTCATCAATGGTTGATCTTTTAACCTTGATAACCACTTTTTCGCCATTCACCAATCGTGCCACATAAACTTGCGAAATAGAGGCTGAAGCAATGGGAGTAGGGTTGATGTATTCAAAATGTTCATCGGGATTTATCAGTAGTTCATCAGCTATCTTCTTATAAATATCCAATTCTTCTGGCGGAACATTGTCTTGCAGTTCGGCTAATTCGGCAATCATTTCGGCAGGCAGAATGTCTTCGCGGTTGCTGAACATCTGTCCTAATTTAACGTAAGTTGGTCCTAATTCTTCTAAAACCAAACGCACACGTTTGTAAACGCCCAATTTAAAAATTTCTTCGCCCCGTTTTGATTTTAAGAAACCCTTTGGCAGAAACTTTTCTGCACTTGTGCGTGCAATGATATCATCGAATCCGTATTTGGATAAGATGCTGATTACGTTGCCGATACGTTTAATTTTTCTGATCTGATTCATAGCCTTTTTTCCTGATTAAAAGGTATAAAAAAACTGTTTAAAAAACATTATATTCTGTCATTCCGGACTTGATCCGGAATCTCATTATTCTGATTTACAAAATTATGAGAAGCTGAATCAAGTTCAGCTTGACCAATAATTGCTATTTAAACAGCTTTTAAAATAATTTACTTTATTTTTTTAAAGAAGAATTGGTGTTTTTAATAGTAACTTTTAAAGCTTCTTCGTCTTTAATTTTATCCATTAACAAAACATCATTTTCATGAATGTTTCCGTTGATGATTTCTTCTGCCAATAAATCTTCCACATACTTTTGGATAGCACGTTTTAACGGACGCGCTCCATATTGTTTGTCAAAACCTTTATCAGCAATGAAATCTAAAGCTTTGGTTGTTAATTCTAACTGATAACCTAAAGCGTTTACACGTTCGTAAAGTTTTTCAATTTCAATGTTGATGATCTTGTGAATATGTTCTTTTTCTAAAGCATTGAAAACAACTACATCGTCAATTCTGTTTAAAAATTCAGGTGCAAAAGCTTTTTTAAGAGCGTTTTCGATTACCGATTTCGTAAGATCTTCCTGCTGGTCTTGTTTAGATTTGGTTCCGAAACCAACGCCTGTTCCAAAATCTTTCAGCTGGCGTGCACCAACATTCGATGTCATTACAATAATCGTATTTCTAAAATCGATCTTTCTACCTAAACTGTCTGTTAAATGTCCGTCGTCTAAAACCTGCAATAACATATTGAAAACATCTGGATGCGCTTTTTCAACCTCGTCTAACAAAATTACCGAATAAGGCTTTCTACGCACTTTCTCTGTTAACTGACCGCCTTCTTCGTATCCAACGTATCCTGGAGGAGCACCAACTAAACGCGAAATGGCAAATTTTTCCATGTATTCGCTCATGTCGATACGGATCAAAGCATCTTCAGAATCGAAAATTTCTTTTGCGATAACTTTAGCCAACTGCGTTTTACCAACACCGGTTTGACCCAAGAAAATAAACGAACCAATTGGTTTGTTAGGATCTTTTAAGCCTGCACGGTTTCTTTGGATCGATTTTGCAATTTTAGCCACCGCTTCATCCTGACCAATAACTTTGCCTTTAATGGCATCGGGTAATTTTGCCAGTTTTTTACTTTCGGCTTGTGCAATTTTATTTACCGGAATACCAGTCATCATTGAAACCACATCGGCAACATGCTCTTCGGTAACGGTGATTTTATTGTTTTTAGAATCTTCTTCCCAACGTTCTTGAGCAACTGCTAAATCTTTTTCAATACGTTTTTCATCATCACGCAAAGCAGCAGCTTCTTCGTATTTCTGACGTTTAACAGCATCTGATTTCTTTTCGCGAACTTCTTCTAATTCTTTTTCAAGATTTAAAATATCGTCTGGAACTTCAATGTTTGTAATATGTACACGCGATCCTGCTTCGTCCAACGCATCGATAGCCTTGTCTGGTAAGAAACGCTCACTCATATATCTGCTTGTCAATTTCACGCAGGCTTCAATAGCTTCCGGCGTATAAATTACGTTATGGTGATCTTCGTATTTAGCTTTAATGTTGTTCAAAATGGTAATTGTTTCTTCTTCTGTAGTAGGTTCTACAATTACTTTTTGAAAACGACGCTCCAAAGCTCCGTCTTTTTCGATATACTGACGGTATTCGTCTAACGTTGTTGCACCAACACATTGAATTTCTCCACGAGCCAATGCAGGTTTAAACATATTCGAAGCATCTAAAGAACCTGTTGCACCACCGGCACCAACAATGGTATGAATTTCATCGATAAAAAGAATAATATCGTCGTTCTTTTCCAATTCGTTCATTACGGCTTTCATGCGCTCTTCGAACTGACCGCGGTATTTTGTACCAGCAACCAAACTTGCCAAATCTAAAGTTACCACACGTTTGTTAAATAAAATGCGCGATACTTTCTTTTGAATGATTCTTAAAGCCAAACCTTCTGCAATAGCGGATTTACCCACACCAGGCTCACCAATTAATAACGGATTGTTCTTTTTACGGCGCGATAAGATTTGCGAAACACGTTCGATTTCTTTTTCACGACCTACAACAGGATCCAATTTGCCTTGTTCTGCCAGTTCGGTTAAATCGCGACCAAAATTATCTAATACCGGAGTTTTAGATTTTTTGCCTGCTTTATTTTGTGCTGACGGATTATTGAAGTTATCTGACATACTGTCACCTCTTTCCTCATCATCAAATGCACTGTTACGAGGTTGCTCGCTTAGAGATTCTGAATTTGATAACAAACTCACAAACTCTTCTTTCGAATTGTCGTAATCAACTTTACATCGATTTAGAAGAATCGTTGTAGGATCTTCTGTGTTTCTTAATATCGACATTAAAATGTGTCCGGTGTTAATTACATCGGTTTTATATAATTTTTTTTCCAGAAAGGCTCTTTTTAAAGCGTTTTCTGCCTGTTTTGTAAGATGAATGTTCTTCTTCTCGGTGTTAATAATTTTATTAGGGTTCTCTGGAATCAATGCTTCAAATCGATTTCTAAGAAATTCCAAATCAATTGATAAGTTTTGTAATATCGTAATTGCTTCGCCTTGGCTTTCGCGCAAAATACCAAGCATGATATGCTCTGTACCAATATAATCGTGCCCTAAACGTAAAGCTTCATCTCTACTAAAGGTAATTACTTCCTTTACTCTTGGTGAAAAATTGTCGTCCATTTTATAATATTTAGGGTTTTTTTTAATTAACATATCAAAATCTGTACCTTAATTTTTTTGTCAGTTGGTTTTGATATTATCTAATTTAACAAACTAATTTCTATTTTCCTACTATGTTAAAAGAAAAAAGATAGCTTAATGGCTATCTTGATTTATTGAGTTAATGATTGATGCTTCTTCCGGCGTATCATCTACAGGTCCGTCTTCGTAACCTTCGTCATAATATTCTTCTGGCTCGTTCATTGACTTGATATCATCTTCGGTGTACTGATAATGCGAATTGAATTTCTTTGTTTTTTTGTTGTAAACCAACGCTTCTTTTCTGTAATCGGTCTTAATCATTAAACCACCGCATGATGCAGGTGTTAGTTTTGCTTCGTTTTCGTAGATTTTTGCACCAACTTTGAACGAATTTATGGTAGGCAATTCATTTTCGAAATTTTTAATGTACAAACCTTCGCCTTTATGATTAAAAATTACCAGCATGCTGCTTGTGTAATCGTTATTTTCAAACAAAACTGCTAAATCGTCTTCATCATTATCATCATCGGTAAAATCGCCAAATGCATAAACCGATTTTGCACGATCGGCAATTTTGGTTAAAAAGTACGTTCCGTCTAAATAATTATTATATTCTAAAAAGTTGTAGATGTGTTCACGGTAGTTTTCCGGAATGTTATCGTATTCTGCTACAGAAAAAATTCCGTTTATGGCATCTAAACGTTCTTGAGAATATTCTTTTTCATTTTCGATAGTTGCCATGCGGTGCTTGTAATCTAAAAAGAAATATCCGCCAGCGCCAATTAATATAAAACCAAGTATTACTAGTAAAATGATTAAACCTGTTTTAGATTTCTTTGGTTTGCTTTCTGTTTTGCTTTCCTGAAAATGTTCGTTATTTGTTTCCATGTCTCTTTCTGAATTTTTATCAAATGTAAAAAAACCTTTTATTTTAACAATCGTTTTTAAAAATAAAGCACAAAAAAATAAGCCCGATATAACTATCGGACTTATCTATATATTTGGTTAGAATTATTATCTAATTATGATAATGCTTCTTTAACGCGATCTGATGCTTCTTGGAATTCGATAGCCGATAAAATTGGCATACCAGATTCGTCGATAATTTGTTTAGCTAAATCTGCGTTTGTTCCTTGTAAACGTACAATAATTGGCACTTTAATTTCGTCACCCATGTTTTTGTAAGCATCAACAATACCTTGAGCTACACGGTCGCAACGAACAATTCCACCAAAAATATTGATTAAAATTGCTTTTACGTTTGGATCTTTTAAAATGATACGGAAAGCGATTTCAACACGTTTTGCATCAGCAGTTCCACCTACATCTAAAAAGTTAGCTGGTTCAAAACCTGCATACTTAATTAAATCCATAGTAGCCATTGCCAAACCTGCACCGTTAACCATACAACCTACAGTTCCATCTAAATCAACATAGTTTAAACCTGCTGCTTTAGCTTCAACTTCGATTGGACGCTCTTCTGATTCATCACGCATTTCAGCATAATCTGCATGGCGGTATAATGCGTTGTCGTCTAAAGTTACTTTAGCATCAACAGCAATAATTTTATCGTCAGATGTTTTTAAAACCGGATTGATTTCGAACATTGAAGCATCGCAACCAACATAAGCATTGTATAATGCATCAACAAACTTAACCATTTCTTTGAAAGCACCACCTGATAAACCTAGGTTAAAAGCAATTTTACGTGCTTGGAAACCTTGTAAACCAACAGATGGATCAATTTCTTCTGTAAAGATTAAATGAGGTGTATGTTCTGCAACTTCCTCGATATCCATTCCACCTTCGGTAGAATACATGATCATGTTTCTTCCAGTGGCTCTGTTTAATAATACAGACATATAAAATTCTGAAATTTCACTGTCTCCAGGATAGTAAACGTCTTCAGCAATTAATACTTTGTTTACTTTTTTACCTTCTGGAGGAGTTTGTGGAGTAATTAAATCCATACCAATAATTTGGCCTGCGATTTCTTTAACCTGGTCTAAATTCTTTGCTAATTTAACACCGCCGCCTTTACCACGACCACCAGCATGAATTTGAGCTTTGATTACATGCCAACCTGTACTGGTTTCTTCTGTTAATTGTTTTGCTACTGTTACTGCTTCTTCTGCCGTATTAGCTACATGACCGCGTTGTACACGTACACCATAACTAGAAAGTATCTGTTTACCTTGAAATTCGTGTAAATTCATTGAATTATATGTTTTTTAGATGTACAAAAATAGGAAACTTGTTTTACATTGCCTAAAAAAAATGAAATATTGTTGTTTTGGTAATGTAAGCGCTTTATATTTCTGTGATTAATTAATTTATTTTTACTTTATATTATTAAATCGGTTGGGGTATTTTCGTTATCCATTTCAACAATGGCTGGGTTTTCTTCGTTAACCTGTTTAAAGCCTATTTTATTGATTGGCGGTTTTTTTGCCTGATATGATTCCAGATCGGCTTCCAGTTCTAAAATTCTGTGAGAAAAGTCTTGTCCAACGTTTTGCTTTGCCTCCAGTAAAAATACTGCACATCTTTTAATATATTCTGCCGTAAGTTTAGCTTTCGCCTCATTGAATGATGCCGATAAAATTTTATCGTTCAATTCTATGTTTTTTGTTTCATCTTTTCGGTGCAGCGCGTATAAGCGTTTCTTTAAAGATTGCGTAAAATCGATAATCATTGTGTTTGAAAACAGTCTCATTTCGTTTGCAATAGGCTCCCAGAACGATTTGCACAATGCTTTGTGTGTTTTTAAAATATTTAAAAGCGGTGAATCTTCAACCAGATTTTGCACCAGATGGTAAATAATCAGTTGTGCACGTTCGTCGGAATTTGGTGGAAAAACAGGTATCTGCATATCAAAATTTCCGGGCGATAATATTTCATCATCAAATAAGCTCAATATTTCTGCCGATCCTACCACAAGCAATTCCTGATGAATGTCTTTTTTTGAATGACGCAAAATGGTATTTATCAATTCTATATTTTCAGAGAAGAACGTTTGGTTTTCGTTTCTGCTTACCAGCTCGTCTAACGAATCTATAAACAGCATGGTTTTAGGATGCTGCATTTTGGTGTTTAAAAAGTTAGTAAACGAATTTTTGCTGGTTTTCAAGTTTCCAGCCAAATAATCTTTATAAACATGAACAAACTCGTAACCAATCATCTGCGCCATTTTACGTGCCCAGAATATTTTTCCGCTTCCTGGTGGTCCGTATAATACAATTCCTGCTGGTCTTGATATTCCCCACGTTTGCAGCTGTTCTTTGTTTATAAAAGGATCCAGCATATCGTTCAAATAGAAAAACAAATCGGTATAACCCACCAAACTTTTGTTGTTGTAGTTGTCGGGTTCCGGGAACGCTTTATCTATAAAATCATACTTACCGCCAATATACAAATGTATCAGATAGCTTGATAAGTTTGTTTTTATGTTTTTAACAGCTTCTGCGGGGATTCCGTTTGATACAAAGAATTCTAACACTTTTTCTTCGCTTACGTTTATGGCTTTGGCAATATCTGAAAGTGTTTTTTCTTTAGAATGATCTTCAGCGTATTTCTTTAAAAAATCAATATTTTTTTCTGCAAAATTTTTAAATTCTTCTTTTACGTTGAAGTTGTCGTCTACACAAAAACCTAAATCGATGTTAAAGTCATAAATAAAGTTTTGTAAGCTTTCTAACGATATTCCTAACTGATCGGATAAATCTTTTAATTTCATTTTTTGTTTTTAAAGATACTAAATGCGTTAAATTAAATTACAACGTTGTATTTGTTTTAACTTTTTTTGGTTGATAGAATCTGGTCTATTTCCTTGAGGATATCGGTTTGTGGCTGTTTGTTGGTATCTATAAACGTACTGCCATTACCGTAAGGCGCATAAACTTCGGTGCGTGTTACCGAAAATAACCCAATTGTTGGCGTTAATGCGGCACTGCTTAAATGCATCATTCCGGAATCTGCCGCAACAATCAATTCGCAATTTGCCATTAACGATGCTATTTCGCGCACGTCTTTGCTGTAATAAGTTGGTAGTTTTCGTTCTAACTGTGAAATATCTTCAACCGGTAAAATTTCAATCAAATTATATTCTTCTGAATATTTTGGATAGAATTTTTCGTAAAAATCGTTCCACCATTCAATCGAATAACATTTTGCTCCCGTAGCAAACGTAAAAAATGCAATGGTTTTTCGTGTATCGTTTTCGGTAACCTTTAATAAGTCTTGTTTGCCTTGATTTAATTCTGTTGTTGATAATTTTAAATCTAAAACAGGAACATCGCCAGTCAATGGTTGTTGATTTAAAACTTCTAAAAATCGACGAAAATTATAAACAGGATATTTCGCAATATGTTCAATATCGTTGTATTTATCTTTTAATTCTTCGAAATCATCACCATAAAACTTAAAATCTGCCGACGGAATTATTGTTGATATTCTGCCCGAAGATGAGCCTTTTTCTACATTAATTACCAAATCGTATTTTGTACGTTTTAACGAAAACCACACTTTTAGATATTCCGAGAAATCTTTCAATGGTTTTTTAGGAAGCTCGATAATATTTTTAACCTGCGGATAATTCTGAAAGATAATCGGCGTTATTTTTCCTTTTACAAAAAGATCTATGGTGCAGTTTGGAAACGTGTTTGCTATTTCCTGAACCAACGGAGTGATTAAAAGCATGTTTCCCAAACGATG
>Ga0213829_1002876_pt1 | contig 10823 bp, 4 predicted proteins | sample MC6MC0896MG_FD_180665 | JGI IMG/M metagenome (GOLD analysis project Ga0213829, IMG submission 180665) | Enriched soil aggregate microbial communities from Iowa State University, Ames, United States - MC6-MC0896-MG | ecosystem: Environmental > Terrestrial > Soil > Unclassified | place: USA: Iowa...
TCTAGGGGTTAGGACGCAAGATTTTCATTCTTGAAACAGGGGTTCGATTCCCCTACGGGCTACACAAAGCGACTTCAAAAGAGTCGCTTTTTTTTATGCCCGATTTCCTGTTCATTCTTCCGTTTTTTAACTAAACTTTTTCTGTGCTGTGGTCCTCCTTACCTCTCTTGGTGATTGTAAAATATTGCTATACATTGTCTTCCGATACACACAATTGGGCAGTGAATTCACTGGAAAATAATACATTTGTCTGTTTGTATAAATAAGAGGGATATTCCCTTTCGCACAATACCTTTACCACATAAACCATGTTTATCTTTAGATTTATTTTTGTCACGTTGTTGCTGTCCATTGAAACACTGTCTGCACAGTCCTTGATTTCTGGAACAGTCCAAAACCTTGCTCACCATACTGTTTCTTCGGTAACGGTTACATTAAAAAAAGCAGATGGCGCAAGGCAAGCTAGCGTGCAATCTGATCAGAAAGGAGAATTTCGTTTTACTAAAGTGGACAAAGGAGAATATGTCATCCACGTGACGGGGTTGGGATACGAACCTTATTCTGGGAGATATACCATAACAGGGGACACGACGCTTATCCTGCAAATTAAAGAAAGCGAGAGACGCTTGGAAGAGGCCAATGTGACAGGAAGTAAAGCGATGATCGAACGGTCTTCTGAAAAAGTGGTGTATAATATTGGGAGCAGTATTGCGGCGACAGGAGGAGATGCCTTACAGGCTATTGCTCAGTTGTCTGGAGTCAGAGTTATCAATAATGAAATTACAATGGTAGGTAAAGGTGTTACCCGGATAATGATCAACAACCGTCTTGTTCAATTACAGGGTGAGGATCTAATCCAACATTTGAAGACCTATGCGGCAAATCAAATTGAGAAAATTGAATATATCAGTCAACCATCTGCCCAATATGAAGTAGACGGTAATGCGGGACTGATCAATATTATTACAAAACAGAGTAAAATCCAAGGGTATTCAGGGAATATCCAGATTGCTTCAAAATATTACGTACCGGGAGAATCTTCGATTTATGGGATAAAGACTTTTGGTAATATTAATGGGAGTGTAAATTTGACGTATAACTGGAAGAAATGGTCCTTTTATGGGAGTGTAAATCATACTAGAGGACGTATTCTCGAAGGGTTCCAGTTTGATGTTTATTATCCAAAGCAACATTGGCAGCAATTGGATACTGGTGTCTATACGCACAATGCTACAACGGCAATAGCAGGTATAGATTATCGGATCAACTCTTCCCTGACTGTAGGGGCTTCTTTCTCTGGTGGAAGAGATCGCTATGATGGTTCTGATAATATCCGCAATCCGATCTACAACCTTACAGGAGGTCTTGACTCCCTATTGACGACAAAAGCACATTATCACCCGGTGGCACTGCCTACGTCGCTCAATACCTATGCAAATATCAAATTAGATACTCTGGGAAGGCAGCTAGCACTGAATGCCGATTTTTTAAACTATTATAGAAATGATGTTTCAGATTTTGAAAGTAACGCCTATGATAACAACGGAAATTATAAGCCCAGTAGCAAAACTGAATACTTCGACCGGAACAAGCAAAATATTAAAATCTATACATTGAGAGCCAATGTTGACTGGCCCACTTCATTTGCAACGATCAGCTTTGGTAGTAAGCTGAGTTTTATTAACGAATACAGTAATGCATTCTATTATAACAAGACGACAGATGGATTAGTTTATAATACTGACCTCAGCAACGAGTTTGATTACAGGGAGAACACGCAAGCCTTTTATGGTCATATGACCAAGACGATCGACAAATGGAAGCTAGCATTGGGACTAAGGGCAGAACTGACACAAACAAAAGGCTATTCCTACACCTTAGCAAAGACAACAACTAAAAATTATATGAAGTTGTTCCCAACCATGCTAACGACCTATACTGCTGATCCCGAAAACACCTTCTCTCTTGCGATCGGGCGACGCATCAATAGACCTTCATTTTGGAGCTTAAATCCTTTTAAATCTCTCTATACGGCATATAGCTATGGCGAGGGGAATCCGTATCTGCAACCCGAATATACACTCAATGGAGAACTTACACATACGTATAAGTCACTTTTCAGGACTAGCTTATTTGCTAACCGAACCGAAAATGGTTTTATGAACGTTACTGTCGTTCGTCCAGATACAAATTTGGTGTACACGAAACCAATCAATTTTATTACAACTTTTCGGTTTGGATTTACAGAAGCCGTGACGGTCAAACCGACTAGTTACTGGGAAACGAACCTGATGATGAGCGTCTATCATACCAAAGCGAGTTCTGCACTCAATTATATAAAAGATGTAAGTGCTGTTGGCGCTTATCTTTCAAATACCAATACGATATACTTCAATCCCAAAAAAACGATTGCCGCGGCGATTAATTTTTGGTATCAATTCCCCGAAATTGACCATATCGGGAAAACAGCACGTTATTATAAGTTGGATTTAGGCCTAAAAGCAAGCACGGCAAATAAAAAATGGGACATGACATTAAATCTTAATGATGCTTTTCGAAGTAGTGCAATGGCGTATGCCTATACGGTGAACGATATTAAACAGACATTTACCAATTTTCAGATTATTCGCTATTGGCAATTAAGTATTGGCTATCGTTTCGGGAAGGGGAAAAGTAGCGATACTGACAGAACTTCTGGGAATGAAGAAGAACGAGGGCGGGTTCATTAAGCTATTTTTAAGAGGGAATAAACAAGACTCCCGAATTTGGGTATTTCCCAGATTCGAGAGTCTTGTAGATGTATTGTCTATTATAACTTAAAGCAGGAAACATTTCCTGCGAAATCAGCGATATAAATAAAATCGCCATCTACTGTGATTTCCGCGAAAATAGGAGCCCCCAGATTAAATTTGGAGAGTAGCTTCCCTTGTTTGCTAAGTATATAGACGTAACCATCCGAAGCACCGAAAAACAGCTTCCCTTGGACTTCAGTTACCGATGATTCTACGGTTCCAACCAATTTATGTTGATCAGGACTACTATAAGGGGAGGTGTATACCAGCGCCTCGCCAGTGGAAAAATGCCATTTCTCTTCTAAGGTCTGAGGGTCGTATGCTTTTATTCCATTTGTGGATGTCGGCATGACCAATAGGTCCTCGACAATTTTGGGAGAGGCCATGACTTTAAAATCATCTGTTTTGATGCTTTTTTGTACGATTTCGCCAGTCTGTAAGTTTAGTTTAAATATGCCATTGAGCCCCGTTGTATACAGATAACCGTCTTTTGCTGTAACGCCCCCGCTTCTAAAACGTAGCCCATCTTCCTGGCGTTTCCAGAGCAGCTTTCCGCTTTGAATATCATATGCACATAAAGCATTCCAGTTGTATCCCGCTAATAAGGTTTGATCTACGACCGATAGCTCCGCTGGAGTCGCTTCACCGCCCGATGGATCGACACCTTCCCATAGCACTTTTCCGGTATGGATGTTAATTGCTGACATACGCTTGCCTAGACCTGCATAATAAATTCCTTTGTCAAGTGCTGGACCAGATACGAATGTAGGAAGACTTGGATTGGATGGTTTTTTTGTCCACAGGATTTTGCCTGTGCTTGCATCGATGGCATATATATTTGTTTCGACATCAGTTGCGAGCAATATACCGTCGCTGTAGCGCAGTTTATGTTTGATGGAATTGATTGTTGGCAATGACCACAGCGTTTTGCCCGTGCGTTTATCTAGTGCCATAATGGAATGATTGGTTCCAATACCATCGTCCATAGTAGCAACGAAAAGTTTATCTCCAACAATCATGGGACTGGTTTTCCATATATTTCCGTTTACAGCAGTAGACCATTGCAGTTTCATGGAGCTTTCTGCACGATCAACCAAATTAAACGACTGCCTTTTTAAGGCTTGTTCACCATTTTCATAATGGATAGTAATGAGCGCGTCATATTGTCCTCTTTGTTTTCCGAATGGCACTTTTGTTTGCCATAACCAATCGCCGGAAGGAGACATCTGAACATTGGTTAGACGTTTACCCGTTTCGTGGGCAGAGATTTCTACCGCCACCTTTTGTATTTTTCGTTCACTGTCATAAGCACTGATCACGATAGGAAGAGCTTCTTGAGCACCTATTTGTTGGTCAGCGGTTGGATGTACCAGTTGGATATGGTCACGTAGATTGGTATAAATGGGTTTAATATCTTTGATTCCTTGTTTGTCGATATCGACTACGACAAACTGCGCGGCAGAATTGTCAATCCCTCCTTTATTGGGAGCGTTTGAACAGACTACATAGACTCCCTTCTGTTTAAAGACAAAATTGTTGTGCCAATGGCCATAAAACCAAGCCTTCAGATTATATTGCATCAGATCGATTTGTTCTTTCTCACCTTTCAGTATAAAGTCTGGGCCAGCGAAGAAATCATGATTGATAAAGATCAAAGGTTTTGATTTGTCCATTGTTGCAAGATCTTTCTTAAGCCAAGCGATAATCTGATCGGCTGTGTAGCTTGGTTTATAATCCCCATTTGGCATTGGTGTCACGACAAAATGGGCAGGACCAGCATCAAATGAGTAATAGGTCGGGCCAAAGAGGTCTTCAAATAGTTTTTCGCCATATTCTCCCTTTACGAGATCATGGTTGCCCACCGTATAATATGTAGGCCTGCCCATCAGTTCAGAGTTTACTTGCTTGGCATGAAAAAGCATACCCGGTTCGTAACAGATATCACCTGTATGCATAATCAAACTCGCTTTTTGCTGCTGCGCATAATTTCTGACGTTATCTATCCACGGACCATAAAGAGGCGTTTCGGTGTCCGTAATTTGGATAAAACGCAAAAAATCTGTTTGCTGTACAGCGTCTTTGGTTAAGGCGAAATCCAAATTTTTATGTTCGGCACGAAGCGGGATATAATGTGTTTTAGTCGCTTTGTAGCCACTTGGAATGGTAACAAACAAAAAGCGGGCGTTTGGATTGTGAGGTAAGGTGTATGTTCCGGTGTTGTCCGTTTTTACAACATCATAACCATCAGATACAACAATTCCGGCAAGTTGTTTTTCGTTCTGTTCGAACTGGTTGTTTGCATTCTGATCTTCAAAAACACGACCTACCCGTTGCTGTGCAAATAGCGAAGGAATAGGAAATAGACAATAGGCGAGTAGCTTAATTAATTTCATTGTGATTCTATAAAGTAGAGCCAGCTGCTTCCAAAGGAGAGCTGGCTCTATATGGTTAAAATCAAACCGTTATTTCCAGCCCATTGGCTGTTCTAATTTTGGGTTCAATACAGTTTGTTCGATGGGTATCGGAAAGTAATAGTATTTCGCTTCATTAAAGCTTCTTGGGCGGGATGCCTTGTCATCTATAAACATGATCCTGCCCGAATCACCATTTTCTAGATAGAATGTACCATCATTGATATAAAATTTAGGCATTTTTTCGAGCACATCTTTTGGAATACCCACAAGCGGGCTATCGTCACCTTTTTTAAGCACGGCAATATCAGCGACCCCATCTCCAGTAACATCGATTGGACCTAACTTAGGAACATATAGGCCTGATGGAGCTTTGGCGAGTAGATTGCCTGCCTTCCAACGATATAGGTCATCAAAACGGAATCCCTCACAAGCAAGTTCCACACGGCGCTCGCGACGAATTTCCAGAATTACACCTTTCATGCTTCCCGTTAACTCAGGGTATCGGTTGGCCAGATAGGCATCTGGTGCTGCATTTGCAGTGGCAAGATTTAATGCAGGCATGCCCACACGTGCACGGAGTTTGTTTATGGTAGCGTCGATATCAGGTTGAGTCAGCTTATTCAACTCAGCTTTTGCCTCCGCGTTGATTAACAAGACTTCGGCATAGCGCATGATAGGCAAATCGGTATAATTAAGCTCCCAGCCACCACGAAGTGAGGGATCGCGTGGATAGAACTTGATTTGAAGTAAGCCTCCAAAGTCCGGACGTGTTATATATGGCGTTCCAGCGGTATTGTTACTAAAACCGGCAGGCATAATTGTTTCGGCTAGACGAGGATCACGATCTTTAAATAGATCCACAAAGGTTTTCTTTCTGTAATCTACTTTGGATGTAAATGTTGTTCCGTCTTTCATCAGGAATTCATCCGCCAGTTCGGCACTCAGCGCCCACTGCCAATCCAATACCGTGTGCGTGTTGTTGGCCACTCCTAGATCTTTGCTGTTCTTCTGTAGGAGGATAATTTCGTTGTTGGCTCCCACGTTATTGCTCGAAAAGAGTGCGCGGTAATCGGTTGCCGTACTGCCTGTGATTGAAAATCCACCTTCGTTCATAATCTGCTGGGAGGCGGATTCGGCACGTTCTAGCAACGCATTTGCTGTACCTTCTAGACCTAAGTCTTTATGGTATTTACGAAATGTTCCTTCATGCAAGGCGATACGTGACAACAGGGTCAATGCACCCCATTTGGTAATATAGGTGTTATCGAACTTTTTCACTGAAGAATTTGGCGGGAGCACATTTGCTGCTGCAAATTCGAGATCCTTCATCACTGAGTCTACGACAGCTTTACGGGGATCTTTTGCCTTGTATAGATCTTCAGACTTGGTGCCCAATACATGGGAATACCAAGGCACATCACCATATTTTTTCACCATTTGATAATAGAAATTAGCACGGAAAAAACGTGCAATTCCAATATAATGATTGATGAGAGCCGGATCTCCAGTTACTTTTCCTGCATTGTCCAGCATATAATTGACATCGCGTAAGGGTTTCCAAGCGTCTTTGTCCCATCCTTTTACAATAGAAGGAGTCAATGTCCCAGCCAACAGGGTTCTCACTTCTGCGTTTTGGTCGTTGTTGCTCAGGGCAATATTATCCGAATACAAGTCCGTATATTGGGCCCGCATTTGTTTATATAGACCATTGGTATAAGTTGCCAGGTCGTCGGTGGTATTAAAGAATATTTCTTTGCTCACGGCAGAACTCGAAGCACGATCCAGAAAGTCCTTTTTGCATGATGTCCCCAGTAATAAAAGGGAAGCTATGGCGATATAATTGATACGTTTCATTTTTTTTAGCGATTAAAGATTGACATTCAGACCAAAAGTGTACGTCCGTTGGAAAGGATATGCAGCCTGTGCTTTGTTGCCAGTGCCGATTGATTCCGGATCCAATTTCACCTTAATATGAGAGATCTCAAACACATTTTCCGCACTGAAGAAGAAGCGCACTTTGCGCAATTTGATCCGTTGTAGCATGGATTCCGGTAAAGTATAGCCGAGCGTAAGATTTTTTACCCGCATATAGGCACCGTTTTGCATATAACGCTTGTTTGGAATCCCCAGCTGTTGATAATTATCTTCTGCGGAGTATGCACGTACGGCAGGGAAGTAGCCCTCTTCATCTTTAGATTTCCAATGGTCTCCATTTTGTACTGTCGGGTTTGTCCATGGTTGAGCATATACACCCCAAAAATAAATATTAGAAGCACCCGGATACCAGTCACGTTTGCCTACACCTTGTAAGAATACACGTAGGTCAAAGCCCTTCCATCCCGTTGAGAGATCTAGGCTATAAGGCAGACGGGACATGCTATTGCCAACAATATGCATATCTCCGGGGGCGTCTACGGTTTTCTTGCCCATGTCTACAATGCCATCTCCATTACGATCGGCAAAGATCGGGTCACCGGCATAGAACTTATACGATTGATCATCCGTTCCCATCGCTGATTGTTTTGAAGCAGTAGCAGCGGCATCGCTCTCAAAAAATCCCGTTATGTCTGCTCCCCAGATTTCACCTATTTCCTTGCCTTCATAATGTCTGTCCCAATTGTTACCCAAAGATTTTGTAGGGTTGTCAAAGCGTGTGATCCACGAACGGTTATCGGCCAACGTAAACGCCACATTGTACCAGAACGGTGAGCCGCCCAGCTCCTTGCTGTCACGCCAGCTCAAACGCAGTTCCCAACCCTTGGTTTTTAAGTCCCCCGAATTTTCGACTGGAACCTCTGAACCAAATGGTCCCGGTAGCTCTTTACCCAGGATTAACATGTCTTTGGTATACCGAGTATATTTATCGAAGTTGACACCCAACTTGTTATTGAAAAAATTCATATCAATACCAGCATTGATGGTCTGTATTGTTTCCCAGGTAAAACTATCGGAAACAGCTTTCGGAGCGTATACTGCCTGAGGTCTACTAGTGCCCAAGATATAATCCACTTGCTTATTGTCCATAATTGGCATATATGGGTAAAAATCATAGTAGGGATAATCTTGGTCATAGCTGAACAATTGATTCCCCAGCGATCCATAAGAACTCCTGATTTTAAGGAAGTCCAATGCCAATGCATTTTTCACTGGTTCGAAGAAATTCTCTTTCGAAATTACCCAGCCTGCGGAAGCCGAAGGAAAGAATCCCCATCGATTATTTTTTGGAAAGCGGGATGATCCGTCAAAACGACCATTGAATTCCGCTAGGTATTTATCCTTATAGTTATAGCTGAGGCGCCCAAATACACCCTGAACCGCCCAGTCTTTAATGCGTTCAGTTTTTGAGATATCACCAGTCGCGCTACCTATGGAGGGAACCGAAGCAGAGATTAAATTTAGAGCCTGTATATCATTGTAATTAACATAATAGTCCTCCTGATTATAGCCTACGAGTGCCTGTAGATAATGGTCTCCAAAGTTTTTATGAAAATCCGTGTAAATATTATATACATTGTAGCGGGTGATATTATTCTCATTTTTTGCATAGGTATTGGAGAATGTATTGGCTAGCGCAGCGTCAGGTCCGGTTCTATATTTAGAAGGAATATCATATATTCTTCTTAATCCTGAGCTGCGTCTGATGGTCGCATCGGCATTCAAATCCCAGATGTCTTTAATCAAGGCTGCTTTTGCGGAAAATGTTGTAATAAATTCATTGATACGATTGTCGTTACGGCCTCCTTCTTGTAGAGAACCAAGTACCTGTGCGCCGGCTCTTGTCCAGCTGCCATCCGGATTGCGTGGCACATCAAGTGAATTGGTCCGGTTGACCCGCCAAAAGAAACTGTCACCACCATCTAACACTGTAGGTGCCTCATAGTTCATACTGGTAATTAAGGTATTATTCGAAACTTGCAACCAGTCTGTAATATCAAAGTCTACCTTTCCCCTGACATTGTAGCGTTTGTAGATATCGTTTCCGAATTTCAAAAGTCCATCCTGTCTATAGTAATCACTGGAAAAGTAATAACCGATTTTGTCCGCTTTTTTTGCAATGCTTAGGTTGGCATTATAGGTCGGAGCGGTTTTATTATAGGCTTCTTGCAACCAATCTGTGCTGCCAGTGTATACCCAGCTTTGCTTGTCATCCGATAATGTTATAGGTGATAAAGAAGGGTCCAAAGAACGTTTTTTCGCGTACTCACGGGCAGATTCGGGATAAGAATTGTACAAGGGTTTTCCAGCTTCATGCTTAATGGCCATTACTTCGTAAGGGTCGGTGATGAACTCCGGCAATTTACCCAACGTTCGATACCCCACATTTGTGCTGAAATTGACATCAAGTTGACCACTCTTTGCTTTTTTTGTGGTAATCAATACTACGCCAAAACCGCCACGAGCACCATAGATGGCTGCCGATGCAGCATCTTTCAAGACAGATACCGACTCTACGTCACCTGGATTGATACGCGCAACCTCGTCAGGAGTGTATGGAATATTATCAACCAAAATTAATGGAGCGCCACCATTTAAACTGGTAAAGCCACGTACGTTAAATTCAGGGTTCGTTGAAGCACGACCATTCGATGTTGTGATATTTAAGTTGGGGATCAATCCTTGTAATCCGGCACCGAGATTTGCAATCGGGCGGCTTTCCAGCTGCTTGGAGGTAATCATATCAACGGCTCCGGTGAGATTCACTTTCCGTTGTGTACCGTAGCCAACAACAACAACCTCATCCAATTGAGAATCGCTGGCTGTTAAAGTAACATTCAAGATACGTTGGTTGCCGATTTGTACCCGTTCAGTTGTATAGCCCAGATATTGAAAAAGCAACACGGCCTTTTCGGGTACACGAAGTTTAAACTCTCCATTGGCATCGGTTTTTGTGGACAGGGCAGCGTTTCCTTGAACAGATACCGTAACACCTGCCAATGCTGATTGTGAATCCCGTACAGTACCGGTTACCTCAATATCAGTCCTTTGCTTCTCAGAGATGACGATCGTATTGTTCAGAATTTGATAAGTCAGGTTTTGGCCTTTTAATGCCTTGGAAAGTACCTGTGTTATCGAAGCATGGTCAGCATTGACGCTTATTGGGGCAAGATTATCCAATAGCTTTTCATCATAGAAAAAGCGGAGATCGGTTTGTTTTGAGATTTCTTGCAATACACGTTCTACCTTTACCTTTTTCAGGGATAGGTTGACGGTTTGTGCTGTTCCCGACGCATGGGCTCCAAGTGCGAGGGAAAGCAAAGAAAGAGTGCTTAACTTTATCATACATAAAGTTTTAAAGGCTGGAGGGATGCGGAATCCCCGATCTTTCTCCTGCCTTTTCATTGGAGAAAAAAAATTCATAAATTAGAATGATTTTTAAGGTTTTAAAATTTCTGTTGGTAATCAGTAAAATAAGCCTTGAATTTAACCGGGGATGCGTCAACATCCCCTTTTTTGTTAACCACAAGGCGCTAAAGTTGATGTCTATACCATAGGCCGTTTAATATTTGGGTAATTAGTCTCATTGTATTATAACCTTTCGTCCGATAATATCAAATTTGCGTCCCGTAGCAAGCGTCAGGATCTGCAATACTTCTGAAAGTCTACTATTTCTGCTGAT
>Ga0213829_1002881_pt1 | contig 10807 bp, 14 predicted proteins | sample MC6MC0896MG_FD_180665 | JGI IMG/M metagenome (GOLD analysis project Ga0213829, IMG submission 180665) | Enriched soil aggregate microbial communities from Iowa State University, Ames, United States - MC6-MC0896-MG | ecosystem: Environmental > Terrestrial > Soil > Unclassified | place: USA: Iowa...
CCAGTCCGATGCGCAAGTGTTGGCCCGCACCCTCGGTGGCGCGGCTTATGGTCTGTACGGTTATATCGACTGGATCGCCGAGCAGATCCTGCCGGACAAGGCCGACGAATCGACCCTGGAACGCATCGCCGCGCTGCGCCTGAACCAGCCACGCAAACCGGCGCAAGTCGCCACCGGCAGCGTCAGTTTTACCGCGACCGCCGGTGCGGTGCTTGATGTCGACACGCTGTTGCAAGCGAGCGATGGCCGTACCTACAAGGTCACCACCGCGCGCACCACCGTCAATGGCAGCAATACCACCACCATCGCGGCGCTCGATGCTGGCAGCCTGGGCAATGCCGATGGCGGTCTGGCACTGAACCCGGTGCAGCCGATCGCCGGCGTGGTCGGCAACAGTTTTGTGGTGCTCGCGCCCGGCCTCAGTGGCGGCGTGGCGCGAGAAAGCCTGGAGTCGTTGCGCTCGCGGGTGATCCGCTCTTATCGCGTGATCCCCCACGGCGGTTCGGCCAGCGACTACGAGACCTGGGCGCTGGAAGTACCGGGTGTGACGCGGGCCTGGTGCCGCGGTGGTTTCCTTGGGCCGGGTACGGTGACGGTGTTCATCATGCGTGATGAAGACCCGCAACCGGTGCCTAACGACGAACAACTGGCGGAGGTTCAGGAGTACATCGAACCGCTGCGTCCGGTGACGGCGGAAGTGCACGTGCAGCGGCCGATTCAGGTGCCGGTGGTGTACCGCTTCAAGAGCGTCAATCCAGACACCACTGCGGTGCGCGCCGCCGTTGAAGCGCAGTTGCGCGACCTGCACAACCGCGAGGCCGACCTCGGTGTACCGCTGCTGATCAGCCATATCCGCGAAGCCATCAGCAGCGCCGGTGGTGAGTACGACCACACGCTGACCGCACCGGCCGCTGACGTGCCTGCCGGGCAAAGCGAACTGCTGACCTTCGGAGGTTGCGTATGGGGGGCATAAGAACCGCCGCGCAATATCAGGCGCAGCTGCGCGCGTTGCTGCCCAGCGGCCCGGCGTGGGATCCGGAGCGCGTTCCGGAACTCGAGGAAGTGCTGCAAGGTGTCGCCGTCGAACTGGCGCGCCTCGATGCCCGCGCCGCTGACCTGCTCAACGAGATGGACCCGGCCGGTGTCAGCGAACTGGTGCCGGACTGGGAGCGGGTGATGGAGCTGCCCGACCCGTGCCTGGGCGCCACACCGCTGTTCGACGACCGCCGCCTCGCCGTACGCCGACGCTTGCTCGCGGTCGGCAGCCAGGCCGTCGGTTATTACCTCGACATCGCCAAAAGCCAGGGCTACCCCAACGCCAGCATCACCGAACACGAAGCCCCACGCATGGGCCGCTCGCGTTTCGGCGCGGCGCATTGGGGTACCTGGGAAGCGCAATTCATGTGGACCCTCAACACCGGCGGCCGCCTGCTGCTCGGCCGGCGCTACGGCGCGAGCTACTGGGGCGAGCGCTTTGGCGTCAACCCGGGCTCGGCGCTGGAGTGCCTGATCCACCGCAGTGCGCCGGCGCATACCAAGGTGCACATCAATTATGACTAGGGAGGAATGACGGGATGGATTATCCGAAGAGTGTGCCCAGCGCCGGTCTGGTGAATGGCAAGTTTATTGATGAAAACCCGCTGACCGGGACGCCGGGATCGCTGATTCCTGCAGATTGGGGCAACGGGGTTACGCAGGAAATTCTCAACGTGATCAAGGCCGGGGATCTGACCCCGGACGAGAAGAAATACGATCAGTTGTTGCAAGCGATTCAGAGCGTTTCGGCCAAGGGCTGGAATCTGGATTCGGCGTTGCCGATCGGGTCGTTGCCAACCGCTACTGTTGCTACGGCAGACGGGCGACTGCCGATCACGCCAGCGGCTGTTGCCACCAGTGGCGGGAGGGTGTCGATTCCGGCTGGTGTGCTGATCAGCCTCGGTCAGGAAGTGGTGGCCGGGCAGTTGGCTCGTCCGCGCACATTTACGACACAAGCCTGGAGCAGTGTTGATCTGTTGCCTAACTCTAATTACTTTTTGCGTGCGCAAGTGGTTGCCGGCGTGCTGACCTTTTACACGCAGCGCGGCATCATCTATGACGCTACGCCCGAAGGCTTGAAGGGCACGATCAATGGTGCGGCGGGAGGCGGTTTTCAGTCGACGCCGCTGGATATTTGTCTGGCATGGGTGGTGACAGCAGGCCCTGGCTCGGTGCCGATTGTCCGACCGATTTATAACCGCGGTCGTTTGTCGTGGACGCAAACAATCAGCGGTAATGGCGTGGTGTACCTGCCACTTGACCCGCATGCCCGTGCCGCGCGGCTGGTGGTGGGCAATGCGACGCCGCATCCGACGCTCGTCACAGCCGTGAATTTTGCTACACCCGGATGGCTGGGTGCCAACTACTGTTTTCTCAATCCAAAGGCTGCCGCGTCGAGCAATTGGGATGGTTGGGCCATTGCGGGTGAGACGGTACGGGTTATTACCAACAACGAGGTGAGTGACACAACCGTGTCGACACTGACCGCTAGCTTCGACCACAGCATATTGCGTTCCTTGTGGCAGACCTATCAAGCCGAACACGCTTTTGGTGCCGATAACGGTTCAAGTGACGAATTGCTGTTCAGCATGGGCATCAAAAATCTCCTCCCAAGCGACTACGCCAACGGTGTTGCGATCAATTTTTCAGCGGCGGTGAATATCAATCTTTCCTGGGAGCTGATCCGATGATCATCATTCAAGAACTTCACCAGTTCGAAGAAGGCTTGCGCCCGGCCCAGCCATCCATTGCCCATGATTGGGATGGAGAAAAATGGCAGCTGAATGCGTCCAGAGTTGCCGAGCTGGAACTTCAGGAAGCCGAACAGCTGTGTTCCAAGGTCGACGCGGCGGCCGACAGTGCTCGCAGCGTTTTGGCAGGCGACCCGCTCAAAGCCATGGAGTACGCCCAGGCTGCTGCCGACGCTCAGGCTTATCAAGACGCCGGTTATCCGAAAAAAGAGGTGCCGTTGTCGGTTGCTGCGTGGGTAGTCAAAGGTCGCACTGCCAAACAGGCTGCCGAGCAGATCCTGAGCAAGGCCGAGCAACTCACCGACCATTTGCTGACCCTGCGCACCTTGCGCTTGAAGGCCAAACAGCAGATCCGCGCGCACGTGGCCAAAGGCGATCTCGATCTGGCACGAAGTGCGGGCGATGAGGCGTTGGCGGCGATTCGCGAACTGCTCAGCGGCCAGACTTTCTAGTCGCACCGTCTGCGTGCTGCATCACCCAAGCCCACTTCACCGTGGGCTTTTTATTTTCAGAAAACAGACCGCCGCTGGCTCGTACTCGCGATCGCCACGACGCGGTTCATTTGTTATTTCAGAGGAACGAGAAACCTATGGATTATCCAAAAAGCGTCCCCAGCGTCGGCCTGGTCGATGGCCGCTTTGTCGATGAAAACCCGGTGGCGGGAACCCCGGGTTCGTTGATTCCGGCGGTGTGGGGTAACAGCGTGACTCAGGAGATCCTGAGTGTGATCAACGGTGGTGGGTTGGTGCCGTCCGAGGCGGATACCGGGCAGGTGTTCAAGGCGATTCAGTCGATTGTCGGCACCGCCAGTCCTATGCGCTCGGTGGTCACTCGTCTGGCGACATCCAGATCGCTGACTGAAGCTGAGTTGGGACTTGTTTTGATCGACGGCAGCCCCGCGCCGGTGACGGTGACATTGCCATCGGCCAACGCTGCCTTGGGTATTCGCGACGTTATTGTCCGGCGGATGGACAACAGCGGCAATCGACTCGTTGTGCAGACCTCCGACGCTGACAAGGTTCGTTTTCACACACACCTCTCGCCTGGCGGTTACCCCTTTCTGGTGCTGATGGGCAACGGAGACTGGTGGCATTTGCGCAGTGACGGGGCGGGGAGTTGGTGGCCGATCGGTCGCTTTGATAACAGCGCTTTGGGGCGGCCGTTTTTTGAAACCACTCTGTCGCTCAATCCAGGTGGCTATGGCTTTCCCAACGGTGATCTGTTCAAACGCGCCGAATGGCCTTGGTTGTGGGATTTTGCTCAGGCGTCCGGAGCGTTGACGACCGAAGCGGCCAGAACCGGTCGGGAGGGCGGCTGGACCAGCGGCGATGGTGCCTCGAATTTCCGGATTCCCGAGATTCGTGGTGAGTTTCTGCGAGTGCTCAGTGAAACCAGAAATGTTGATCCCGGTCGTGTGTCCGGTAGCCTGCAAATGCATGCGTTGCAGAGTCACAACCATTACCTGCCCACGGGAACAGGGGCATCTTTCAAACCGGCCCCGGCGATTCCAGACGGTGTCTGGGATGTCGGCACCAATGTCAACTTTTCACCGACGACAACGACCGTGGCAACAACGTACCCCAACCCTGCATTCGACTCGGACACTTACATCGGCAACATCGGCAATTTTTCGGCGGAAACCCGTCCGCGAAATATCGCCTATCCCGCGCGTATCAAACTGATCTGAGGTGCACATGTTCAATTATCTGATAGACGATAGCGGTGCATTAACCGGACCTGTCGAGTTTCCACTGGTGCCGGGGATCGGTTTGCAACTGCCGAGTAACGCCGTGACGCTGAGTATCGAACTTTCCCCGGCCCCAAGCGGTTTTGCCTGGGCTTATGTCAATGGCTCTCTGCAACAGCAAGCGGACTATCGCGGCGATGTTTACCGCACTGACACCGGCATGAGGCAAACCTGGACGGCATTGGGCGAATTGCCGGAAGGCTTCACCTCGTTGCCATGGCCGGGCGGCTTCCATGCCTGGGTGGACAATGCGTGGCAGGTCGATGACGTCGCGCAGTTGGCGGATCGCAAACGCGTCGTTCTTGCTCAAAGAGATGTGTTGCTACGCGACGCCGTCCTGCGCATCGCGCCGCTGCAATACGCCGAGGAAATTGGCGATGCCAGCCACGACGAACAACTGCTGCTGATGGAATGGAAGCTCTACAGCGTCGAGCTGAACCGCATCGAAAGGCAGGCCGGTTTCCCCGACGAAATTACCTGGCCGGTCGCGCCCGGCGCAGCCGTAGCCGACTGATTTCAGCACAGGGAGCAGTGCAATGGATTATCCAAAAAGTATTCCCGGCGTTGGCTTGGTCAACGGCAGCTTCGTCGATGAAAACCCGATTGCTGGTTCACCGGGATCGTTGATTCCGGCCGCGTGGGGCAACAGCGTCACGCAAGAGATTCTCAACGCGATCAAGGCTGCCGGGCTGACGCCTGATGAAGCCAGAACCGACCAGTTGGCAATGGCCATCGGTGCGCTGGTCGACTTCAGCAAACTGAAAAACACCCCGACCACGCTGGCCGGTTACGGCATCACCGATGCGGTGGGGCGGTTGTTGGCGGTGCGGCAGATCGAGACGGTCGGGATCACGGTTTACAAGCCCAATCCCAGGGCCAAACGGATTCGCGTGCGGTTGGTGGGGGCGGGTGGTTCGGGGGGTGGTTGCGCATCCGTCGCCGCTAATAATCTGCGCATCGGAGGTGGTGGCGGTTCGGGTGCCTATGCGGAAAGCCTGTATGACGTGACGCCTCAAATGCTTGCCGGCGTGCCTGTTTCTTTGGGAACCGGTGGCGCGGTGAGCGCGACTATGGGGCTGGCCGGCGGTGGAGCTTCTTTTGGTTCCTACATGAGCGTGGCAGGTGGTGCGGGTGCACAGGTCTTGAACATCGATACGTTGAACTCGACCTCCGGGTACGTTCAGGGCGGCACTGGAGGCCAGGATGTCGCAGGCGGCAACCTTGCCAGCGCACGTGGCAATACCGGTGGCTACGCGATGTTCAACGGTAATTGGGGAATGCTCTCCGGTGGTGGCGCAGCTAGCCCGTTCGACGGTGGCGGTCCGTACAAGGGCGTAAACAGCCCCGGAGTCGCGGGCGTTCGAGGCTCAGGAGGCAGTGGATCTTGTTCGAACACTGCATCGGCTGCTGTTCTCAGCGGCGCCGGTGGCAACGCCTTCTGTGAAATCTGGGAGTACGAATAATGGCCCGTTATGCACGAATGGAAAACGGCGTCGCGGTCGAACTGATCGACACCGGCGACTACGCGATCACCCAACTGTTTGCCCCCGCTTTCGTCGAGACGATGGTGCAGGTGCCGGAGGGCATGCAGATCGAAATCGGCGCGCCCGTCGGCGAACTGCGCCGGGAGATTGCGCCTTTGCCTGTAACGATAAGTCCGGTCGCCGCCCCCGAAATAATCCCCGATGAGCAAGAGCCTCTGGCGGCAGCGCGGCTTTGGCGCCAGTCCAGTCTGGCGGCCACCGAATGGTGGGTGACGCGGCATCGTGACGAGCAGGAACTGGGGCGGGGGACGACGCTCAAGGCTGGGCAGTATCTGGAGTTGCTGGAGTACCGCCAGGCGCTGCGCGACTGGCCGGATTCGAGTCATTTCCCGGCATTTGCTTTCCGTCCGTCAGTGCCGGAATGGCTGGAGAGCGTGCATGTCTGAGGCCATGTTTCATGTTTTCAAACAGGGAGAAGAGTGATGGATTACCCAAAAAACATTCCCAGCGCAGGTTTAGTGAACGGCAGGTTTGTAGATGAAAACCCTCTCACCGGAACCCCGGGTTCATTGATTCCGGCGAGTTGGGGAAACGGCGTAACTCAAGAGATTCTTGAAGTCATCAAAAGTGCGGGCGCAGCCGCCGATGAAAGTGATAACACTCAGCTCAAAGCGGCAATCGATACGCTGATCTCGAAGAAACAAAGCGACAGTCTGGCCAGTCAGGAAGAAGCAGAGGCGGGCGCCAGCAATACGCGGTTGATGACGCCGCTACGAGTGTTTCAATCCATAGCGAAAAAGATGCAACAGGCGACAGAGTCGCTGATGGGGATTGCAAAGCTTGCTTCTCAGGCAGAGGTCAACGCCGGTGTCAGTGATACCTCTGTCGTGACCCCTAAAAAACTCAGGCTCGGGTTCATGGTGAGACTGGGAGCATCCGGTTATATCGTATTCCCCTCGTGGATGGGTGGGGTGATTATCCAGTGGATTACCGGAGGCGCGAGCCAGGCGGGCAATAATGGTTACGGCGATCTGAATCTATGGCCGCTGGTCTTTCCCAATGCACTATTTCTTGCCGTCGCGACCCATGAGGGCACGGCATCCGGAACACAGCTGATCTGGAACAACAACGCGACCGTGAGTCGCCAGGCAGGCATCAATGTTCGTTGTCCTGAATGGCCGTCAGGCTCCATTTCCGCTCGGGTCATCGGAATAGGGTATTGAGCATGTATTACTTTTCTCCGGAAACTTCCGGCTTTTATCACGCCGATCTACATGGCGCCAATATCCCCGCGGACGCGTTCGAATTGAGCGAGGGCGAGTATTGCGCGTTGGTCTCGAACGCTCCAAAGGGAACCGTTCTTTCCCTGACCGTCAGCGGGCGCCCTGAACGGGTGCTACTGGCAGAGCAAACCACCGATTCAATAGAGCGGGCTTGGCGCGACAAAGCACTGGAACTTACTCAATGGCTGGTCCTTCGCGATGCCGAAGAACTGGAAATGGGCGAGGGCACCACCCTGCGCACCGAAGAATTCAAACAACTGCTGGCCTATCGGCAGGCGCTGCGCGACTGGCCCAACAATCCAGACTTCCCGGATGCTCGTTCGCGTCCGATCGAGCCAGACTGGCTGGAAGGCTTGCTACGGACCAATGGCTGAGCGATTTGCTCATCGGCCGAGGATAAATAAACATGGATTACCCAAAAAGCATCCCGGGCTCCGGCCTGGTCGACGGAAAATTCGTCGATGAAGATGCCATTGCCGGAACACCGGGATCGCTGATCCCGGCGAGCTGGGGCAACAGCGTTACTCAGGAAATACTCAATGCAATCACAGCGGCCGGACTGAAACCTGATGAAGCACAGACCGATCAGCTGGCGCAGGCCATCCGCCAATTATCGAAGCCTGATCCTCTGCAGCAGTTTCCTGTGCAGGTGTATCGCAGAAATGTGCTGATCAATGGCGGGTTCGATATCTGGCAGCGCGGAACGACCAACCAAGGCCCCAATATTGGTGGGTATGTAGCCGATCGTTTTCGTTGCGACTGGAATGGCAATGCTGCCGTGGCCATCTCTCGCCAGGATTTTGCCCCTGGCCAGACAGACGTGACAGGTGAGCCGAGCTATTTCTTGCGCTGGCAGCAAACCACGGCGGGCGTTGGCGCTACTGAGCACAAGATTTCCCAAGGCGTTGAATCTGTCAGGACTCTGGCTGGAAAAACCGCCACCGTGACATTTTGGGCGCGCTCCGACGCCCCGCGCCCGTTGAAGGTAACCATCGGTCAGTACTTCGGCAACGGTGGTTCGGAAGCTGTCGTCAAAGTGGTCGATGTCTTTGCATTGAGCACTGCATGGACCAAATACAGCGCAACTTTTCAGGTACCAGTGATCGCGGGAAAAATGCTCGGCACCAATGATTACTTACGGTTGGCTTTTGATCTGCCACTTAACGTTTTGCAAACCGTGGATCTTGCACGGGTTCAACTCGAAGAGGGACCGGTTTCCACGCCGTTCGAATATCGCCCTGTTGGTGAAGAGCTGATGTTGTGTCAGCGCTACTTCGAGAAGTCCTTTGCCAGTCGTTTACAGATTCGTGCAAACAATGGTGCCGTAACCTGCATCGTTACGTTCACTCAGGCTGCGGCCGGGAATACCGGTCAATACGGCATGGTCATAGACATGCAGGTTGCGAAGAGAGTGCAGCCCACAGTTGTCCTGTATTGCCCTGGAAATGAAAGCAGTCAGGTCTGGAACTATTCGCAGGGAGTGGCTTGTACGGGGACCACTGTGCAAAGTGTGACACAGCGAAGTTTCGCTATCGGTACCGTGACGCCTGTGAGCAGTCAGCCCGGTAACGGGCTGCAGATTGAATGGACAGCGGACGCAGAAATCTAGGAGTAGCTCATGACATATCAACTGACCGCCTGTGGTGTATTGCGCGTTGAAGATGCCGCGTTTATTCCGCAGGACACGACCAATCGCGACTGGCTTGAGTATCAGCAATGGCTGTTAACCGGCGGGCAAGTACTGCCATTGAATGAGGCACTCGAAGAATCTGTACCCAACAACACCCTGACAACTCTGGCAAAAAAATGGCTGGGGGTTGTTGCCCGTCAACCATGATTCAATCGGAGCCTCCAGGGAGGAACACGCATCATGCAAATAACTGAAGACAACCTTAAAACCATCATGCCCAACGCCCGCTCCCAAGCGGGCGTTTTTGTTTCTGCACTGAATAACGCAATGACTCGCCGCCATATCGACTCGCCAAAACGCATCGCCGCGTTCCTGGCGCAAGTCGGCCATGAGTCGGGGCAACTGCAATACGTGCGCGAGCTGGGCAACAACCAGTACCTGAGCAAATACGACACCGGCACGCTGGCGTTACGTCTGGGCAACACGCCCGAGGCCGATGGCGACGGACAAAAGTACCGGGGCCGTGGGCTGATTCAGATCACCGGGCGCAGTAACTATCGGCAGTGCAGCCTCGGCCTGTTCGGCGACGAGCGCTTGCTGTCCTTGCCGGAATTGCTTGAGCAACCGCAATGGGCAGCGGAATCGGCGGCATGGTTCTGGGAACAGAACGGCCTGAACGATCTGGCCGATCGCGACCAGTTCAACAGCATCACCCGCCGAATCAACGGCGGGTTGAATGGCCTGCAGGATCGGCTCGACATCTGGGCGCGGGCGAGGGCGGTGCTATGTCCGTCTCCTGGCGCTTAGTCGGCGCTTTGTTGCTGGCTTTGGGGAGCGCTGCGCTGGCCTGGCAGTTTCAGGACTGGCGCTACGGTCGGCAACTGGCGGAGCAGGCGCAGTTAAACGCCGACACTCTCAATCAGTTGAATGTGGCCGCAGCCAGCGCGCAGCAGGCCGAGCAGGATAAACGTCTGGCCCTTGAGCAACGCCTCGCGGCCAGTGAACAAACCCACTATCGAGCACTCAGTGATGCCCAACGTGATCAGGATCGCCTGCGCGATCGTCTTGCCACTGCTGATCTGCGGCTGTCAGTCCTCATCGACGCCGGCGATGCTGCCCCAGGCTGTGGGGTGCCAGCCACCGCCGGCCCCGGCGGCGTGGATCATGCAGCCGTACGCGCCCGACTTGACCCGGCGCATGCTCAACGAATTATCGCCATCACCGACACCGGTGACCGCGGACTGATTGCCTTGCAGGCGTGTCAGGCCTATGTCAGAGCGCTGGCGCCCGAACATTTTGAATGAGTCTGTGTATTGAAAGCGCAACCGGCTCGTGTACGGTGGTGGTCATTCCACCCGATCCGGAGCGCATCGTGAAAGAGATCACTCAACTGGCTGCCGAACTTGGCCGACGTCTGCAGTTGCTCAACGCCCACGTCACCACAGCCGAGTCGTGTACCGGTGGCGGGATTGCCGAAGCGATCACGCGGATTCCCGGGAGCTCGGCGTGGTTCGAGGCCGGTTACGTGACCTACTCCAACCGGCAGAAGACCCAGCAATTGAATGTACCCGCCGAATGGTTCGGCACGGTGGGCGCAGTCAGTCGCGAAGTCGTCGAGTCGATGGTGCGGGGCGCGCAGAAGCACAGCCTGGCGCGGTTTGCCGTGGCAGTCAGCGGCGTGGCAGGTCCCGACGGCGGTACACCGAACAAGCCGGTGGGCACGGTGTGGCTGGCCTGGGGCGTGGGCGACGCTGTTTCCAGCGAGGTTCAGCACTTCTCGGGCAACCGTGATGAAGTGCGCCGACAAACGGTGAAGGCCGCGCTAGAGGGGCTGCTGCGACTAGCGGCACGAGAAATCGAAAATCAGGGGTAGGCGA
>Ga0213829_1002886_pt1 | contig 10783 bp, 9 predicted proteins | sample MC6MC0896MG_FD_180665 | JGI IMG/M metagenome (GOLD analysis project Ga0213829, IMG submission 180665) | Enriched soil aggregate microbial communities from Iowa State University, Ames, United States - MC6-MC0896-MG | ecosystem: Environmental > Terrestrial > Soil > Unclassified | place: USA: Iowa...
TGGCCTGGAAATATAAGACAGTTAGAGAATTTAGTTGAGCGTGTGGTCATAATGGCGGAAGGAAATAGTATTGAAAAGACACTTCTACCTGAGGAAATGGTACTAGAAAGCAAGCTCGATGAAAACCCGATAAACACAGAATGGGAACCTCTATCGCTGCGTGAAGCAAAAGAGCGGTTGGAAAAAGAAATGATTAAGAATGCACTTCAACAATATAAAAGTATTCGGGAAGCGGCTCGACATTTGGAGATTCATCACTCTAATTTAGTCAGAAAAATAGGAAGATACAAAATAAAACAATAATACGGTGTGAAATCGCACCGTATTTTCTTTTTTTTAAGGAAGGAAAACATATTCAAATATACATTTTAGTTAATTTAAATTTCGTAATTTTCGGATTATATGGATAGTGGTGCGAAAACGCGATTCAATATTGGTGTTTTAACGCACCGTTTAAGGTGGATTAGATGATTCTTTAAATAAAAAGGTATTTGTCAAAAAACTGATTAATCAAGGTTTATGCAGTTTTTAATAAACGAGAGAGAATTGGCATGATTTTTGCATAATAAATAGTTACATTGGCATGAAGACAGTAATCGTTCATATTATTTGAACCGACTACATTTTTGAAAACGACATATTGTTTGATCATGTTCTATTTTCGTATAACGACATATGCGATCACGAAAAAATGAAAACGGTTTCTAAGTTGAAGGAAGGGAGAATAAGAAATGGAAGAGGTCTATATTGTTTCAGCAGCAAGAACGCCTATTGGGAAATTTGGAGGAATGCTTCGTAATTTAAATTCATCGGAGTTAGGGGCTACTGCCTTTAAGGCTGCTGTGGAGCGCTCCGGTATTGCGTACGATCAATTTGATGAAGTAATCATCGGTAATGTCTTTCAAGCTGGCGGAAAAGGCAATCCAGCAAGGCAGACTGGGATCAAGGCTGGATTACCAGTAAGTGTCCCAGCGATGACGATTAATAAACAGTGTGCTTCAGGGATGCGATCAATTACACTAGGTTATCAACAGATTTTAGCTGGTGAAGCAGATGTCATTGTGGCCGGTGGAACAGAAAGCATGAGCAACGTTCCGCATTTGGTATTGGATGGTCGTTGGGGGAAAAAGATGGGACCGCTATCAACGGTGGACAGTTTATTTTACGACGGGTTTGACTGTGCGTTGGAAGGATACCACATGGGTGTCACCGCTGAGAATCTAGTGGAAAAATTTAAAATCTCCAGGGAGGAGCAGGATGTGTTTGCCTTAAGCAGCCAGCAAAAAGCACAGTATGCAATGGAAAAAGGATATTTTGAAAAAGAAATAGTTCCTGTAAATATACAAACCAAGCAGGGAGATCAAGAGTTTCGAATTGATGAGCAACCTCGGGAAACGAGCCTAGGAAAACTTCAGAAGTTAAATCCTGTCTTTAAAAAGAATGGTACAGTTACAGCCGGTAATTCATCTGGTTTAAACGATGGAGCAGCAGCAGTGGTTCTCGTTTCAGAAAAAAAGATTAAAGAATGGGATCTTGAACCGCTGGCCAGAATTCGCGCTGTTGCCTCTGCAGGGGTTCATCCTTCAATTATGGGAATCGGTCCGGTTCCATCGACACAAAAGGCACTTAAAAAAGCTGGTTTGTCTATTCATGATATGGATTTATTTGAACTCAATGAAGCCTTTGCCGTACAGACACTGGCTGTCATACGGGAGCTGGAAATTAATGAAGAGAAGGTAAACGTGAATGGAGGAGCTATTGCTTTGGGACACCCGGTAGGCTGCTCAGGTGCAAGAATTGTAGTTACACTTTTGTACGAACTCATTCGACAACAAAAACAATTCGGACTTGCTAGCCTTTGTGTCGGTGGCGGCCAAGGTACAACGATGATTATTGAACGAGTATAAGAGGAATATTCTAAGGCAGTTATCCAGCCAGGATGAACGAAAGTAGATTAAAAGGGAGGAACAATCTATGTTTTTAACAGAAGAACAAGCCATGATTCAGAAGGTAGCACATGATCTAGCTCAGGAACAAATTGCTCCACATGCCAGAGAAGTAGATGAAACAGGAGAGTTTCCGTGGAAAAATATTCGTCTGTTAGCGGAGCATGGTTTCTTCGGAGTACATGTGCCGGAAGCTTACGGTGGAATTGGTGCAGATATGGTGAGTCACGCACTCGTTGTTGAAGAGATAGCAGCAGCTTGTGCATCTACATCAGTTGCATTATCCACTCAGGCATTAGTAATTGGTCCCCTTTTGATTGGTGGCAATGAGGAGCAAAAAGAGAGATACGTAACTCCGCTTGCCAGAGGAGAAGTGCTTGGGTCCTGTGGCATTACAGAGCCAGGGGCGGGATCTGATGTATCTAGCATTCGAACTAAAGCGGAGAAAAACGGTAATGATTACATCCTTAATGGAAGAAAGGTATTTATTACGAATGCAGGAGAATCAGAGATCTACGTTATTGTAGCACGTACATCAGAGCATCGAACGAAGGGAATTAGTTTATTCATTGTTGGCAAAGGGACACCAGGCCTTTCTTTTGGGAAAAAGGAAGACAAAATGGGAATTCGCGGATCCGCAACGCGAGATGTCATTTTAGAAAATGTAATTGTTCCAAAAGAAAATATGATTGGTCTAGAAGGAGAAGGGTTTTCTATCATGATGAACGTCTTTAATGAAACGCGGCCTATTGTCGGTGCTCAAGCTTTGGGGATTGCGAGAGGAGCGTATGATTACGTGCGGGAATATGTAAAAGAGCGTAAACAGTTTGGTAAAGCACTAAGTGATTTTCAGATGGTTCAGGCTATGCTTTCAGACATGGCTATGCAAATTGAAGCCTCAAAACTGCTCGTATATCAGGCTGCACTAATGATTGACCGTAAGCAACCGAGAGTTCCGCTAAATTCCGCGATGGCCAAGTGCTTTGCTTCCGATACAGCGATGAAAGTAACTACCGATGCGGTTCAATTAATGGGAGGATATGGGTTCATCAAGGAGTATCCTTTGGAGCGGATGATGCGAGATGCCAAGATCACACAAATTTATGAAGGGACAAACCAAATTCAACGTTTGATCATAGCCAAACAAATTTTAGGAGGGTAAAGCAATGAAACTGTTTGTCATTGGTGGGGGATTAATGGGATCTGGAATTGGCCAAGTAGCGGCACAATCAGGTATAGATGTACGTCTGGCTGATATTAATAAAGAAGCGATCGTATTATCTAGAAAAAGAATTACGGATTCTTTAAGCCATTTTGAGGGGAAAGGAAAGATTGCCGACTTACGGAGTATTCTTTCTCGTATTCACTTTCAAGTAGACTGGAATGGAATCGAGGAGGCTGATGTTGTAATTGAAGCTGTGCCTGAAAATCTGGAACTAAAGAAAAAAATGTTTAAACAAATTGATACTTCTGCCAAAGAAGGAGCGCTACTAGCTTCGAATACATCCTGCTTATCGATTACAAGTCTTGGTGCAGCCACTAAACGTCCAGAGCAAGTTGTCGGGATGCATTTTTTCAGTCCGGTTCCTATGATGCCGCTTCTGGAAATTGTTAAGGGACATAATACATCTTTGGAGACGGTTCAGAGTGCAATAACATTAGGGGAGATGTTAGGAAAGAAAATCATTGTGGCTCAGAAAGATTTCCCGGGTTTCTTAATGAACCGCATATGGCTTCCTATGGTAAATGAAGCGTGTTATGCGGTGATGGAAGGGGTAGGAACTCCAGAAGATATTGATCAAGGGTTTGTGAGTGGTTATGGACATACAATGGGACCTTTGAAAACCATTGACATGGCTGGATTGGATGTGGCCTTAGCTGCGATGGAGGCCATCTATCAAGGTTTTGGAGATCCCAAATATAGACCTTGTCCATTGTTAAAAAATATGGTGGAAGCAGGGGATTTAGGGAGAAAGACCGGAAAAGGATTTTATACGTATGAAAAATAGAAGGGAAAATGATAGAGAAGGGAGGAATGGAGATGTTTACGAAAATTCTAATTGCTAATCGAGGGGAAATTGCTGCTAGGATTATCCGTACTTGCCGCACAATGGGAATCTCTACTGTAGCAATATACTCCGAAGCAGATGTAGAAGCTCCATACGTTCAAATGGCGAATGAAGCATATTTGGTTGGGGGACCGCGTGTTAATGAAAGTTATTTGAATATGAACAGGATTATAGAAATTGCGAAGGAATCGGGGGTACAAGCGATTCACCCTGGATACGGACTGCTTTCTGAAAATGCTGCTTTTGCCCGTTCATGTGAGGAAGCAGGAATTGTATTCATCGGACCTTCGCCTGAAGTCATTGCACGCATGGGAAGTAAAATTGAGTCACGAAAAGCAATGGAAGAAGCAGATGTTCCTGTAGTTCCAGGAATTTCATATCCTTTGGAGGGTGTCGAAGAAGCAGCGAAAGTCGCGAATGGGATGTGCTACCCTGTAATGCTGAAGGCTTCAGCTGGAGGGGGCGGAATCGGAATGCAAATTGTCCGCAGTGAAGAAGAACTTCGCAAAGCTTACGTGGGTAACAAGAAACGTGCCACTGACTTTTTCGGAGATGGAGCTATGTACATTGAAAAATATGTAGAAAATCCACGTCACATTGAAATTCAGATTCTCGCTGATCATTATGGAAATACCGTGTATTTATGGGAAAGGGAATGCTCCATTCAACGCCGCCACCAAAAAGTTGTGGAGGAAGCACCTTCTTCATTTCTTGATGAACATACGCGCAGGAAAATGGGGGAAGCTGCTGTACGGGCAGCCAAGTCAATAGGATATCACAACGCAGGTACGATCGAGTTTCTGGTTGATACAGAAAAGAATTTTTATTTCTTAGAAATGAACACGCGTTTACAAGTGGAACATCCGGTAACGGAAGAGATTACTGGACTCGATTTGGTTGAAAAGCAGCTTCAGATAGCATGCGGAGAACCACTTGGCTTGGTGCAGTCGGACATTAGACTGGAAGGTCATTCCTTGGAAGCTAGGATTTATGCGGAAGATCCTAAGACATTCTTTCCGTCACCAGGCACAATTAAGAAATTCATAACACCGGAAGGAGCTGGAATCCGCCATGAATTGGCCGTTCACGAAGGTTTAGTTGTCACTCCATTCTATGATCCTATGATTGCCAAGCTGGTGGTGAAGGGAAAGAGTCGGGAAGAGGCCATTGATCGCCTGAAAGCAGCACTTTCAAATTATTGGGTAGAGGGGATTAAGACCAACATTCCGATGTTGCGGGAAGTAGCAGCGCACCCTGCTTTTCAAAGTGGGGATACCACTACAAGCTTTGTAGAGAAATATTTGAAATAAGGGAGCCAATCGGCTTAATACAGGAGGAATTCGGATGAGTCAGGTTAACGCGACAATGGCAGGTAATGTATGGAAAGTATTAGTGAAATCAGGGGATGCAGTAGAAGCAGGTCAGGATGTAGTGATTCTGGAATCCATGAAAATGGAGATACCGATTTCAGCTGAATTCGATGGGACAGTTAAAGAAGTAAAAGTAAACGAGGGAGATTTTGTTAATGATGGAGATGTCATTGTAGAATTTGAATAAATCCTAAAATAATAGGAGAACCGGAGATGGAACACAATGAATCGGCCTGCGAATGTAACAATAAAAGAGGTTGGTCCACCGGATGGATTGCAAAATGAAAAGGTACTTATTTCAACAGAGGATAAAATTGCTTGGATAAATTAATTGTCTGCTAGTGGACTTAAGCATATTGAGATTACCTCAGGAAGCTGCGGTTAATGCTGTGTACGCCAAGAGAATTGCCGAACTGCCGGAAGAGTATCGTGCTGATTTTATTGAACAGAGACGCGAAGAATACCGTCAAGAAGCATCCTTTTTATTAAGCCCCAAATTACTAGTGAAATAGCCAAATAGAATGAAAAGAAAAAAATTCAGTTAAGGAAGGGTTTTAAATGTCAAATATAGTGCGTGTAGAAAAAAGGGAAGGAATTGCTACCATCATTTTGGATAATCCGCCATTGAATATTTTAAGCCATCAAGTTGTTCGAGAATTAGATGAAGTTTTCCACGTCATAGCGGAAGATCCGGAAGTCATATGCGTTATCCTGACAGGCACAGGAAATAAAGCCTTTATGGCAGGGGCAAATATTAAAGAGTTTCCAGATAAGATAGGAAGAAATGATGTAAAAGAATATTCCATGTATATGCATCGTGTTTTCAATCTAATTGATTTTTTGCCTCAGCCCACAATCGCAGTAATAAACGGATTGGCACTGGGTGGAGGCTGCGAATTGGCTTTAACCTGCGATATTCGAATCGCGGAGGCTCATGCACAAATTGGATTACCTGAAATTAAATTAGGCCTTTTTCCAGGTGCTGGTGGAACACAGCGATTACCCAGGCTCGTCGGAGAAGCAAAAGCAAAAGAAATCATGTTTACTGGGGAACCGTTATCCGCAGATGAAGCACTAAGGATTGGTTTAGTCAATCAGGTCGTACCGAGCAGGGATGGCATGAAAGCGGCTTTAAAATTAGCCGAAAAAATTGCAGGATATTCTCTACAAGCCCTATCTCGAATTAAGCAAGCTGTTGATAAAGGAATAGATCAAAATTTTGATCAAGCACTTGAACGGGAAGCGTATCTATTTGGGGAAGTGTTTCAAACAGAAGATGTAAAAGAGGGAGTTCAAGCTTTTATCGAGAAACGTACTCCTCAATTTAAACATAAATAAAGAACTAGGTAGGATTGATGATACAAAGGATGAAAATATTATCTCCCAAATTTGCGGGTTTATTTAATAAAATGACAAGTATTAGTATCGAAGATATTACTAATATAGTATTTTAACATTAGTTAATATGGAAATAAGTGATTTGTGATGACTTGATGCAGTAGATTGGGTTTTCTAGGGTTTTTGTAATTATTAGAACGTAACGCTTCAACTTGAATGATGATAAGGAGATTGATAAAAAATGAATTTAGATCTCATACTTCAGGACCACGCTAAAAAAACTCCAGAAAAAGTAGCACTTGGATGGGAATCAGGTTCTTATACGTACAGGGAATTAAATAAGCAAGTCCAGAAGCTTGCAAATCAATTTTACTTAAATGGCATTAAACAAGGAGACCGTATCGCGATTATTCTGGATAACTGCCCAGAATTTGTCATAAGCTATTATGCTTGTATGCGTGTCGGTGCTATTAACGTTCCGATTAACCCTTCACTTACTTCAAGGGAATTCGGAATCATTATTAATGATAGCACTCCTGAGATCATTATAACGAATGAAAAAGTAAACAACGTACTGAAAAAGACAAATATCGAAGGGAACCCTAAATTTTTAATAACGGATAATGATAGATTTAGTAAACTTATCCAAGATAGCCCGGCTGAAAACTTAACAAATCCAAGTAATATTGAGGAATGTACGATTCTGTATACCTCGGGGACAACAGGTTTACCAAAAGGAGCTGTACTTACTCATCATAATCTTTATCATAATGCCAAAACCTTTGCAGAAGCACTGGGCATTAATAAGAATGATAAAACGTTAATTATTGCCCCATTATCACACATAGCTGCACAATCTAATTGTTTGAATACCACGTTGGTAACCGGTGGATATAGCTATTTGATGCCAAGATGGGAATCAAGTACAAAAACTTTAAGAACAATGGAGGAAAAGGAGATAACATTCTTTTTCGGCCCTCCAACAATGTACACCTATTCGTTAAATGATCCAGATATTAATAGGTATCATTTAAAATTGAGAATTGCCTATACTGGTGCAGCTCCTTTACCAGAAGAAATTTTTAATAAATGGCGTGAAATTTTTGGATTTGAAATAATTGAAGGGTATGGATTAACAGAATGTTCCCCGGTTGTATCAGTTAATCCTCTTCAGGGAAGAAAAAAACTAGGGAGTGTGGGGCTCCCAATAAATGATGTAAGCGTCAAAATAGTGAATGATCAATTTGAAGAAGTTCCAATTGGCAAATCCGGTGAGCTAATTGTACAGGGGCCAAATGTCATGAAGGGATATTTTAACCGTGAAGAGGAAAATTCTAAAACTTTTGTAGATGGATGGTTTAAAACGGGTGATATTGCAAAGCGGGACGATGATGGATATTTATACATTGTCGATCGAAAAAAAGATATGATTATACGTTCGGGTTTTAATGTATATCCGAGAGAAGTAGAAGAAGTATTATACCAACACCCGGCTGTATTGGAGGTTGCTGTGATTGGGTATCCTCATGAAGAAAAGGGTGAGTTAGTAATGGCAGTTTTAACTTTAAAGCATGGATATAGTGAAGAAGTTGCTAACGATTTAAAAGATTTTTGTAAAGAAAGATTAGCAACCTATAAAGTACCGTTCAAATTTGAATTTGTAGATGAATTGCAGAAAACAAGTTCTGGAAAGATTCTTAAAGCTAAATTACGAGAATTATATTTTTAAGTATTTTCCCCTCTATCAAGGGTAGAGCGTAAAATGAAAATGCTTACATTAGATTTCAGACACCAAATGCACTGGTTTTGAAAAATAATATTGAAATAAAGCCTTGGAATAGAAGAAAGTCAATAATAGGGCAGGGGTGGAATAATGGGGCAAAAAGCAGCTGTAAAAATAGAAGTATCAGGTCATAAAATGAAGGGGAGTTACCGCTGGAAAGTAATTATTCCAATGTTATTTGTCATGTATACAATGGCATACATTGATCGGACGAATATATCATTTGCTTTGACAGAAATGCAAAAAACATTCGCCATATCGTCAACGGTAAGTGGATTTATTGCAGGGATATTTTTTTGTGGATATATTTTATTAATGGCACCTATGGGGCATTTAGCGAGTAGGAAAAGTGCACGAAATATTGTTGTAACTCTCGGGTTATTAACCGCTGTTTTTTCTAGTATGCAGGGGATGGTAAATTCTATCGGGATGTTAGTTTTTATACGTTTCTTGTTAGGCCTTGTTGAAGGTGGAATTTATCCAGCAATGGGTGTTTTAATTGCTAATTGGTTTCCGCAACATGAACGTGGCCGAGCAGCAGGTATTTTCTTTTTATACGTTACAGTCGCTCCTTTAGTAATGTCACCAATTTCAGGATATTTTGTTGCAAACATTCATTGGTTCGGAATAGATAGTTGGCGATGGGTATTTATTACACAAGGAATTCCTGTAGTCTTCTTATCTCTATTATTCTTTTATTTAGTTCCGGATCACCCGTTAAAAGCTTCAAAAAAACGTATCAGCGATCAAGAACGTAGTTATTTATTGGAGCAACTGGCAATTGAAGCAAGTAAGCCAAAAGTAATACAGGAAAAAACATATTGGAAAGCGGCTTTGAATCGTAATTTTATTTTTGTATCACTTGCTTACTTTTTGGGTGGCGGGGTTGGAAATTATGGGATTATTATCTGGTTACCTGTAATTCTAAAGGAATTTTCAGCTTTGGGTTACACGTCGGTTGGATTCCTTTCTGCAATTCCATGGCTAATTGGTACAATTGGAATGGTTTCGATAGGAGTTATCAATGATAAATTCGGCAATAAAAAAGTATTATTATTTTGGTTGAATACCATTGCAGGAATTTCTTTACTTTCCGCAATACTTGCTCTTGGCCATAATATCTGGTTGGCTATTTTCTTTATCAGTATTACTATTGTTGGAGGAATGTCTTCTTCAGCTGTCTTTATGACATTACTGGCGGATGTATTACCGTCAAATATGATGGGTGGCATGATGGGGCTTTGGAACGCGATTGGAAATATAGGTGGCTTCGTTGGACCGTTTGTTGTTGGTGCACTCATGGCAGGAGGAAATAGTTTACTAGGGGTAGGATTCTTATCATGCTGTTATATAATATGCTCTATAGTAGTGTTATTTGTTAAGTTACGTCAAAAAGAAGCTGTATCACTCCAAACGGCAGCAACAATTGAAAAGGGGGACGAGGAGGAATAAGTAAATTTGATAAAGATTTTGGAAATCTAAGAGTCATAGAGAGTTTCGTGTCAATTAAAATAACCGAATATTCAAAAAATATTTAAGGGACATTAGATACAAATGAGTTTAAAACCTAAAATGTAAGCTGAGCTTAGTAAAGCCAAAAAAGAAGAACCACCTAATCTGCCAACTAGGTAGTTCTTCCGAAAAAGACAACTTCTTTTGAGTGTTTCCAAAAACAAGGTAAGAAAACCCAAAAACTAACATCATGAAGTTTTTTTGGGATCAGGATGCTGCCACATTCTGATCTTTTTTATGGATTTTAATACGTTTTTAGTAACTCAATTACCTTCGTTATCCATAATTCTTCTGCCATGAAATCAGGTACGTTAGAATTTGTGTTAACGGAAGCAGCGAAAATACAATAATAGGATAATATGGAATGGTCTCGGAAACAAATGGATAGAAAAGCAGCAATACAGTGATCACTGGAAATGCGTACAACATGCTAATGTAGGCAGCACGACATGCGCGTGCCGTAATTAGCTGCTCTCGCTCATCATTTTCCGCAAACTCTTCAGGCAGCCACAGTGCCTTCGAAAACTCCTTACTGTTCCGCTTCTTGTGACGAAATGATAGAAAGGCAACGAACCCACCAATTATAAAAAAGGCAATGAATGGCATGATATTTACTTCAAAAAGATAATCACGTGATGGATCCTTAAAAAATTCTACGATATCGATAGATACATAGTAAAAGACTGACATGGCCCAGCCAAATAAAATCAACATTATTATGATGGAAAATCCATTACGCAAAGCTTTCACACTTCATCATCCTCC
>Ga0213829_1002887_pt1 | contig 10783 bp, 7 predicted proteins | sample MC6MC0896MG_FD_180665 | JGI IMG/M metagenome (GOLD analysis project Ga0213829, IMG submission 180665) | Enriched soil aggregate microbial communities from Iowa State University, Ames, United States - MC6-MC0896-MG | ecosystem: Environmental > Terrestrial > Soil > Unclassified | place: USA: Iowa...
TTCACTTCATCTAATGTATTTTTTAAAAAATGCCCAAACGGATCATTGCCAACTTTTCCACTGAATAAGGCATTGCCCCCCAGTTTCACAATCGATGCACACACATTCGCAGGGGCTCCCCCAGCCTGTTTTTCAAAATTACGTCCTTTGACTAAGTCAATGTCCACATCTGTACAGAAAAAATCAATTAGTAATTCTCCGATACAAATGACTGATGAATTCGTTTTCATTCCCCTCAACCTTTCTTTGTTTAAAAATCATTCTTACTGCAAAAACAAAGCCCTAACTCGAGATATTCGATTAGAGCTTTGCTGTAAAATGCAATTACTTCACCCAAATGGAATCTAGCTCGGTTAATTTCAATGAGGATACTAGGATCTTTCCTTCATCCGAAAATAAAACAAGCTGTTCATATGGTTTTTTTGGAAAGATTAAGCTAGTGAAAGCGACTTTACCATCTTCAGCAAATACCTCTATAGATGAAGCATCGATAAAGATTTGTAGATTGATTTTGTTATTCTCCATCTTTAAAAAAGCATCTTGTACGGCTGCGAATGATTCTGAAAAACTATTATCCCCAGCTTCTGTACGGTCAACAAATAACTTTTCCATTTCCACATCGTAACGAATTACTGTCTTTTCATCGTCAGAACTTTGTAATACGATACCAAAGGAATTAGAAGTTTGTTTTTTTAATTCTATATTTACTTCCATTAGTGGACTGAACAGATTAAATATAGCAGGTTGGTTTGTTCCAATTGTTAGATCTTGATAAACTTCTGAACCTTTTCGAATCGAATTAATTTCCGGTACCACTCGCTGTACCAAGCGAACTCCCTCCTTACTAGAAGTTAACGATAATTCTCTTGGCAAGGTCATCGCACTCCGCCATTCTTCCGTTGGTACTTGATTTGCGTAACGCCAGTTACTCATCCAGCCAATATAAATTCTTTTTCCATCTTCAGCTGGGATATCAGACCAACTTACGCCTGCATAATTATCCCTGCCATGATCCATCCAAAGTATTGTTTCATCTGAATTATCATTTACAAAGGTTGTTCCATCAAACTGACCTACAAAATACTGGGTCCTTGACCCTTCTTTGAAATCATGGTTATCACCAATGCTGACAAACATGACCCATTTTTGGATGTTTTCATCCCCATCTACTGGCAATTGAAACAGGTCAGGGCATTCCCAAACGCCGTCATGTGACCCAGCTTTATTTCCAAATTCACTAGCAAACTCCCAATCTTTTAGGTTAGCCGATGTATAAATGGTAACGGATTGTCCAGTAGCTAATACCATCACCCATTTATTCGTTTCATCATGCCAAAAAACCTTGGGATCGCGATAATCGGTTATATTGACATCAGAGAGGACTGGATTTCCCTCGTATTTAATCCACGTTCTTCCGTTATCATTGCTATAAGCAAGACTTTGGCGCTGGCGTGGTCTGTCGGAATCTGGATAGTTATCAGCACTTGTATAAATGGCCACTAACCCAGGTCCATCCTGAAAAAATCCTGATGTGTTATTCCAATCCACTACGGCACTCCCAGAAAAAATCGCTCCATGCTCATCTGGATACAGCCCAATCAGAAGCTGTTCCCAATGAATTAAATCTTTACTAACCGCATGGCCCCAGTGCATCGGTCCCCATGTCGTACCAAATGGATGGTATTGATAAAAAAGATGATACTCATCATTAAAAAAGACCATTCCGTTTGGATCGTTCATCCATTTTTCTTCTGGTGAGAAATGAAATTGCGGACGATGCTTTTCTTTGTATAGTTGTGCCATATTGTGTCACTCCTTTGTTTTCTCTTAGTATCTTTATTTCGATTATGATGGACAGTTCTCACTGGCTTTCTGTCAGATTTGTTCTTCGTCACCATTGTTTATGAATTTTTATCATTCTAAATTGGAATAAGGCTGTACGAATGTTTGCACTGTACAGCCTCAGCCAAATCTTTAATCTATTATTTTGTCGCTCTATCATATCCTGCTTGTTTGATTTTTATCCAATCTTGTAAACCTAAACGGTCTAATTCTTTCAAATATCCATCCCACTCTTTTTCCACTTTTCCATTTTGAATCCATTCCGCACGTTTTCTCATCACATAAGCAAACATATCTGTTTCAATGGTAGTCAGCTTGTCGCTATCTTCTAATGAGAAGAATACTCTTGGATAAATATTTTCTGCAGTCATATGAGGAGTCATAACATCCTTCATTAATCCTAATCTCCATGCAGCATCATCTGGCTTTGTTGTAACTTTTCCATAATACTCATCTAAAATCGCTAATGGTCCGCCGATATTTGTTTTTTGTCTTAATTCCACTGGTGCTGTACCTGATAAAGGTAAATGTTTTAACATTCCTGCTGCTTCATCTAATTCAAAAATATTTTGTTGAGTTTTATCACCATACGTACCCCAGTTATCTTGAACAGATTGTTTTGGTTCATATAATTGATCAATCCATTTTGCAGTCAGTTCAATGTTCTTATCCGAACTTGTGATAACCATTCTGCCTCTATCAAATCCCATTCCATTCGTTCTGGCTACATTCACTTGGCCATCTGGACCAGCTAGCGGCTTCATTAGGTCATATTTGTCATTCATACCAGTAATATTTGCTTTATCCCAAGTGAAATATAAACCATAACGATTATCTTTACCTTTAGATAAATAGGTGTTCCAATCTTGTTCAAATGCTTCTACATCGATTAGACCTTCTTTATATAACTCATTGAGAAATTTAATACCCTCTTTATATCCTTCATCTGATGCTGTAAACGTAACTTTACCATCATTGCTTACAACCGTATGATCCCAGTTTTCTCCTAGACCAAATGAGCCAAATAAGAATGCCAGGTCTTCCCCGCCTGCTTGCTTCCCAATAAACGACATTGGGATTTCATCCGCTTTGCCGTTGCCATTTGGATCTTTTGTTTTAAAAGCAATCAATACTTGCTTTAATTCTTCGGTTGTTGTCGGCATTTTTAAACCTAGTTTGTTTAACCATTCCACATTGATCCATGGGAAATCATCAACCGAGTGAATACTTTCTTTTCCTGAACCTAACTCCTCAATCCATGGGAAGGAATAAATATGTCCATCAGGTGCCGTCATCATTGCTTTATATTCAGGGGCAGCCTCTAGAACCTTTTGTAAGTTAGGCATGTTCTTCTCAATTAAATCTTCAACTGGAATAATCGCCCCATCTTTTGCTAGTTTCAATAGATCATGGTCATTAAAACCGGCATCCAGGATGGCATCTGGCAAATCGCCGCTAGCCATTGCCAGGTTTCTTTTTTCAATAAAAGCATCAGAGGTATAGTTTTTCCACTTAATATGAACACCCGTCTGATCTTCCAAACGCTTATAAATTAATTTTTTATTAGGATCAGCTGGAGCTAATGGCGAGCTTTGTGTCATAAAATTCAATGTCACTTTTTCCTTTAAAGGAAATGATACATTCTTTAATTTATATTCTTTTGATGATGCTGTTTCACTTTTGCTAGCGTTACTGCAGCCTGAAACTAGTAATACTGATGCAAGTGATACAGCTAGTACTCTTTTTACATTTTTCATTAAATAGCCTCCTAAGTGTTGTTATACGCATTTACATGTTTCTATACTAGCGGCTCATTATTTCAATGAACCTGCCATGACACCTTTTTCGAAGTACTTTTGGAAGAATGGATACATGACCATTAGCGGCAGACTGGAAATGACAATCGATGAGTATTTAATCATTTCAGAGAGCTTTTTAAGTTCAGCCATTGCCTGCTGATCACTAATCATTCCAGGACCAGCCTGGTTTTGAATCAATATCGATCTTAAAACTAATTGTAATGGGTGCAATTTTGGATCTTCGAGATAAATCATCGCATCAAAATAGGAGTTCCATTGACCAACAAATGCATACATCGCTAAAACGAAGATGATTGGTTTCGAGAGCGGCAGTACGATTTTAAAGAAGATTAATAGATCTGAGGCTCCATCAACCTTTGCTGCTTCATGCAATTCGTATGGAATGCTTTTAAAATAAGTCCTTGCCAGGATAATATTCCATACATTCACCGCTCCCGGTATTAAAATGGCCCAAGGGGTGTTTAGCATTCCTAGGTCTTTCACTACTAGGTAAGTTGGGATAAGCCCACCGCCAAAGAACATCGTTATAATAAATAATGTCATGAAGAAATTTTTCCCGACAAAACCATTTACCGATAACGGATAGGCAGCGAAAATACAGACGACAACAGTGATAACGGCAAATCCTACCGAGTAAAGAATGGAATTGATAAAGCCGCGCACCATTGCATCATTGGATAAAATCAACTGATATCCTTTAAAACTCCAATCTGAAAAATTGAATGAAATCCCTTTGTTCAATAGAACGGTAGGATCCATAAATGATGCTAGAACGACATAAACCAAGGGAACTAACACGACTAATACAGCGATGCATAGAAAGATATTATTAAAGCCTAATATGATTCGGTCTATGCGGGTGTGCTTAATATTCATATCAAGACTCCTTTTTAGTTAATATAAACCTTCTCCTTCGTTTAATTTCTTGACAATTTTATTTACAACAATTAATAGGATTACGTTTATGACTGAATTAAATAGGCCAACTGCTGTTGAATAGGCATAGTCACCTGACTGCAAACCTACCTTATATACATAAGTTGGAAGGATTTCAGATGAAGGTAAATTCATGGAGGTTTGCATTAAATAAGCTTTTTCAAATCCAATCGACATGATCCCTCCAGCAGCCAAAATAAAGGTGACGGCCATTAATGGTTTCAGTGTCGGTAAATCAATATGGATCATTCTTTGGAGAATATTTGCTCCATCAATCGTTGCTGCATTGTGCAATTCAGGGTCAACATTCGCTAAAGCGGCAACGTAGATAATCGATGACCACCCTGCTGCCTGCCATATACCAGAGATAATATAGATCGATCGGAAGTAATCTGGATTTGACATAAACATAAGCGGCTTTCCTGTTATAAAGCTAACCAGTTGATTGATAGGACCTGTTGGTGATAAGAAAATAAATACCATACCAACGATAACAACTACCGAAATAAAATTTGGTGCATAGAGCACAAGTTGAATATTTTTTTTAATGGCTGCTCTGCGTAATTGATTCAGCATTAGTGAAAGGATGATTGGGACTGGAAACCCTACGATTAATCCAAAAAAACTAAGTTTAAGCGTATTCATAAAGATGTCTGCAAAGTTCGGTGAAGATAAGAATTTAGTGAAATTATCAAAACCGACCCAATCACTTCCTAAAATACCTTTGATGGTACTAAAATCTTTAAACGCAATAATCGCTCCATACATCGGTATATATTTAAAAATGATTGTCAGAATAACCGCTGGCGCAACAAGTAAATAAAGATGGTAATTTTTCTTGATATATTCGAGATTGTTTTTCAGTTTCGATGCTGCTTTCTTTTCCGCATCGATCTGTATAGCTGGTTCTTTTTGGACATTTACTATTTCTTGCAAGCTCTTAACCTCCTATCAATTGGCTTTGATTTTATTGCTTTATCTGGTTTTAACTTTAACAAATTTAGAATAGGAGAGAGTTTAATATCTTTGGAAAACGAGGTTTAAAATTTTCGGCAGTTGAAAACGGTTCCATTTTATAAGGACAATTAGACTCTCGATTTAATAAACATCTCAGGAGAATCAAAAAAATCTCCTCTAGTACCAGAACTAGAGGAGCTGCTATCATAAAATATTATTTTTTTACCGAACGGGTAATTTACATATAGAGAGGCATATTTTTCTTAAATTGATGCTCCCTATTTATTTGATTTCTTTAAGACCTGTATTGATTTTTTCTACCGCTTCTTTCGCAGCAGTCTTTACATCCTTTCCGCTGATTCCTACATCCTCAAATAATCTCCTAATTGCATCACTGACCACGGGATATGCCGGAGTAACTGGACGGTTCTTTGAAAATTTTTGAGTTTGCTGTAAAAATATGTTCTTGGGATATTCATTCAGCTCCGGGAAATCTTTTGCTACCGAGTATCTTGCAGGAACATCACCTGTTATCGTTACATACCTTTTCATTCCTTCATAACCAGTCACATATTTAATAAACTCCCATGCTTCCTTAGGGTGTTTTGATTTTGACGTGATTCCAAGCGCCCATCCTCCATTTGGAACAAACTGATACTTCTCCTTTGGCAGTGGGGTCACTCCAAAATCTTCTCCCAGCTTGAATTCAGGGTGATTTTTTTCCAAATCTGCCAGTGTCCAAGAACCAAGCACAGTCATTGCCAGTTTGCCTGACTCAAACACAGCCGGGGGTAATTCAAATGCGGCAACACCATTTTTATGATATAGATCTTGATAGAATTGAAGGGCCTCTAATGCTTCTTTTGAATCTAAATATCCACTTGCAGTAGTTCCATCCGGGCTTAAAATATTAGCACCAAACTGCCAAAGAAGCGGTGTTTTAAAATATGCAGGAGATTCCCCATCATTAAATCCCTGTGCCGGGTCAATTCCGATCACGCCTTTTGCAGGATTATTTACTTTTTTTGCTATCTCTAATACTTCATCCCACGTTAAGGGTTTATTGGGGTCTTCTGAAGGAAGAGGTATTCCAGCATCTTGCAATAAATGTTTATTGTAGTATAAAGCAATACTTGACTCAACAATCGGTGCAAGGTAAATCTGCCCCTTATAACTAAGTCCTTTTAAAGTAGAGGCAGGAATATCATCAATCTTCCCCTCTTTTCTCATAAATGGATCAATAGATAATAGCGATCCGGTATTTGCGTATAGAGCCAGTGTAGGGCTGTCAATCGTCAAAATATCCGGAGGTTTTCCTGCAGCCAGTTCTGTTCGCAGCCTAATTTCATAATCACTATAAGGAATTGACTTCATATTCACCGAAATATTGGGGTGTTCTTTTTCAAAAGAAGAAACTAATTCTTCAAATGCTTTATTTTCAGCGACGTTCCCGCCATTGCGCCAGAAATTCAGGTGGATCCTGCCTGGAGCATTCGTTTTATCCACTTTATCTTTTTGGCTGCCAGAGAATGTATCAAAAAAGGACAAAGCATACACTAAAATACCCAAAAGTATGATTGCAAAAACAGTGAACCATTTTTTCATCTACATTCCCTTTCTTTCTTTGAAACTTAGGAATCTAAGGAATTACGAAATTCTACCGGTGTCTGTCCAACGTGTTTTTTAAAAACCGTACTGAAATAGCCGGAGTTTGAAAAGCCAACTAAGTTTGCTACATCAATGATTTTAAGCTGTCGATCTCTCAGAAATTGCCGTGCCTTGTCCATACGTAACTTCACCAAATAATCACTAAAATTCTGCCCCACATAATTTTTAAAGGTTTCCGATAAATGAGCACTATTAATATGAAACAGTTCCGATAATAGGGTCAAAGAAATTTCACTGGCATAGTGCTGGTCCAGATAATGCCGAACACTATCCACAATTAATTTTCCATTTGAAAATCGAGCCAAACGTACTTTCTCAATTATTAACTGTGCTAATTGCAGTAGGTGTTCAAGCACTTTTCTTTGAGAATTGAGCTCCCAGATACTTTGTTGGCAATTCCAAATCGTCTTTTGAATATCTTTCGTTTCGATATCATATTTTCTTGCTAGCGACCCTAACAAAAATAACACTCGATTGGCAGCAAACGAAAACGATAAAATCGATTGATTCCTGTTCCCTCGCAATAAAGTTTCCATATTTTCTCTAAACGCATCGAAATTAGCATTTTCAATGGCATTGGTTAACTTTCTTTCAAAATCAGGTGAAAACTCTAATGCTTCCTCTTTTGTGATTGCTTCATCAACCACCTGAGAATAAGAGCCTAGTTGACTTTGACTCCAAGCAAGCAAACTAGAAATATAACCTGTCTTAAAATTAGCTAGACCGGTGACCACATTTCCAATTCCGATCACCGTTTCTAAATTCAGCAATTCCTTCACATTCCGCTGCAAGGAATCCACTAAACGTGACGAATTATTAACACTTCTTAAATCAATCCTCTGTAAAAAATGAATCATATTGGCATAGCTTGGGTCGTAAAAGGAATAAGTTCCCACATGCTCCTTGGAGATCTCCTTGCATAACATTTGAAAAGGAAGCCAGAGCTCTTTTAATCGACTGGGATTACCAAAACTCTCTCTAATTTCGACGGTGATAAATTGTACGACTGCGTTCTCATTGACAAGTTCCTCTAGTTGAAGTTGACGGAGTCTTTCAATGACAAAATTAAGCTGTAACCATTCCTCTTTTACTAAATAAAGCAAGTATTGTTCTTGTACTTCTTGCAATTGGGTAAGAACAAGCTGACGCATCTGGGCCGTTTCAACTTGTTTTCGTCTCTCTTCCTCTATTACTTTTCGGACTTTTTGTAAGGCTTCTACTAATTCATCAGGGGCCACCGGTTTTAACAGATAGTCTTTAACCCCTTCCTTCATGGAACCACGGACCAATTCAAAATCGGAATACCCTGATAATACGATTACTTTAACTTTAGGAAATTCCTGCTGACATTGTTTAGCCAATTCAAGACCATCCATAATGGGCATCCTCATATCTGTTATTACCAAGTCAATTTCCATGTTTCGTAGTAATTCCAGTGCTTCTTTCCCATTGGAAGCTTCTCCTGCGATTTGGAATCCTTCTTCTTCCCAATCCACTTTCATACGTAAGCCTTTACGAATTTGAATTTCATCATCCGTTATGATGACCTTCATCATGTATATCACCTCTATCAAAATTTATACACAATGTAATCCTCGTGCCTACATTCTTTTCAGACTCAATCTTATAGGTAAAGTTTTGACCATAGTAAAGTTTTAATCGGCCAAGGACATTCCTGAGACCAATGCTGTTTCCTTCGCTCGCTAAGACACTAATCGTTTCATTCTTTGTTTCTTCACTCAATAAATCTGCAATCACTTCTTCAGACATGCCGATTCCTTTATCTTCTAGAACTATCAATATTTGATTATTAATTTTTTTCGTTTTAATAAAAATTTCAGCCTTGTTTTTTTCTATAAAACTATATTTGACAGCATTTTCAACAAGGGGCTGGAGAATGAATTTTATCATAGGAAGATTTTTTGTTTCCTGATCCTCCACAATATCAATCGTAATAGCATCTTCATATCTCACCTTTAAAATATCCGTATAACTGCGGATATAGCTGATCTCTTCGCCCAATCTCACCACATCATTTTGCGTATTCAAGGAATACCTCATCATCCGGCCTAAGTAGATGCTTACATTCATGACCTCATTATTTTTCCCTTGAACAGCTAATCCCCCAATGATTTCAAGTGTATTGTTTAAAAAGTGAGGATTGATTTGAAGTAATAGGGCTTTGTATTCTGCATCTTTTCGACGGATGTTGGCTTCATATTCTGTTTCAATTAAATTCTTCAATTGATCTACAGTATGGTCGAATACCTTTACAACGTAGCCCACTTCATCGTTAGAAGATTTTATGGTTGGCATAAAGCGTTTGGCACCTGAAAAATCACCACGTTCTATAAATTCCATCGCTTTTGCTAATTTTCCTAACGGGCTGACAATATTTGATGAAAGCACGAAAGAAGCAACAATGGTTAATAAAAAAACGAGGGCACTGATTAATAGTAGGTTGCGTTGCAGAATATTCACTTTTGAGAATAAATCAGACTTGGTGACTTCACTAACTAGAATCCAATCACCAACGGCTAAATTTTGAAAAAAAACAAAGTATTTTTCTCCGTGATAATCTATTTCTAATAAACCTTTTTGCTTTTGATTGTTTTTTATTATAGATAAACTATTTTTTAATACCCATTTTGGGGTATCGATCTTCCCCTCTAACACATTTGCTCCCTGCTGATCCAATAAATAGGCATTTCCTTTTTTTCCAATCGAGATTTTTCCTAAGGCTTTTTCCAGCAAGGTTGAAGGGAAATTCACCTTTATAAATCCGTAGGAAACTACCGTATTCAAATCAACGAGGGGCAAAATATAACTATTACTAGTTCCTTGTGCCGGCATATATGGATCAATATGTGACTTTACAAATCGTTGTTCATGGATCGTAAAGTCTTGAAACCAATCTAGGTTGTGTAAGTTAGGATTATTGCCCCATGCCCCTTCCCCATTATTCAGGACGACGGAGATAGACATCCCATTTGAATTGTTCACCATCATCGAGGATAGCAGCATTTTCAGTTGATTCTTCTGTAATAAGCTCTGTTCTCTTGGTATTTCTTCATCTTTTTTTTCTAACCTTAACCACTGCTGTGTGGTTTGATTAACAAGGGCCTGCTTCCCTAAATCCTCTGCCTGCGTTGTGATCGAGTCAATATAGAGCGAATACTGATCCATTGCTTCTATCGTTAAATCCTGTGTTTGTTCTTCAATAATAGATGTAAACCAGCGTGGGATGATAATAGACAAAATGATTAATGGAATCGTTAACAAACAAGTAAAAATAATAAATAAGCGATTCCGTAAGGAAAAAAACATGGTATCCCTCCATAACAAAAAAGAAAACCCTTACATCCAATTACTAAATCTATATGTTTTGACTAATATTATCTATTCAATTTAACATATCCCCTTGGAACTTACCACGAGATATTCCATTTATAGTTGGTGCCAATTTAGGGTTTAAGCATTTTTATAGACTAGTAATTTCATTTAAAATCATAAAAAAGATGGTCAAAAAGTTTCCACTTTTTGACCATCTTTTTGCATTA
>Ga0213829_1002892_pt1 | contig 10774 bp, 10 predicted proteins | sample MC6MC0896MG_FD_180665 | JGI IMG/M metagenome (GOLD analysis project Ga0213829, IMG submission 180665) | Enriched soil aggregate microbial communities from Iowa State University, Ames, United States - MC6-MC0896-MG | ecosystem: Environmental > Terrestrial > Soil > Unclassified | place: USA: Iowa...
GACGCCCCGGACCCGGCGGGGACCTTGATGTGGTGGTCGATGAAGCCCTGCTTGATCAGATCCGAGGACCGGTTGCCCAGCACGGCGCCCAGCACGGAGACGCCGATCGCGCCACCGACGGTGCGGAAGAACGCCACCGAGGCACTCGCGGAGCCGATGTCCCGGGGAGCCACGGTGTTCTGCACGGCGAGGACCAGGTTCTGCATGGTCATGCCGAGACCCAGGCCCAGCACGGCCATGTAGACGCCGGTGATCCAGAAGTCGGTCTCGTGGTCGATCGTGCCGAGGAGGAGCATGCCCGCTGCGGTGAGGATCGTGCCGGCCACCAGGTAGCCCTTCCACTTGCCGTAGCGGGAGATCAGCTGACCCGCGACCGTGGAACCCACCAGGTTGGTGAAGATCATCGGCAGCGTGAGCAGGCCGGCCTCGGTCGGCGTCGCGCCGCGGGCCACCTGGAAGTACTGGCCGATGAAGGAGGAGGAACCGAACATGGCCACGCCGATGGCCACCGAGGCCACGATGCTCAGCGCGGTGGTGCGGTTGGAGATGATCTTCAGGGGGATGATCGGCTCGGAGACCTTGGCCTCCACCAGGATGAAGAGCAGCAGGCCGACGACCGAACCGCCCACCATCGCCGCGGTCTGCCAGGACCACCACTCGTAGTAGTCCGGGTTCCCGGCGAAGGAGACCCAGATCAGCAGGGTGGAGACGGAGGCGCTGAGCAGGATGGTGCCCAGCCAGTCGATCCGGGCCTTGCGGCGCACCTGCGGCAGCTTCAGGGTGAGCTGGAGGAGGATCAGGGCGATGATCGCGAGCGGGACGCAGACGTAGAAGGTCCAGCGCCAGCCCCAGTGGTCCACGATCAGGCCGCCGAGCAGCGGGCCGCCCGCGGTGCCCACGGCCAGCACCGCGCCGAGGTAGCCGGAGTACTTGCCGCGCTCACGCGGGGCGATCATGACGCCCATGATGGCCTGCGACAGGGCGATCAGACCGCCCATGCCGATGCCCTGGATGACGCGTGCGGTCAGCAGCATGGGGATGTCGGGGGAGAGGCCCGCCACGACCGAACCGGCCACGAAGACCACGATCGAGAGCTGGACCAGGATCTTCTTGTCGTAGAGGTCCGCGAGCTTGCCCCAGATCGGGGTGGTGACGGCGCTCGCGAGCATGGATGCCGTGATGACCCAGGCGAAGTCCGTCTGGGTGCCTTTGAGGTCGGAAATGATGGTGGGCAGCGCGTTCGAGACGATCGTGCTGGACACGATCGCCGTGAAGAACGCGGCAAGGAGGCCGGTGAAGGCCTCCATGATCTGCCGGTGGCTCATGGGTTGAGCCTCGTGGGTGGGGTTCAAGATTCAGTCTCCTGCGGGGGTGGCGGCGGCGTACGGGGAGGGCCTGCGGCGGTAGGACTGCAAGGCCACGGTGAGGTCGGTGAGGTTGGAACGGCACGTGAGCGCCTGGTCCTCATCCCAGTCACCGAGGAGGCTCAGCAGCGCCTGGACGCGGTCCTCCTCGGCACGGGCGAGCTGTTCCTGCCCGGCTTCGGTGACCTCCAGGATCTGAGCCCTGCGGTCCGTGGGGTCCTGCGTCCGGGTGATGAAGCCGCGTTCCTCGAGTTCTGCGAGGTGGCGGCTCAGCACGGGGGAACTCACACCGAGCCGCTGCGCGATGTCCACCGCACGCCCACCGTGTTCGGTGATCATGTGGAGCACCCCGAGCAGGGCCGTGCTGGTTCCCGGAGCCAGGGAGTCGTGGGAGAGACAGCGCAGTGCACGCTGCAAGTCCACGACCCCGCGGATGAGTGCCCGCGCTGTTGCTGGCTCCACCGGCATCCGATCCTCCTGTAATTGCTTACGGCAACTATATAATCATGAAAGTTGCTTAGTCAAACTAATATTCCTGAGGTGCGAGGGGTAGGGGAGGCGTGCGGGGTGGAGGAGGCGTGCCAAGCGCACGACGACGACGGCCGCCGGGCTGGGCGCGCCCTGCTACCCGGCCGCGCGCCGTCGTCGTGGATTCACCCGCTCGTCCGGACAGTCCCGTGCGCTGCGGCGGCGGGGAATGTCCGCCAGGCAGGGGAAAGGGCTAGCCCCGGTGCCGGGCGAAGAACTCCCGCAGGAGGGTGGCGCACTCGTCTTCGCGGATGCCCGCGTAGACCTCCACCCAGTGGTTGAGGCGGCGCTCGCGGAGGATGTCGAACACGGACCCGGCGGCCCCGGCCTTCTCGTCCCAGGCTCCGAACACCACACGCGGGATCCTGCTCAGAACGATCGCCCCGGCGCACATCGCGCACGGCTCCAGCGTGACCACCAGCGTGCAGTCCTCCAGGCGCCAGCCATCGGACCCGCCGCCGTCGTCGGCCATCCGCTCGCGCAGGGCGGCCGCGCCCGCACGGATCGCGACCACTTCGGCGTGCGCCGTCGGGTCGCCCAGGGCCTCGCGTTCATTGCGACCGGTGGCCAGCACGGCGCCGTCGGGGCCCAGAAGAACCGCGCCGATCGGCACATCCTCCGTGCGCAGCGCCGCCCGGGCCTCGGCGAGGGCGAGGCCCATCCAGTGCTCGTGTTCGGCGTCGTGCGGGATCATGCCCACCAGCGTATCCGCCCTCCCGTCTACGCGAACCGCCAAAGGATGCCGCTATGGCCTGTGAATAAGGGCGCCTACTGGCGGTTCGCGAGGGGAGGCGGAGGGGAAGAAGTCCTGTAAATTTGACCCATGCGCACCATCGTTGTGGATCACCCGCTCGTCGCCCATAAGCTCACCGTGCTGCGGGACAAGACCACGCCTTCGCCCGTCTTCCGTCAGCTGACCGAGGAGCTCGTCACCCTTCTCGCCTACGAGGCCACTCGCGAGGTGCGTACTCAGCCCGTCACCATCGAGACCCCGGTGTCCACCACGATCGGCACGGCCTTCACCAAGCCGACGCCCCTGGTGGTCCCCATCCTCCGCGCAGGCCTCGGCATGCTGGAGGGCATGACCAAGCTGGTCCCCACCGCTGAGGTGGGCTTCCTGGGCATGGCCCGTGACGAGCACACTCTGGACATCATCACCTACGCCGAACGCCTTCCCGAGGACCTCACGGGCCGCCAGGTGTTCGTCCTGGATCCGATGCTGGCCACCGGCGGGACGCTCCGTGAAGCGGTCAAGTTCCTCTTCCGCCGCGGCGCCGACGAGGTCACCTGCATCTGCCTGCTGGCCGCCCCGGAGGGCCTGGCCAAGCTGGAGGAGGAGCTGTCCGACGCCAACGTCACCGTCGTCCTGGCCTCGATCGACGAGCGTCTCAACGAGAAGGCGTACATCGTCCCCGGTCTGGGCGACGCCGGCGACCGTCTCTACGGCGTCGCGAGCGTCCTGGAGGCCTGAGCCTCACCCGCTGTCGCGCCGGGTTTTCGCGCCAGGGCGCCTGACCGCCGTCGTCCCTCCGGACGTGGTGGCCGGGCGCCCTTCGCCGTTCACGACGCGGGGCGCAGCTCCACGGAGAACACGGTCCGGCCCGGACGGGACTCCAGTGTCACCGTCCCGCCATGTGCCTGGACGATCGCCTGCACGATCGACAGGCCCAGCCCGGACGAGCCACCCGTGCGGGCCTTGTCCGCCTGGGTGAAGCGGGAGAACACCTCGGGCTGGAGATCCTCCGGGATGCCGGGGCCGTCATCCGTCACGGTGAGCATCGGTCTGCCCTCGGCCGAGAGCGCGACGCCGACCTCCACTCTGGTGCCCTCTGGCGTGTGCTTCTGGGCGTTCGTCAGGAGGTTCACCAGGACCTGCCGCAGCCTCGCCGGATCGGCCCAGGCGTCGACGGTTCCCGCCGGCACAGCCAGCCGCCAGTCGTGCCCCGAGTCCTGCGCGCGCTTCTCCATGACCTCCTCGACGGCCAGCTGCACCAGGTCCACGGACCTGCCCTGCAGCGCCTGGCCCTCATCCAGCCTGGCCAGCGTCAGAAGGTCCTCCACCAGGGTGTTCATCCGGACGGACTGGCTCTGCACCCGGGAGAGCGACTCCTTGCCCTGATCGCTGAGGTTCTCGGTCAGGCCCAGCATCTCGCTGTAGCCGCGGATGGCGGTCAGGGGAGTGCGGAGCTCGTGGGAGGCGTCCGCCACGAACTGGCGGGCCTTCACCTCGGACGCGTGCCGCACGGCGAGGGCGCCGGCGACGTTGTCGAGCATCCGGTTGAACGCGTGCCCCACGCTCCCCACCTCGGTGTCGGGGTCCGTGGCGCTGTCCGGGACGCGCACGCCCAGGGCCACCTCGCCGACGTCGAGCCGTGACTCGGCCACCTGGCCGGCCACCTCGCTGAGCTGGGCCAGCGGCCGCAAAGTCCGGCGGATCAGCCAGGTGCCCACGACGGCGCAGATCACCAGGGCCCCTGCCGCCACCAGCACGGTGGTGAGGACCAGCGCTCCCAGGGCCTGGTTCTTGCCGGCCAGCGGGAGCCCGGTCACCACCACGGCGCCGTTGGGCGTGGTGGACGCCAGCATCCGGTATTCGCCGACACTGAGGTGGCTCGTCGCTGGGACGGCGCCGGGGCGGTAGGCCTCCGGGGTGGCGGAGATGGCAGCGATCTTGCGCAGGTCACTGCTGGGAAGCGGTGCGAACTTGCCGTCGTCCTGAAGGATCACCGCGGCGCCCTGCGACCCGTTGCTCGTCGCCACGGCCGTGATCGTGCCGAGCGGCTGGCCCCGGAAGTCCGGGGAGCCTCCGTACCCGCCCGGTCCTCCCAGTGTCTCGGCGGCACGGTGATTGGCCTGGCGCAGCTGAGTGTCGACGTCGTTGGTCAGGACGCGGTCCATGGTCGCGTAGACCACCGAGCCGAGCACCGCGGCGATGACCGTCAGCAGCGCCATGGTGACGAGCACCAGTTTGGTGCGCAGGGGCCAGGACTTCAGGCGCGTCCAACGGGGACCGCGGTTGCCCTGAGGCGAGGTGCCCAGTGGTGGGCCGCCCTGTGGTGGGTTGCCGGGAGGTGGGGGAGCAGTGCCTTCCGGGGCGGTGTGAGCGGTCATTCGGCACCGGGCCGGATGACGTAGCCCACGCCCCGGACGGTGTGGATCATGGCGGCCCGGCCCACATCGATCTTCTTGCGCAGGTAGGAGATGTAGAGCTCCACGATGTTCGCCTGACCACCGAAGTCGTAGTGCCACACGTGGTCCAGGATCTGATTCTTGCTCAGCACGCGCCGCGGATTCTCCATGAGGTACTGCAGGAGGTCGAACTGGGTGGCGGTCAGCTGGATCTCCTCGCCGCCGCGGTGGACCTCCCGGGAATCGATGTTGAGCACCAGATCGCCCACCACGAGTTCCGAAGCGTCCTTGGCCGTGGCTCCGGACCGCTGCACCAGGCGGTGCAGGCGGAGTGTCAGCTCCTCGAGGCTGAAGGGCTTGGACACGTAATCGTCGCCGCCGGCGGCCAGCCCCTCCACCCGGTTCTCCACGCTGTCCTTGGCCGTGAGGAAGAGCGCCGGGACTTCGGGCATGAAGGTGCGGATCTTCTGCAGCGCTTCGACGCCGTCGAACACGGGCACCATGATGTCCAGGACCAGCACGTCCGGCTGGAATTCGCGTGCCACACGCACCGCGGAGGGGCCGTCTTCGGCGTACTGGACGTCCCAGCCGCTCAGCTTGAGCCCCATGGCGACCAGCTCACGGAGCATCGGCTCGTCATCCAGGACCAGGGCGCGGATCGGGGAGCCGTCCGGGCGGGTCAGGCGAGGCAGTGACTGGAGTGAGGGTGGCAGTGACATACCTCCACTCTGAACCCTCGTCTTCGCATCTGACTAGGTGTTCGCTGTGCGCTTGCTGTGAGCGGACGACGGCGCATGGCCGGCACGGAGTGAATTCCGGCCGGATCGCGTCATGTCACGCTCCGGGGCCACTAAAGAACCGTGGGGAGGAGAGGTTCTTCACTGTTTCCCCCAGGTCGAGTTCCTGCCAGGAACCGGCCGACCCTGACTGAGCGCGAGGTGGAAGGCCCGGGATGAACTCACCTGAAGGCACGCAGGACAAGGATCCGCGAGCACGACATACGACGGCGACGGCCTGGCTGCGGCTGCTCGCCTTACTCGCCGGCGTCGTCGTCCTCTCGCTGTGGGCGGCCGGCGTTCTGCCCACCGTGCCCGCGATCGTCGCCCTGGGTTTTCTCGGCCTGACCCACCTGGCCGGCAGCATGATCCGGGCCCATGATGAGATGACCCGCCGCGTGCAGGAGGTGGTCGATGCCCGGAGTGCTTCCCGTGGAGACGGTTCAGGGGGCGTCGATCCCGATCCGGCGCCAGCAGACCCGTCCGTCAAGGAATTCCAGCGACTCGGTGAATGAGGTGCCCGCCTCGTCCTGGTAGTCGATGACGAGCATGTTGTCCCCGGTGATCAGACCCTTGAGGTGAATCGCCTCGGAAAGATCCCACCGGAAGTCCGGATGCTTCAGCGCTGAGACGAGTTCCGCTGACGAGCGCAGCGGTTCTGAGTTCTGCTCCACGCCGAGATGGAATTCGATGTCCTCCTCGACCAGGCTGGAAATGGATTCGATGTCCCCCGATCGCCACGCATAAATCCACCGAGTCGCGAAACCCAGAAGAGAAAGATTTCGCCAGCACTGCTGAGGACCGGGCACGTCAGGCATTCGGGCGATTCCTTGGCATGAACATGCCCGCGCGAAAGGGGCATCTGTCGGGATTTCACATGAGTGTATCGCACGTCCGTGAGGCATTGTCCGCATCAGGTATTCCCTGCCGCATAATGACTGGCCACCGAGGCGCTGATGCGGCTGAGAAGGCCCGTGGGATCGGGTCCGTGATATGCCGGTTGAGATGCGAAGATCAGCGCCACGAATGCCCAGAGCATGAAATGTGTCATGTAATCCTTCCAGGGCCAGCCGGGGGGCCGTTTGCCGTCCTGAACCCGGAAAACGCCGCTGTCCAGCAGCTCCGCGAGGGCCCCGCGGCACCACCGGCACGTTTTGAGGTGGGCCTCGAACATCGCTTTCTTCCGGGCCGTGAGCGCGTCACTCACATAGGCGGGAACATATTCGAGAGTGAACTGACAGTCGTCGGATCCTCGTTTTCCCAGCTGCTCCCGGAGATACGCGACCCGGAGAGCTCTTTTGGCGCGGCGGTGCAGTGCCACCGTCGCATTCGGTGACAATCCGAGCGTGGGGGCGATATCCCGCGGCTGCATATCCTCGATATCGAGATACCAGATGATCATGCGCCATCGTTCGGGGAGCGACTGAAACGCCCGTCGTGCCGACTGGTTCTCAAATGCCGCGACGACGCGATCGGTGACTTCCGGTACTTCTTCCACCGAATCCATGTCATCGGAGGGGAGTTCACGGCGCTTGCGCCGGGAATTGCGCCAGACCGTACGCGAGACGCTGGAGAGAAGATAGGGAAGGAACACCCCTTGTGGTCCCCGGCCGGATTTGATGGCGGACAGAATAGCGCCGAAAGTGTCATTCACCGCGTCCTCGGAGGCGCCGTGGTCCTGGGTCAGCGCGTAGGCGATCCGGTACGCGGAAGCGCGGTGCTTCGCGAAGAGTGCTCCGAACGCGCTCATGTCCCCAGCGCGTGTGAGGGAGAGCAACTCGGCGTCGCTGCCCCTAGGCAACAAGATCTCGTTCGCTCGGATGATGAGGGGTGCCTTCCGAGGCGAACCGGTGCTGAGGTCCGCCGTGCGTCCGGTGCGCCATCAGACCGGAGAGCCCGATGAGAGCGCGGTGTTCCTTCTTGAAAGCCGATGCGAGCGTCCTCCGGTCGAGGTACGTCTTCTCCATTTCCACCCCTTGATGATTCCTCAGGAGAAACATTCATACCCTTTTACGCAACACGACAGAGATGCAGGAGGGGTGTTCGCATCTTCATGTGAAGGAAGATGCTCACACTTTCACGCGGCTGAACCCGGAGGTGCGCGAGTCGACCCGGTGTGTGGAAACTGAGTTCCCGGACCGCGATGTGAAGAAACATGATGTCTCACCGTTGGCGATGTGCAGTGACTCGAGAACGGTGAGCACGCCCCCATGCCACTGGTCTCGAGGCGGGTAGCCCACGACGGTCTGGCCGAAGCAGGTCACCCACTGGAAGAGACATAGCCGGTCGCCTCCGGTCTGTGACGCGACCACGCCGAGGAAATCGAAAAATTCCTCGCGCTGCCGTCAGGCGTGGGCCTGAAGGAGTCCGTCAGGCCGGGCGGTTCGGGACCGGTTGAGGCTCAGTACCAGTTGTTGGCGTAGTGGAATCCGAGGGCGCCGCACGGCGATCCGTACCGCTCGGAGACGTACTTCAGACCCCAGGTGATCTGGGTCTTGTAGTTGGTCTGCCAATCCGGAGCGACGGAGGCCATCTTGGTGCCGGGCAGTGCCTGGACGATGCCGTAGGCGCCGGAGTCAGCGTTCTGCGCGGTGGTCTTCCACCCGGACTCGCGAGTCCAGAGGGTCACGAGGCACGGCATCTCGCCGGCGCCCCAGCCGTACTTGCCCAACTGAGTCGCGGCGAAGGCCTGCGCCGCGGCGGGGTCGTCCACCGTCTTGGGCGGTGCGGCCTCCTCCTTCAGCGCATCCACCGCGTCCTTCAGGGCGGCGGCCTGGCTGGCCGCCTCGCGGGCCGACTTGCTGGCTTCCGCGCCGGCGGAGACGCTCTCTGAGGAGAGCGTGGCGAGGACGGAGAAGTCGAACTTCTGGCCGACACTGACCTTGCGGAACTGAGGAGCGCTGAGCTTGACCTCGGGCGCGGACTGCACGGTCGGCGCCACCGGGGCGGTGTCCTGAGCGGCGATCGACGCCTGTGCGGCGAGCCCGCCGGCCAGCGTCAGGGTCAGAACCGAGCCGACGACGGCGGCGCGGGCCCCACGGGTGCGGGGAAGGAGGCTGGGGAGCTGGCTGAGGATGGAACGCTTGGGCCGGCCGCTCGGCGCGGCGGCAGCCGACGATCGGAACCCTGTGGTCCGTTCATCGCTGCGGGGGCTCCCGGTGGCGCGTACAGCGCGGGACCTCGCGGCGGCTCGCCCGTCGGTGGTCCGCGGTCGGTTCGCGGTCATGCTCAACCCTTCATGCTCCTGGAAGAGGCGGGTCCCTGGATTCCGGACGCGGGCACCGAGGCGGTGCCCTGCTGGTTCCGGCGGACGCTCCGCCCCGCCACCAGTCTAGGCGGCGGACGCGCTCATGTCACATTTAGGTAACGACGCTGGTCCTCTTTCGGCCCCCTTCGCGGAGGGCCTACGTCCGCTGAGGCGTCCACGATGCGGTCAAGTGGATCTGACACGAGTTTCAGTTCACAGTTGAACGAATCGCACCCAGGAGGACGAATCGGCGCAGAAAATTCGATGAATCACGCAAAATCTGACCGTGAAAGGATTGATTCGCATCTCACGGGGCCACTTGCCAGAATGGTGAAATCCATCACAATGGACACTTTTGTCTCACGATGTGGACGGCTGTGAGCTTTGTTACTTGCAAGTTCTGTTTGTTACGTTGCACACTCGGAGATGTGAATACCAAATCAACAGCATCTGCAGCCGCAGCAACCCTCCCCAGCGCACCCGCTGGCCGGATGGCTGGCTGTTGTCGAATGTGCGCCTGAACTCCACCCCTCAGTTCAGGCAACCGTCCTCACCCCCGCCCAATGAAGGGCACTTTCCTGATTCATTGCGGGGACTCAACATTCGAGCCGCGATGACGGCAAATTCACTCTCAGAGGTTTGAAACAACATGTCAGTTGCATCCGGATACGTCCACATCTCCCTGCGGAATGCCAACAAGGCTCCTGCCGTCCGCCCCGAATTCGCCAACCGGCCTGCCGCTCCGCAGCAGTACCCGGCAGGCTACAACGGCCAGCTCACCTCCGCGGCCGCCCCGGCTCAGCAGCCCGGCTACCCGCAGCAGGGATACGGCCAGCTCCGAGCAGTCCCGCAGCCGGGCACTCCCGCCGCTGAGGGCCACCCCCTGACCGCACCCACCCCGGTGATCGCCCGTGGCGCCAACGGTGCCGTGGCCCGGCCCGCCGCCGGAACGCCCACGGTCGCCCGCGGGTTCGTCCTGTACGTCGGGATCGACGAGGAGACGGCCGCCGCCTCCGGTCAGTCGATCGCCAAGCTGGCCCAGGAGATCCGCGCCTACGCCCAGTCCCTCGTGCAGGGTGCCGAGAGCTACGCCGCCGTCGCAGTCGCCCCGGCCAGCGCGCCGGGCTCGGCGCTCGACGTCGTGCGCAGCACCTTCGGTGACCCCACCGTCGCCAACCGCCAGCGTGTCGAGGCGCCCCGTCCGGCCGCGGTTCCCGATCAGCGTCCCAGCGGCGTGCTGATCGACCTCGCCCGTCGCGAGGTCCACCTGGACGGCGACACCCTGAACCTCACGTTCAAGGAGTTCGAACTCCTGAACTACCTCGTGGAGAACGGCACCCGCACCGTGGACCGCGAAGAGCTCCTGGAGAACCTGTGGCGCAACGCCGAGGAAGTCCCCAACGAGCGCACCATCGACGTGCACATCCGCCGCCTCCGCTCCAAGCTGGGCCGCCTCGCCAACACGGTCCGCACGGTCCGCGGCCAGGGCTACCGCTTCTACGAGCACCCCGAAGTGGTCGTCTGGGCCGCGCCGGAGTACTCCATCTGACGGTTTCGGTTTCTGAGAAGGACGGGGATCCCCTCCGCGCCTGCGCTTCGGTCCGCCGCTCCTGACGCTCTTCCTTGCGGAAGATCGCAATGCGGCGGATCGAAACGCAACAACGGCGCTGTCAGGGATCCCCGTCCTTCTCTCGTCGCCGGGTCAGATGCGGTGCGTCCGGCTTGGTGGG
>Ga0213829_1002894_pt1 | contig 10773 bp, 9 predicted proteins | sample MC6MC0896MG_FD_180665 | JGI IMG/M metagenome (GOLD analysis project Ga0213829, IMG submission 180665) | Enriched soil aggregate microbial communities from Iowa State University, Ames, United States - MC6-MC0896-MG | ecosystem: Environmental > Terrestrial > Soil > Unclassified | place: USA: Iowa...
AACCAATCACCGCAATGATGGCGTAATCAATCCAGACCATATGTGTCCCACGATTTAACGCCCTGTCATCCAGTTCGGGGCGAATTCTAACAGAAAAAGAAAACGTTTGCGTAGGGATTTCCTTCCCCCGCGTAAATAAAAAAGGCGCTGAAAAAATGTTCAACGCCGTGGCTTATTACGTCTCTTTGGACGTCTGCCGTTCCCCCTCACCCCAGCCCTCTCCCTCAAGGGAGAGGGAGCAAACTATCCCCTCGCCCCTCTGGGGAGAGGGTTAGGGTGAGGGGCAAGATTTTATCAGTTCGCGCTGTAGCTCATCACTACGCCGCTCAGGCCGGAGATCTGCTTCAGCTCGCCGAGCGAACCTTTCAGCTTGTCCTTAGACGCTTCTGGCCCCACGAGAATACGGGTAATTTTACCCTGCACCGGCGTGGTTGGTGAAGTGTAAACACGATATCCCGCACTGCGCAGTTTACCCACCACCTCATTGACTTTATCGGCATTTTTCAACGCGCCCAGCTGTACAACGTAGGCTTTACCCGTTGGGGCAGCGGCCTCTTGCTGAGCCGGTTTCGCTGGCGGAGGCGTCTCTGACGCCGCGGCAAGCTGTTCTGCCGTTTTATCACGCTGCGGTTTCGGCTGCGGTTTGTCGACCGGCTTCGGTTTTTCAACAGGCTTAGGCTGCTCTACCGGCACAGGATCGATGTCGCTGTTGCTCGCTGCCGCCAGGCGAGACGGATCGAGCGACGGCGCTGCAGCATCGCCCGCACGCACCTCTTCCGCCGCACCTTCCGGTGGCTGAGCAGGAAGCGCCTGCGTCGCCGCCGGCAGCATATCCGGCTCATCGCGGTCGCCCGGTTTAGGGACCAGCGGAATAGCGGCAAACTCATCCTGATAATGCTTTTTCTGCCCGTCGAGCAGACCCGGGAGAATAATCACCCCGAGCGCGACCAGCACAATGGTTCCTGTTAAACGGTTCTGAAACTTACTCGCCACCGGTTCTCCCCGCGTCCATCACTTCCATGACATGTGCCACCGTGTGGAATGAACCACACACCAGCACGGTATCTTCTGGTTTAGCATCCGCCATCGCGGCATGCCAGGCCTGCGCCACGCTACTGTAGATTGCGCCTTTGCCGAGATGTTCCATCAGCTGCTCAGCCGTCGCGCCACGCGGCCCCTCCAGAGGAGCACAATACCAGCTATCGACCACACTCTCCATGCAGGCCAGCGTCCCGCCGATATCTTTATCATGAAGCATACCGATAACCGCCAGCACTCGCCCGGTTTTTGGTAACGATTTGAGACGTTCCGCGAGATACGCCGCCGCATGGGGGTTGTGCGCCACGTCCAGTATCAAACGCGGTGACTCGCTGACAATCTGGAAGCGCCCGGGCAGAATCGCGTTCTGTATGCCGTCGCGGATCGCCTGCTCGCTCACCGTCAATCCACTGGCACGCAGTGCCGCCAGCGCGGTGGCGGCGTTCGGCTGCGGTACCTGCGGCAGCGGCAGGTCGTCCAGCGCACCCTGCGCATCGCTAAAGCGCCAGCCGTTGTCACGCACTTCATACTGCCAGTCAACGCCGCGGCGCAGCAGACGCGCGCCCTTCTCGTTTGCCACGTCCGCGATGGTGTGCGGCATATCCGGCTCGCCGACCACGGCGGGCTTATTGGCCCGGAAAATACCGGCCTTCTCGCGGCCAATGCTTTCCCGATCCGGACCCAGCCAGTCGATATGGTCCAGCGCGATGCTGGTGACTACCGCCACGTCCGCATCCACCATATTAGTCGCATCAAGACGACCGCCGAGGCCGACCTCGAGGATCACCACGTCCAGCTGCGCCTGCCTGAACAGCCACAGCGCCGACAGAGTGCCGTATTCAAAATAGGTTAATGAGGTTTCACCGCGCGCGGCTTCAATTTCCGCGAACGACGCCGTATGCGCCGATTCCGGCAGTTCGCCGTTCTGCACGCGCACCCGCTCGGTGTAGCGTACCAGGTGTGGAGAGCTGTAAACGCCTACCCTGTAACCCGCAGCCATCAGCACGGATTCCAGCGTACGGCAGGTGGTGCCCTTGCCGTTGGTGCCCGCGACGGTGAACACGAAAGGTGCCGGTTTGAGCACATCAAGACGCGCGGCGACCTGGCTTACGCGTTCAAGCCCCATATCGATGGTTTTACTGTGCAGGTTTTCCAGATAAGAAAGCCACGCGGCCAGGGGCGACGTGGCTTGGGGAATGCTTTTATTTTCCATAATGCCCGGTTGTCATTAACAGATTAGAAAGCAAAAGGGCAGCGCCAACCGGCCCTGCCCTTTTCAGTTATCAGGCCTCGGGTTCCTGATCCGGTACCACCACGCCTTCGCGCGGCTCATCCGGGTTCGGCGCTGGCAGATTCATCAGCTTCGCCAGGATGCTCGCCAGCTTCAGGCGCATTTCCGGACGGCGAACGATCATGTCGATGGCGCCTTTCTCAATGAGGAACTCACTGCGCTGGAAGCCAGGCGGCAGTTTTTCACGAACGGTCTGCTCGATAACACGAGGGCCCGCAAAGCCGATCAGCGCTTTTGGCTCAGCGATGTTCAGATCGCCCAGCATCGCGAAGCTAGCAGAGACGCCGCCCATGGTTGGGTCGGTCAGCACGGAGATATACGGCAGACCGCGCTCCTGCATTTTCGCCAGCGCAGCAGAGGTTTTCGCCATCTGCATCAGAGACATCAGCGCTTCCTGCATGCGCGCACCGCCGGAGGCAGAGAAGCAGATCAGCGGGCAGTTGTCTTCCAGCGCCTGCTCAACGGCACGCACAAAGCGCGCACCGACCACGGAGCCCATTGAGCCGCCCATAAAGGCGAACTCAAACGCAGCGGCAACAACCGGCATCTCGTGCAGGGTGCCTTTCATGACGATCAGCGCGTCTTTCTCGCCGGTCTCTTTCTGTGCAGAGGCCAGACGATCTTTGTATTTTTTGGAATCGCGGAACTTCAGCACGTCTTTTGGCTCAAGCTCGCTGCCCAGTTCTACCAGAGAACCTTCGTCCAGCAGGCTATGCAGGCGGTTGCGCGCCGACATACGCATATGGTGGTCACACTTCGGACACACCTCAAGGTTGCGTTCCAGCTCTGCGCGATACAGAACCTGGCCGCAGCTATCACACTTCGTCCATACCCCTTCAGGAATGCTCGCTTTGCGCGTTGGGGTAATGTTGCTTTTAATTCGTTCAATCCAGCTCATTGATAACCTTTCTGCCTGAACCTGGTCGTATGCCAGTTTTGCTATAAGAGGCGAATAATGCCATTTTTGCCTCCAACAGACCATGAATGTTGCACATTAAAACATAACAGCCCGAAACTTTGGATAAAAAAGTGGTCGAACCGCCAGTGTGCATTTACTTCGCTTGTTTTGCCGCCGCACGCTTGTGACGAATGATTTCGACAACGCCTGGCAGCACGGAAAGCACAATAATCGCTACAATCAGTAACTTAAGGTTTTCCTGAACCACCGGGAGATCGCCAAACAAGTAGCCTGCATAGGTAAACAGCAGTACCCACAGCAGCGCGCCAACCACGTTGTATGCCGCAAAATGACGATAGGACATATGCCCCATTCCCGCCACAAACGGTGCAAATGTGCGCACAATAGGCACAAAACGCGCAAGGATAATGGTTTTTCCGCCATGGCGCTCGTAAAACGCGTGGGTTTTATCTAAATAGCTGCGACGGAAAATTTTCGAATCAGGATTACTGAAAAGCCGCTCGCCGAACACGCGTCCAATCGTATAGTTGACCGCATCGCCAATAATGGCGGCAATCACCATCAGCACAACCATAAGGTGCACGTTCAGGTCATTGGTGGGTAGCGCCGATAACGCCCCGGCGACGAACAGCAGGGAATCTCCCGGCAGGAACGGGGTAACGACCAGACCGGTTTCACAAAACAGAATGAGGAACAGAATGGCGTAAACCCAGACGCCATACTGCGCGACCAGCTCCGCCAGGTGAACATCAATATGCAGGATGAAATCAATCAAAAAACGAATTACGTCCATATTGTCTAAGCCCTAATTGCACCTTTGTTTAGTCCGCTAAAAACAGCGGGCCCATTGGCGGTTTTGGCAGGTCAAACCGATCCGGATAGTCTACCGAGACCAGATACAATCCTTCCGCTTTCGCCGTGGCTGCCGCAAGCGTTCTGTCCTTCGCTGCCAGCAGGTCTGCAATCCAGCTCTCCGGCTGGTGTCCGGCACCCACTTCCATCAGGCTGCCCACAATATTCCGAACCATATGATGTACAAAGGCATTGGCTTTGATATCCACCACCACATACGCGCCATAACGGCTAACGTCTATGTGCATGACGTTACGCCACGGCGTACGGGACTGACACTGGACCGCACGAAACGAGGTAAAGTCATTTTCACCAATCAGGCACTGCGCCGCACGATGCATCCGTTCAGCATCAAGCGGTTCATAAAAATGCGTCACGCCCTGGCTTAATACCGCCGGACGCAGGCGCTGGTTGTAAATGACATAACGGTAGCGACGCGCCGTGGCGCTGAAGCGCGCGTGAAAATCATCCGGTACAGCTTTTACCCAACGCACCGCAATGTCACCAGGCAAATTCGCATTTACACCCAGCGTCCAGGCGGCATCCTTACGTTCGGCGGTGGTTTCAAAGTGAACCACCTGCCCCGTGCCGTGAACACCCGCGTCCGTACGTCCTGCACACAGGACGTTAATCGGCTCGTTTGCCACCTGAGAGAGCGCTTTTTCCAGCTTTTCCTGGACGCTGCGCACCTCATTCTGACGCTGCCAGCCATAATATTTACTGCCGTCGTACTCAATGCCGAGGGCAATTTTATGAACTGGCTTTTGCTCCACTGCTGACATTAGTACAGATACTCCTGCACCAGTTTTTCAGCGATCTTCACCGCCATCAGCGCGCCGCCAAAGCGAACGTTATCGGCAACAGACCAGAACTGAACCTGCTCCGGCATACCGTAATCGTTGCGCACGCAGCCTACGGAGAGATGTGCGCTCCCTGAGGCATCGCCCACCTGGGTAGGGAACTCGCTCTCTTCAGAAAGCACGATGTCTTCACCGCGGCCGAACGCGTCGCGCGCCTCTTCTGCTGCCAGCGGACGCAGCGCTTCAAAACCAACCATCTGCGCGTGGCCGTAGAAGACCGGGGACTGTACGACGCTCGCGGAGATCATCAGTCCGTCATCCTGCAGAATTTTACGAACTTCATCGACGATACGGCGCTCTTCGCGTACGGAACCCTCGCGATCCGGCAGCAATGGCAGCATGTTGAACGCCAGCTGGCGACCAAAGAAATCGTCTTCGTCAATCGGGATGCCGTTCAGCAGCTTCGCGCTCTGCCCGGCCAGCGCGTCAACGGCCTTTTTGCCGTTCGCGGACGCGGACAGCAGGCTGGTGACGGTAATGCGCGACAGGCCGCCGTCGTCGATCAGCGGCTTCAGGGCGGTCAGCAGCTGGCTGGTCAGGCTGTTCGGTACCGCAATGACGTTACGGTTGCGGTAGTCAGCCAGCACAAACGGGTTCACGTCCGGCACCACCAGCGGCACATCGGGCTCCATTGAGAACAGGCCGCTCAGGTCGATCACCAGGCAGCCTGCGTTGGTCGCCTCTTCAATGTACGCAGCAGTGGCTTCAGCGCCCGCGGCGAAAAACGCCAGCTGCGCCTGAGTCCAGTCGAACGCTGCCGCATCCTGGACCATCACGGATTTACTGTTAAAACGCAGATGCTCACCCGCGCTATCCGTACGCGCCAGCGCATAGATATCACCCACCGGGAACTGACGCTCAGCAAGGGTTTCGAGCAGGGCTTCGCCCACGGCACCCGTGGCACCTAAAATGGCAATGTTCCAGCCTTCAGACATGGTGGTTTACTCCAGAAATAAAAAAGCGTCCCTGTCGGAGTATCCGACAGGGAGCATTAAGAAGACATTAATGCGCCGGGTGATGAACGGCGTTAAACCCTAACTTATGCAGCAGCGTCGCCGCCGGGGCGTCGTCGCATATTACATAAAGGGAGGACCACTCGCGGCGCTCAACGTAGTTCTTGCGCAGCTTATCAAACTCACCCGGGATCCCCGCCGCTTTACGCAGCAGCGCATCATCGCGGCGCACATCATACACCAAATGCACCAGCCTTTTCAGCGTTGCCTGATCGAGCGGGCCGTGCAGGGTAATGCGGCCAAACTCAGGCGCGGGAAGTAAGGTATCCAGCGCCACCTGCTGCGGATGGCCAATAAAGGTGCTGTAGGCTTCGAAGACCTGCGTCGTGCCGCGGGCTTTCCCCTCAAGGGTGTAACCGGCGATGTGCGCGGTGCCCACGTCCACCTTATTAAGCAGCTCAACACTGAGATCCGGCTCCGGCTCCCAGACGTCCAGCACCACGCTGAGGTCTTGTCCTTCATTCAGACACGCCAGCAGCGCGGCGTTGTCCACCACCGGACCACGGCAGGCATTTATCAGAATAGTGCCAGGCTTCAGGCGGCGGATCAGCGCGTCGTCAGCAAGATGCAGCGACTTATACGGCCCCTCTTTAAACAGCGGGGTGTGGAAAGTCAGCACGTCACACTGTTCAACCAGCTCGTCCAGCGAGCGAAAATCTCCGTCATCACCGTTGTCCTTGCGCGGCGGATCGCACAGCAGCGTGCGGATCCCTAGCGCTTCCAGGCGCTTTTGCAGGCGTCCGCCCACGTTACCCACGCCAACAATCCCCACGGTGCGGTCTTTCAGCACAAAACCGTCTCGCTCGGCCAACATCAGCAGCGAGGAGAAAACGTATTCCACGACGGCAATGGCGTTACAGCCCGGCGCGGCGGAAAAACCGATCCCGGCCTGCGTAAGCCATTTATCATCCACATGATCGGTCCCTGCCGTTGCGGTCCCGACGAACTTAATCGCTTTACCGGCGAGCAATGCCTCATTTACTTTGGTCACCGAGCGCACCATCAGCGCGTCTGCGTCATCCAGTTCGTTGACCGGGATCGGGCGACCAGGGACAGCCTTAACGTTACCCAGGCGGCTAAACAGCTCGCGGGCATAAGGCATATTTTCATCAACGAGGATTTTCACGTCTGAGTACCTGTTTGAGAGGAAGAAAACCTGCCAAGTGTGCCATAATCTGGCCGCCAGGCATATACGTCTGCCAGGTTTACGCTGAGTTTTGACTTTAAGGATTTTTGACGATGCAGCCCATTTCAGGCACGCCGCCGCGCCCTCCGGGTGAAGGCCCTGTTACGCCAAACGTTGCCGGCGAACAACCGCTATCCACGCAACAGCGCACCGTGCTGGAGCGACTGATCACGCGCCTTATTGCGCTGACTTCGCAGCAAAACGCGGAAGTCTGGGCTGGGGTAAAGCATGATTTGGGCATGAGAAACGACGCGCCGCTACAGTCGCGCCACTTCCCTGCTGCCGAGCAAAACCTGAACCAGCGTATCAATACCGCGCAGCAGAACCACACCACGCGCCAGATTGTCGCGCAGCTGACGGAGCTGCTTGGCCAGGGAAATAACCGCCAGGCGGTGAGTGATTTTATTCGCCAGCAGTATGGTCAGACCGCCCTGGGCCAGTTGACGCCAGACCAGCTTAAAACCGTGCTGACGCTGTTGCAGAACAATGAGCTGTCTATTCCGCAGCCTCAGGTGCGCCCGCCGACCGAGCGCTCGCTGCTGCCCGCCGAGCACAACACGCTCAAGCAGATGGTGACAAAGCTGGCCGCGGCCACCGGCGAACCGACGAAGCTTATCTGGCAATCCATGCTGGAACTGTCAGGCGTGAAGGCGGGCGAGCTGATCCCGGCCAAACAGTTTACCCATCTGGTGACCTGGCTCCAGGCGCGCCAGACGCTCAGCACCCAGAATGCGCCTACCCTGCATACCGTTCAGGCCGCACTGAAACAGCCGCTTGAGCCGCGCGAGTTTGAGATGATTCGGAATTACGTCCAGCAAAACTGGCAGGCCACACCGCAAACGGTACTGACTACCGCACAGGTGCAGGATGTGCTCAATCAGATCTTCATTCGCCGCGCCGAGCGTGAAGGCGGCGTGCCGGAGGTGAGAAACATTCAGCCAATCTACAACCCGCTGTTTGCGCCCGTCGTGGAGACGTTCAGAACCCTCTCTGCGCGCCCGGGAATGCTGTTTATTGCGTTACTGATTGCGCTGGCGATTTTCTGGCTGGTTGCCTGATGTTTTGCCCGGTGGCGCTGCGCTTACCGGGCCTACAACGGCTCAAACCGTAGGCCGGGTAAGGCGCAGCCGCCACCCGGCAACAGCGGCTTAAGTCCTACGAAACGCCACCAGCGTCACCACGATCCCAACAACCGCTGAAACCGCACCAGCCAGGAAGACCGACGGATAACCAAACGAGGTGGCTAACAGACCGGCCAGCGGCCCGGTGACCCCGTATGAGATATCCTGAAACGCCGCATAGCCGCCCAGCGCCGTACCGCGCACCTGCGGGGCCACGCGCTTCACCACTTCAACGCCGAGCGCCGGGAAAATCAGTGAACAGCCGCAGCCGGTCAGCGCCGCTCCAAGCAGCGCAACGGATGCCACGGGTGCTTTCCACAGCAGCAGCAGACCGATTGTCTCAATCACCAGCGACGCCACCGCCACCCTCACGCCGCCAAAGCGATCCGGCATCCAGCCGAAGAGCACGCGCATCAGCACAAACGCGCCGCCAAAAGCGGTGAGCGTAAAACCGGCCATCGCCCAGCCACGGCTCATAAAATAGAGCGAGACGAACGTGCCAATCACCGCAAACCCCACGCCCTGCAGCGCCAGGCCAAGACCCGGCTGCCAGATTTGGCCGACCACGCTCCACAGGGAAGGACGTTCGCCCTTGTGCGCGGGCACTTTACGCACCGAGCCGTTAAACGCCCACGCCAGCAGCGGCAGCACCATGGTGGTGGCTGCCAGCGCCGCAAATCCGAACTGGCTATTGATGAGCAGCCCAAGCGGGGCGCCCGCTGCCAGCGCGCCATAGATGGCCATGCCGTTCCAGGACATCACTTTGCCGGAACGTGCCGGGCCCACCAGGCCCATTCCCCAGGTCAGGGTGCCGGTCAGCAGCTGGCTTTCACCAAAGCCCAGGATTAAGCGGCCCAGCACCAGCAGGGCAAATTTATACGCGGCGTCTACCGGCAGGAGAGCCGCCAGCAGCCATGCGCCGCCCGCCAGCCCGCAGGCAAACATCCCCTGTAGCGCTGAACGTTTAGCACCGTGCTGATCCGCCAGCCGTCCGGCGTATCCCCGGGTTAGAACCGTCGCTAAAAACTGGATGCCTACGGCGATGCCGACCATGGTGTTGCCATAGCCGAGTTCCTGATGAACAAACAGCGGGATCACCGGCAGCGGCAGGCCAACGGTCATATAGGTCAGGAATACCGCAAAGGCGATACGGAACAGCGAGACGTTCGCTGAAGGCGTTGTTTCTGTTTGAGTTACTGCAGTCATGCTTTACTCCGAAATGAAGAGTAAGGCGGGAAAAATGCCACGCCCCCTCTACCTGGTTATCAGGATTAAGGCGCGTTGGTTGACGTTAAACGCTTACGCATTATCGTGAGGATAATGTTGAGGGGTGAAGTTTGCCTGTGAGATCAGCCGGTTGTCAATGCATAAAAAAGGGAGCCTTATGGCTCCCTTTCTGAATCAAACATAAAACTTATGCTTTCAGCTTGCGCATCACCAGCGTGGCGTTGGTGCCGCCGAAACCGAAGCTGTTGGACATGACGGTGGTCAGCGTCGCGTCCATTGGTTTGGTGACGATGTTCAGGCCAGCAGCCTGCTCATCCATCTCATCGATGTTGATGCTTGGCGCGATAAAGCCGTTTTCCAGCATCAGCAGAGAGTAGATCGCTTCCTGCACGCCAGCCGCACCCAGAGAGTGACCGGTCATGGCTTTGGTCGCGGAGATCGCCGGGCTATTGTCGCCAAACACTTCACGGATCGCACCCAGCTCTTTCACGTCGCCTACTGGCGTAGAGGTGCCGTGAGAGTTCAGGTAGTCGATTGGGGTATCAACGCCGTGCATCGCCATCTTCATGCAGCGCACCGCGCCTTCACCGGATGGAGCCACCATGTCGGCGCCGTCAGACGTGGCACCGTAGCCCACGATTTCAGCGTAGATGTGCGCGCCGCGTGCCAGCGCGTGCTCCAGCTCTTCAACCACAACCATGCCGCCGCCGCCCGCGATAACGAAACCGTCACGGTGCGCGTCATAGGTACGGGACGCTTTATCTGGCGTCTCGTTGTATTTGGTGGACAGTGCGCCCATTGCGTCGAATTCACAGGCCATTTCCCAGCCCAGCTCTTCGCCGCCGCCAGCAAATACGATGTCCTGTTTACCCAGCTGGATCTGCTCAACAGCATTACCGATGCAGTGTGCGGAAGTTGCACACGCGGAGCTGATGGAGTAGTTCACTCCGTGGATTTTGAATGGGGTCGCCAGGCATGCGGAAACCGCAGAACCCATGGCTTTGGTGACCACGTACGGACCTACCGCTTTCAGACCACGCGGGCTACGCATTGCGTCAGCGCCGAATACCTGCGCTTTTGATGAGCCGCCGGAACCGGCGATCAGACCCACGCGCGGGTTGTTCTGATAAACCTCTTCGCTCAGGCCGGAATCTTTGATCGCTTCCTGCATGGAGAGATAAGCATAAATAGAGGCATCGTTCATGAAACGAACCACTTTGCGGTCAATCAAACCGGTGGTGTCCAGTTTGACGTTACCCCATACGT
>Ga0213829_1002898_pt1 | contig 10765 bp, 13 predicted proteins | sample MC6MC0896MG_FD_180665 | JGI IMG/M metagenome (GOLD analysis project Ga0213829, IMG submission 180665) | Enriched soil aggregate microbial communities from Iowa State University, Ames, United States - MC6-MC0896-MG | ecosystem: Environmental > Terrestrial > Soil > Unclassified | place: USA: Iowa...
CTTGTTTACGTCGGGTTATGCGGAGCCGGCCATTGCCGGGCGACATTTGGCCGCGAAGGGAAGCTGGCTTAAAAAACCCTACACTGCCCGCGAACTGGCAGTGAGCCTGCGCGAACTCCTCGATCAGGATGAGGATCGGTTCTGAAAAGGCGGGGGACCGAAGCGTTAAGCCGCTTCATTCGTTTCCAAGGTTGGACGGTGCGGCGCGTATTGGTCTGATCAAGGCAAGAAATCGGCAAGATTGGCAAACCACCCTATATGCTCGTACCAGCCGTGGCCAGCAGCAAGGTTGCCCAGAAGCGGACGGGTCCAGTCGCAAGCGAGAGCCAGGCGCCGAAGCACATTGGCAGTAATGGCAGCGAAATCGAGTGCACAACCTTGACGGCCGTAGACGTCATTCCGACCAGCGGGGATGCGCAGAGCACCGGCGGTGCGGCTTCGGTAAGGGTCACTGATCACCCTTGGATAGGGCTGAGCCGTTGCCAAAGATCCGTGCAGTAAGTTCTTCGCTACCGTCCAGCTTTTCTTGAAAGCCATTTTCCATGAGCTCATTTCCAATCAAGCGGTGCTGCTCGAGCAGGTCACTTAATATTTTCTGTCGAGCTTCTGAAGGGATCTCCAGATCGCACACAATACTCATTTGTGCCTCTAGCTTTTCGAGCTTCTTGATGAGCTTGTCGAAGGCTCTGGACATAAAAAGCTATCCCATTTTTCAAGATGTTTCTAAAGTAGTGAAATTGATCAAAGGAACACATTGATGCGGATCAATGGCTGACATGAGAGAAGAGCATGTGGTATGGCTCTCATTCGCAAACCGTCTCCGCCCATTGGGTTCCGCCTCTTCTGCATCGAGGATGTCGCGCAGGTATTTGGCATCTACCCTGGAAAAGCTAACCCAAGGGCACCATGCCTGCGCTTTAGGGCAGGGGATCACCCTCCTTCTTGCAAATGAGTCATGAACACCTCGGCCGGCGTCCTGTATTCAAGGCATTTGCGCGGTTGATCTGATATCCAAGCTAACGCGCCATCTCGTTGACCGGAACCTTTGCCGCCACCAGATGATGAAGACGGCGGCGATCGGCAAGGGTGATCTGCGTATAGCATCGGGACATGCCAAAATCTCCAAAGTGAAGCCATTGAAATCATTGGCATGTCGCACTTGAAAATAGAGTGTACCCCGCTACATGCGGTGTGGCAGCAAGGTTGGAATGTCGCGCATTGCGCAAAGTTAAAATGTCGTCTGCCGGCTCTCGCAGCCCGTTAGAAATGCGACACTGACCGCGTTCTTGCTCTGACGGTCAGCCCCCGACCGGACCGGCTGGGCCGGGTTGTAAGGTCAGGGAGGGGGCGGGTGATGATACTCCCCTTCGGCTTTAGCTTTCTCAGCATCACGGCTGCTTCGCGCCAACAGTGGACATTGTATTCCATTGGAAAGATTTAGGATAACGTTGTGCTGGTCCTCGCCATCACGAGGTCGATGAGCGTGAGGAGGCTGGACAGTGACTTTTTCGGAAAGTTATCTAGGGAAACTGCGAGCAAAGGTTGGGTCAGGGACAATTCTTGTTCCGGGAGCGCGTGTGGTCGTAACACGTGAAGACGGGCACGTGCTTATGCAGCACAGAAGTGACTTTGACGTTTGGGGAATTCCAGGTGGAAACGCTGAAGAAGGCGAAGACCTTGAGTCTATCGCTATTAGAGAAACGTTAGAGGAAACAGGCATTCGGATTTGGAATCTGCTTCCTTTCGGCTTTGGTAGCGATCCTGCGTTCGAGACAGTCACCTTCCCTAACGGCGACGTCTGCCAGTTCTTTGCCATGATGTTCTACACATCTCACTATGAGGGCACACCTATCGTAGCGGACGACGAATCCAAAGCGGTAGAGTGGATAGACCCTAGCAACTTGCCTGTCATGCTTCCCAACATGCGTCGAAGTATTGAGGCCTTTCAGGAATTTGAACGTACCCGCGTTTTTCAGATGATCTAGTGCTCTCGAAGACCGGTTTGGGCCAATAGCGGCCCTTATTCAGCCGCGTCCATTCTGGCGAGAGCGTTTTGCCGTCTCGCTATGACTTCGGGATCGTTCATGAAATCCGTCCGCCGACCGGGTTTGCGACCTGTTGGCTTATAGTTATTCTTGGTGCTGTTGGTCTTCGGCTTCCCGACGTGGTGTCTATCCTGCTGCTCTTTTATGTACGCCAGCACATCACCGAGACGCTTGTTCTCTACGACCGCCGCATGCGTCACGCTCTGGTCCTTGTCGAAGGTCCTGTAAAGTAATGAGTGACCTTTCCATCTGATATCCAGGCGACCATCGGCGTAGGCATACGTCTCGACATACTTTCCGACTAAGCCGCGCGTGACGTCGTTATCTTCGAGTATGATGCGTTTACGTTCGTAAGAGAATGTCAGCTGCGCGCCGACATATCTCTCCTCACGTTTGCAGAGAACATCCTTCAACCTGCTTGCTGTCATGTTGACAGGTCGATGAAGGTTGTCGGAACGGGCAGGGGCCACCGCAAAACGATCATTATATTGGGAGATGAATGTCGGCAGGAAGGCATTCCCGGCTTCCATGCCGCTGATCTTGGCCAGCCGTAATTCTTTGACGAGTCGATCTTGAAGCGTTCGGTTCATGCGCTCGACGCGGCCCTTGGCCTGGCTGGAATTGGCGCAGAGGATCTCGATGTGCAGCTCTGATAACGCTCGGCCGAACTGCGTCATGCCTTGGCCGCCCTTGGGGTCTTTCTTTGCCACCCGAAAGACCGAATGCTTGTCGGAATAGAAGGCAATCGGTGCGCCATGCTCTTTGAGGTAAAGCGCCAATGCCTCGAAGTAGGTAAAGGCGCTCTCAGATCGAACAAACCGGAGCTGCATCAGCTTACCGGTCGCGTCGTCAACGAATACCAGTAGAGAGCAGGCCGGACCACGATCCTCGAACCAGCGATGCTCCGACCCGTCGATCTGCACCAACTCGCCATAGGCCTCACGCCGCAACCGCGGCTGATGAAACGTTCGCCGCTGCTTTCTCGAAAGCCATATGTCGGCATCCTGCATCCATTTGCGCAGCGTCTCACGCGAGACTGTGACGCCATGCTCTTCCTGAAGCTTCTCGGCCGCGAACGTAGGTCCGAAATCAAGGTAGCGTTCACGCACCAGCATCAAAACGTAATCACGGACGCCGCTGGCTATTTTATTGTTGGACGGTCGACCGATCGCTTTATGTCTGATCGAGCCAGCGCCGGTATGCTCAATTCGATCGACCAACCTTTGGACGTGGCGCGTGCTGATCGCCAGTACATGGGCCGCTGCAACAATGCTCATGCGGCCATCCACGACTTTGGACAGCACCTCGATTCTTTGCAGGTCGCGCTCGCTCATCGTAATCAATCCCATCCGCAATCTCCCAGATGCCAATCAGACCCGGGGAGTGTGACATTCCAACTTTGCAGAAACAGGACACTTTAACTTTGCGGCCACATGCGGTAATCGCATAACATATAATAGGGAATTTCGGGGGTTTAGTGACAGTGTATTTTCATACACTTAAGTAACTCACGTTACATAATCTGTGTGAACTGATTTGGGTATTCTCGTCAAGCCCCTCAGCACCACGGTACATATATTTTTCTAGACCCGCCAGAACCCCGTGACCGGGATGCTTTTTTACTGTCTGGACGCTTTTTACACACTGGTAGATCGCGCGCCCTTTCGGACGACTTCCTTGCGTCAGGCGAGGGTGTAGGAGCTAGGGACAGTTTTGAATGTAGGCGGGGTTGTTGCGTGGTGACAGCCTGCTTTGGCTTCCTAACGGGCGCCTGTTTCGGTTTAACCCGAGCAGGCGAGGGGGCCGGAGCGAGGACATAAGATCGAACATGTCCTACAGACGGCGCGACGGAAAATACATTTCGCGTCGGAGCCTTCGACCGCTTAACCGAGGCCCTCAGGGATGGTTGCGCTATCATCCTCACCGAAAAGGCGAGGGGAGGCGCTACGGGTCGAGAGGGACCGTTGGGACGTGAGTTGTGAACCCGCCGAGACGCCACAGGCGTTCTGTCTCGTACGGATTGTGACTTTCGGGCTTTATTTTTACGTGCCATCCGGCATCCCCTTCTTGGTCGAACGAGTACCACAGCCGAACACCGGCAGTGGCGGTAAAATAACAGTTTGCTTTATCGCAAAACTGTATCTTCGCCCCCTCAAACGGAGGGGCGATGGGCACAGGCCCCCGAGCTATACGCTCGAAACGAGGTTCCTCGACGGAGGCCTGATATTCTAAAAGCTTGCCATGTTGATAAGCCCATATGACATCCGACCTGGGCGGATGGTCATTGTGTTTTTCCTCCCAAATATCAAGGAAATATTGGAGGAAATTTTCCGCCGTCTTGTGCGTCATCCTGAATTGAACCGGAACCATGCCCTCACGGGCTTGCTTGCGCGTTTTAAAACGAGCGCCCTTCGGAAAGCGGCGGACATCTGGAAAGCTGTAATTCAGGGTTTGAGGGGACAGGCCCGCGTCAAGATATTCGTGCGCGAGACCGCGGAAATAATCATGACCAAGCGGCGGCTTCTTGGAAACCATCGGCCCCCAGCCTTGCTGTTCTTCGTCAGCAGCGTCTTTGAGAAGGTACTTGCAGGCATAGCGCACCGCTTCGGGTGTGCTTTTGTCCCAATAGGACCAGCCATGCGGCCAGTGTTTTTCCATGAAGTTTTCTCTAAACTGGTGATCGGGGACAGGCCCCTGCCAGTAGAGAATGATGTGCCAATGAGCGCGGCCTTTCATGGAGCCGTATTCGCCTACGACGAAGTACCGAACGGGAAACCCATCGGCGCGGAGATACTTCAGGTATTTTTGCACATCAGAGTAAGTCAGAACAGCAGCACGAATATGATCGATATCGCCCGTTGTACGATCCTGCCCATAGGTCAGCGTGACGACATGAGAGGCTGTTGCAGTCTTACTTTCGGCAATGTTACGTCCAACCCAGTCATCGACTTTCGTTTCCCGACATTGCCAGCATTCGCGACAGGCCACGACACCTACATCGCTGATTTTCACCGGGTTCAAACACATGAGTTATCGTGTCCTGTCACTAAATGCACCTATTACCAAGGGTAGTGTATCCGCCGCGCCTGCCTTCCTTCCGTGATCTTGGGATCAAGGAAGGCAGGCACGGCTACGCGCCCGCCGAGTTGACGGCGGGTGCGCTTTTCAGATGCCAAAGAGGCTTAGATTTTACAGGGACCGACCAATGTCCCGCCAGTTGGCGAGTTCCCAATGGGCCGGGTCGTAAAACGACCAGTCACCGCCCCACTCGACTTTGATGCCGAGGGAGGCCGCGACTTCCTTGCCGACATGGCCGACAAGGTCCCACTGCTTCCGCGTGAGGTCCCACGCTTTCGTGCCATGCACGATATCAACGGCAAGGCCGTGATTGTGCGCAGACTGGCCCGGCTTTGCCTTGCTCAGCCCACGGGCATAAAGCGACTGCTGTTCGACATCATTTCGATACACGCAGTGCGCAAACATTGGCACACCAAGTTTTGCGAAACGCTTAATTAGCACCCGCTCAAATTCGAGCAGAGTAGGGTGACCACGAGACCGGTCAGCACGATTGTGCTGACCTTTATGGCGTTCGCTAAGGAGGAATGATCGGTCGATCATTCCCCGAAGCTCAGAAGCGCATTTATCGCCCTCAGGCGGTACCACCCGTTCCGGCTTGTCCGCCACTTGCGCCTCCCTGTTGTTCGCCTGAATTCGGGGCAGAGGCAGTTTCGCCGGGTTCTTCACCGGCTGCGCCTTGTGCTGGTACTTGTGCGCTACCAGCGCCAGCAACCGCTCCCGGAGCGTTGGAGATGACGGTTTCTGCGGAACGTCCATTTTCTTCCTCCATACGCCGACGCTGGAACGCGGCTTCAAATTCATGCGCCTGTTGCTCAAGACGACGCTCAAGGTTCTGGTTCATCCGGAACATCATCTCTTCAAGTTCCGGATTGCGATGACGCCGGTTAGCGATCTTCGTAAAGATCACCGGATCAACGATTTCGGAGAATGTCGGCTCAAGGTCCGCACTCTGATAGAGGACAGCACCAGAGCCCTCCTCAGCGTAGACGCGGAATTCACCAGCAGCGCTGAATTCAACCGTATCGACGCCGGGTTGCATGGTGACAAGGAAACGCTCCTGATCACCAATGAGGATGAAGAAAGATGTGACCCCCTCAAGATTGAGATGAAGGCGCACAGTGCGCTCACCAACATCAGAACCGGCGAACACGATAGCCTTGTCGGAGCCAAGCTCCGACCACCGAGAAAGAGAATTAAGCTTCACAACCATGGTGTTACACCTTTTAAATGCGGTCCTGCGGTGCAACCGCCAGAACCTTTTCGTAATCGTCCGTCGCCTCGACCAAATGGCCGCCGAAGACGGTGTTTCCTTCGATGAAGACTTCGCCCTGGGTGACGACTTCGAACGGGTCTTGATTGGTCACAACGAACGGCTTCGTGTGCATGTTCGTGCACAGATAGAAGTCCGTCGAAAGCGTGGGATTGAGCGTTTCGACCGCCCAAATGCGTTGGCGGAGTTCATCGAACCCCGTGTTAACGGTCGGACGGTAAAACTTACCGCCGACACGCGGGGTATCGATATTCCACCGCCCATTCAGCGGCTCATAACCGAACGTCGCGTTCGGCGTGGCGTGGGACGTGTCGATACGGCTGTTTTTGACGACATCGACCTTTTCAGGATCGAGAGTGTCACGGAGATACTGCGGCAGATGATCGACCGAGAGAGACGTAAGCCACGGGTCCTCCTGACGCTCGAACAGCTGATCAGGAGTAATCTCAGCAACGACCATGATGATACCGCCGACATTAATGCGCGGCAGCTGGATCGACATATCCAGCGACGTCATGCCGTTGACCACGCTTTCCGTCAGATTTCCGGCATCAGACGCGTAACGCTTCGACATGCCGAAGACGGTCTTACGATCAGCCAGCAGCATAGGCTGCTTAAAGGCCTGATCAGGGATGGAAATTGCATCCATCAGCAAATTGATGATGTGATCATCATGCATGTTGTACTGCTGACGGATTTTCGCGAAGGCCTGCGTCTTGCGAGCCATCTCGATATTCGACAGCGAAACGGTAACACCGTTCTGCTGCAGTTCAGCGAAAAGACCGTCAATCCCATATTCCTGAAAACTCGCCGCAGGCGGATCACCCGCCTGACTGAACGCATAAAGCTCCGTCAGACCCGGTGGCGTTGCCAAAATTCGATGCTTCCCATCGACGGCACCCTTGATCACAAAGCGATTGCCGCCCTCCCAATCCTTGATCGGCATGCGGGCATTGACGACATTGAGCGGAACTTCGCCGTCAATAACGGCCTGATCGAAATCAGGCACAATATGGCTGAACCGCTCATGAAGCCAAAACGCGGGAGCCAAACCACGGTCAATGCGATCACGGAGTTGCAGATCGGGAGACCGATTTTTCGCCCTGAAATTCCAAATCTGATTATACGCCTCAAGATAGGAGGAATTAATCAGTTGCCCGGGCTGGGCGTGAAGGCCGAGATAACGATAAACGTTATCCTCACCATACGGTGGAAAGCCGATCTGCTCGATATACGGCACGACTTGCGCGCCCTCCACAGGTGGCTTGCCTTCATACGAGAGGTTGAGCTGATCCATCGACCCGTTAAACCGGTCGAGGGCCAGCATAGGCACGAAATACGCCATGACGCGAACGTTGATCGCGTTCATGAGCACTTCCGCCGTTTCCATCATCTCGAAAGAAAAGCGGAGACGTCCCGACCGAACCGCGTCCTCGCGGAGGATCGGGAACGCCGCGACCGGAACCATCTTGCCAGCGGGGAGGGACGTAATACCCCGCGCCGAATGTTTACGCATCGTACGAGGAGCCTTAACCGGCTCAGTACGCGTGCGACTATTTGTGATTGAATTAGGACCTGCCATTTTTGGTTCCTTTCTTGAACCGTTTCAGAAACTGCTTTAGCTTTGCCGCCCGGCGCATACACGCCGAACACTTTTTGCGAGAGGACATAGGATGACACCTATTCAGGAACACGCTTTGGATATACTTGCTTGGATCGTAGTAATCGTATTCCGGCTTTTCGTTTTTGCGGTATTCATAGCACTCGTCGTATTCCTGACCGGTATAGTCATGGGAATACTAGAGGCATAGACTTACCAACCGCCGCCGCCACCGGTAAAACGCCGAGAAAGCCTTCCGCTTTTCTTAGATTTACCAGTACCAAGAACATTATCGGCCCACTTCGCAGCACGCATAAGCGTGGCATCGGGGGTCTTGTCGTTCCACTTGGACTTCGCCCAATTCTTAGCGTTGTGATAGACATCAGCGCCAAAGACGCCGAGACCGGCTACCGAGCCGCCGAGTTCGCCCCACCGATCCTCAAAAGATGCGCCGTCAGCCGCGCCCGGATTGACCTCAAGGCCAAACGGGAGAGGATTGGTGACATTAACGTCCCCAACTTCCCACTTGGATGGTTTGCCAAGCGCGCTATCCGCGAAGGGCTTACCAAGAGACGCACCGACAGCAGAGGGACGAGGGTCCGTATCGCCAGAGGCGTAGGACCCGGCACCGCGAGCGATGCCAGAGAGCGCACCCGCGTTGAGAGATGCAATCTGGCTCTCAACAAGGCGGTATTCCTGCTCGCGCTTATCATCCGCGAACGGATCAAACGTTTGCAGGAAATCCCCGACACTGGACACCGCATCACCGATGCCAGAACCGCCAGCAACGGCACGTTTCACAGGAGGCGTGAACATGGGCGTTGAACTGGCAGTGACGGGGGAGGCCGAAAGCGGGGCAAAGCCCGCACCGGCATTGTACGAGGAGCCGCCACCACCACGAAGGACCGTGAGTGGGTTAAAGCCGGCATTCTCGCTGTCCTCGACAAGCTGACTTAGAGCCTGACGGCTATACGCACGGGCCTCATCAAGTTCGGCACGATTATATGCACGGGCATCGCGCTCACGCGCTTCATCGTAAAGGCGATCATTGTGACGATCCCCCTCGAACCACTCACGCTGTTTCCACATCTGTTCCCAGTCGTTGGAATACTGCTGAGTGGCCGCATGTTGAGCGGCTTTCTTGTCAGAGTTGCCCTTGATAAGGCTCCCGGCGAAGCCAAGCACGGGAGCCAGAAAATTCAGGAATTAACGAACCTCCTGTGTCTTGGACCTAACGTAGGACGCGACCAAGTCAGCGCCGAGCAAGACACCGGCAAGCACCCACGCTTCGACGCGGGTTGCAATCACCGGATCAGTGATTGCAAAGCCGGAAAGGGCACCAGCGGCGAGAGCGCCGAGGCGCGCACCAATGGGCTTTACCAGAACGGATACGATACCTTTCATGAACAGTCCTCAACGTTTGTTCACGAAATTCCCCATTTAGATCGCATAACATATATTATGGAACTTAATTTGTCGAAAAGACGATGTTCTTTCAATCCTGATTGGACGGTAGCGATACGCGCAGGTGCAACCGGTGAGTGGTTCTATAAGTCGTCACCTAGGGCATTCTTCCGATCCGGACCATCGAAGCGCTTTCAGGACGAGCAGTTATGAAAGGTTCTCTCCGTAAAAAAGCATCATTACAGTGAAGACGAGAACACCAAAGCCTGCCAGGCCGAAAGCGCGAAAAGAGGAAGCTCGGCCTTTCTTAAGCAGCGCTGCCACAAAAGCGCACAGAGACCAGAGTGCCGTGAAAATAATCAATAACCAGGAATACACAAACGGACCAAGGTCGTAGCCTCCCCCACCAATTGATGGTGCAGAACTTGTATCGACTTGAGCTGCTATCAGAACCGACACGGGGACAGCTAGCATCAGCAGCCAAATATAGAGCGACTTGTGTTTCATACGGTTTAAATCGCCTTCTTTTGGAGGTCGATCCGCCAGTTCTGGCGTATATGTTTGACCCGGTGTGGCTCGTCAATATCGTGATACTTGCTCTACTAGACTGCACGGCGAACGCCAAGGGAGCTTTCCATCCCCGGCAGGAACAACTCAATGGCGCGGGACAGACATGCCGGTGCCTAAAACCTAACGCGAGACGTCGACTCGAGTTTGGGTGAGGGTATCCTCCCCGATTGGCGGTTTTCTCTGCTATGTAACTTTGCCTTGCTTGGCCAGGAAATCAAGAAGAGCGCGCACTCTGGAAGGCAGCGGGCCACCCTGCCCGATATGAATGGCATGAAACTCCTCCCGGTCCCCAGGATTGTACTCGTCGAGCAACGGCACCAGCCGACCGGCCTTCAAATCATCGCGTATCGTGAAGTTGGCGAGACGGGCAATTCCATTTCCAGCGAGTACCAGCTGGCGCAGCGCCTCGCCGTCATTGGCCTGGACACGGGCGACGACTGGGGCAAAAATCGTCGCGCCTTCCGATATTAACGGCCAGCCATCCATCGAGCGGGTGTAACCAAGGCCCAGCCTGTCATGCCTTTCAAGCTCCTCGATAGTTCGGGGAAGGCCACGCCGGTCGACATAGGAGGGAGCAGCGACGATCGTCATTGCAGTATCGCCAAGCCTACGCGCGACGAGGCTCGAACTTTTAAGCGGGCCTGCTCGAACTGCAACGTCCACTCGCTCCTCAAGCAGATCGACAACAAGGTCGCTTTGTACGATATCGACGGTAATCGCAGGATATCGCTCCAGGAATTCCGGGAGTATGCCGGCGAGGACATGGGTGGCATAGGAGGCGCTGGTACTCAGGCGGAG
>Ga0213829_1002901_pt1 | contig 10760 bp, 8 predicted proteins | sample MC6MC0896MG_FD_180665 | JGI IMG/M metagenome (GOLD analysis project Ga0213829, IMG submission 180665) | Enriched soil aggregate microbial communities from Iowa State University, Ames, United States - MC6-MC0896-MG | ecosystem: Environmental > Terrestrial > Soil > Unclassified | place: USA: Iowa...
ACCGGGCGCAGGCCATGAACCACGCCCTGAAGGTCCACGGCGCGTGGCCGGCGCTCCTGCCTCTCATCGACTTCGAGGCCGTGACCGACCCGTCCGCGGTGGTCGACGCGGTGGACCGTGCCATCGGCGGCGAATACGACTGGCTGGTGGTCAGCAGCATCACCACGGTCCGCGCACTGGTGCAGTACGCGGGCACCGAGCGCTGGAAGGCGCTCACCGAGGCGCCGGTCCAGGTCGCGACCATCGGGCCCACCTCGCGGGCGATCCTGGAACGGCTCGGCCTCACCGTGGCGCTCGCGCCCGAGGACCGGCAATCTGCCGAGGGGCTTCTGGCTCTCTGGACCGGGAACGGGCAGAGGATCCTGCTGCCACAGGCCGACATCGCAGGCACGGTGCTCTCCGAGGGCCTGCGGGCCGCCGGGAACACCGTGGACACGGTCACGGCGTATCACACGGTGGATGCCCCGGCGCGGCCCCAACGCCGTCTCACGGTTGAGTTCAACCGCCGGGTGACCGGAGCACCGGGAGGTTCCTCGTATGCCGTCCTCAACCCGGAACAGGCCCGCGAAGCCGATGCGCACGGCCGGCTGGACGCCGTGGTCGCGGCGTCGCCGAGTGCGGCGCGCGCCGTCGTCGAGCGTCTCGGAGACGGGCTGAAGGCCCGGTTCGTGGCGATCGGGCCGAGCACCGCGGCCGAGGCGGAGCGCCTCGGCCTGACCGTGGCCGCCGTCGCGGCCACCCCCACACCCCAGGGAATCGTCGACGCCGTCATCGCGGCGCTGGACGACTGACATTCAGGAGAAGAACCCATGGAACTCCACCACCGCCCCCGCCGCCTCCGGACCACCCCGGCCCTGCGCCGTCTGGTCGCCGAGCACCGCCTGGCGCCGGCCGAGCTGATCCTGCCCGCGTTCATCCGGGAGGATCTCAGCGAGCCCGCCCCGATCACCTCGATGCCCGGCGTCGTGCAGCACACCACCGACTCCCTCAAGCGCGCGGCCGCCGAAGCCGTGGAGCTGGGCGTGGGCGGCATCATGCTGTTCGGTGTGCCGTCGGTGCGCGACGCCGAAGGCAGCGCGAGCCTCGACCCCGACGGCGTGCTGAACAAGGCCATCCGCGACGTCCGCGCCGAGGTGGGCGACGAGCTGGTGGTCATGAGTGACGTCTGCCTCGACGAGTTCACCGACCACGGCCACTGCGGCGTGCTCGACGCCGACGGCCGCGTCGACAACGACCGCACCGTGGAGATCTACGCGCGGATGGCCGTGGCCCAGGCGGAGGCCGGCGCGCACGTGCTCGGCCCGTCGGGCATGATGGACGGTCAGATCGCACCGATGCGCACCGCGCTGGACGCCGCCGGGTTCCAGGACGTCTCGATCCTCGCCTACGCCGCCAAGTACGCCTCCGCCTTCTACGGTCCGTTCCGCGAAGCGGTGGATTCGCAGCTTCAGGGCGACCGCCGGACCTACCAGATGGACGCCGCCAACCGTCGCGAGGCCCTGCTGGAGGTGCAGCTGGACCTGGACGAAGGCGCGGACATGGTCATGGTCAAGCCGGCCATGAGCTACCTGGACATCCTGGCGGATGTCGCGGAGATGAGCCCGGTTCCTGTGGCGGCGTACCAGATCTCCGGTGAGTACGCGATGATCGAGGCCGCCGCGGCCAACGGCTGGATCAACCGTGACGCGGCCATCATGGAGTCCGTGCTGAGCATCAAGCGGGCCGGTGCCGATATGATCCTGACGTACTGGGCCAGCGAGCTGGCCGGGTGGCTGCGCCGGGGCTGAACCCGGTGATCCGGGACGCCTGAGGCGGCGCGCCCGGACGGTGCAGGTGGCTAGGCGTCCCGGATCGGCCGTGGCGCCGGTGACGAGGGGGACGTCGATGGGTTCAGAGCGCACTGCGGGCAAAGCCTGGACGAAATCCGCCGAGGCCCCGCCAGCCGGGTCCTGGATCGAGGTGCTCCGCACGCAAGGACAGTCAGTGTTCTCGCGGAACGGCCTGAGGGCACTGCTGACCGTCATGGCGGTGGTGCTCCTCTCCTCGGTGGCGGCCGGCGTGGGCCTGACGCTCGTCCTCACTCTCATGCTGGGGACGTACACCGGTCTTCCCGTGGACGCGACGGCCTTCCTGTCACGCCCGGAGGTGGCCGTTCAGATGCTTCTGGTCCTGGCCGGAATGCTGCTGGGCGGGGGCCTCGACGCGGACTTCCAGGGGGCACAGATCGCCCGGGACACCGCGTTCTCGCAGGTCCACATGACTGGTCTGGTGATGAGCTACCTGCTGGTGCTCTGGTGGTGTCTGCGGGCCGTCTACCGGAGGTCCTGCCGGAGCGAAACCGGCCGCTGGTCCGTCCCCGCGATCCTGACCAGGGCCTTCTGGGAGGCCCTGTTCACGGTGATCGTGGTGGTGCCCGCGCTGGGCTTCTGGTCGCCGTCCCTGGCCCTTCCCCTGACCCTGGAGGTCACCCTGCAGACGCGCTGGTGGTCGCTGGCGCTCACCGTGTTCCTCCTGGTCTTCCTGGCGGCGCTGACCGGACGCCTCCAGTGGCTGCGGGCGCCGGACAAGGGCCTGATCGAGCTCGCCGTCGGCGAGGCCAGGCGCCTCGCCGTGACGCTTCTGGTGGGGTTCGCCGTCGCCGCGACGGTGGCGACCGCCGTCGCGCTGGCGTCCGCGCCTCCGCAGGCGGGGACGCAGAATGCCGCTGCCCTGACCCTGGCCGATCCGGTGTACCTGGGCTTCATCACGGCGACGACGGTGCTCGGCGGCGGGATCGTCACCTGGACCACCGTGACCTCGCCCTTCAATGCCCTGATTGCGACGCCTGCGCCCTTCACCGGTGGCTTCGGTCTGGAGACCTCCGCGGTGGGAGCGCCGTTACTCCTGGGACTCTGGCTCCTGACCCTGGTGCTGTCCCTGCGGCCCGCTGTGGTGCTCGGCCTGCGACGGCGGGCCGCGGACGAGGCGCTGGCGGCCCGTGATCTGGCGGAAGGCCGGCCCTCCGGAGCGGAGGAGGGGCAGGCCCGGAGCTGGGAGGCGATCCGCTCCCGCCGGAGGAAGGCCGGACGTGCGGTGGCTCTTCCGGTGCTGGTCACGGCCGTGCTCGTGATCGTCCAGCAGACCTTCGTGAACTCCATCTCCTGGTACGAGCCGGTGCTGTCGCCGCCGGCGGACGGGCCCGCGCCCGGTTACTCCTGGGGCGCCTTCCTGCCGTGGTACTTCCCCGTGTTCGCGGGCCTGTTCACCGCCCTGGTCTCGGCGTGCGCCGCGGTGCTGCCGTCCCTGCTGGAGCGGCGCGCGCCCCGGCTTCTGGATCTGCTCGCCTGGCGCACGCGGGAGCTGGCCGTCTGGCGGGCGACGCATCGCGCAGACGACGGACACCAGGACTCCGGGCGCGGGATGTCCACGGCGGTCCGCAGCACCGACCGGACAGCGGTCACCACGGTCGAGATCCGGGAATTGGAGTACGAGGGGTCCGCCTGGGACGACCCGGCCCGCGGCCGGGAATGAATCCGGCGCCCCGCCGGTTTGCATGCATATGCATACAGATTCCACGCACTCGGTCCATCTCGGCGTCGACACCTTCGGTGACGTGACCCTCCACCAGGACGGCACCCCGAAGTCTCATGAGGAAGTCCTCCGCGACGTGGTGGAGGAAAGCGTTCTGGCTGATCAGGTGGGTCTGTTCGGCTTCGGTGTGGGGGAGCACCACCGCAAGGATTTCGCGGTCTCCGCGCCCGAAGTGGTCCTGGCCGCGATCGCCGGGAAGACGGAGCGCATCAAGCTGTCCTCGGCCGTGACCGTGCTCTCCTCGGACGACCCCATCCGCGTGTTCCAGCGATTCTCCACGCTCAACGCCATTTCCGGTGGCCGGGCGGAGGTGGTGCTGGGCCGTGGTTCGTTCATCGAGTCCTTCCCGCTGTTCGGTTACGACCTGGAGGACTACGAGCTGCTCTTCGAGGAGCGCCTCGCCCTCTTCGACAAGGCCCGTTCGCAGAAGCCGATCCACTGGGAGGGCCGCACCCGGGGGCCGATCCGCGGGCTGATGGCCTACCCGCAGGTGTCCGACGGGCTGCTGCCGGTCTCCATCGGCGTCGGCGGCAGTCCGCAGTCGGTGGTCCGGGCCGCGAGCTACGGCTACCCGATGACCCTGGCGATCATCGGCGGGGATCCGAAGCGGTTCCGCCCCTACGTCGATCTGTACTACAAGTCCCTCGAGGAGCAGGGCAAGGAGTGGCAGCCGCTGGCCGTCCATTCCCCGGGGCACGTGGCCGAGACGGATGAGGAGGCCCGTGAGGAGTTCTTCCCGCACTGGCTGGCCAGCCGCAACAGGATCGGCGCCGAGCGTGGCTGGGGTCCCGCGAGCCGGATCGAGTTCAACGAACAGGTGGCGGCCCACGGCGCACTCTACGTCGGGTCTCCGGAGACCGTGGCCCGCAAGATCGCCACGGCCAAGGAGAACCTGGGCATGCAGCGCTTCGACCTGAAGTACTCGAACGGCACGCTGCCGCACTCGGCGATGATGAAGAGCATCGAGCTGCTCGGCACCCAGGTGGCGCCGCTCGTGAACGACATGATCGCCTAGCGTTCCCCGCGAAAACGGACATTCCCCGGAGCTTCGGCGCCGGGGAATGTCCGTTTTCAAGGGGAGAATCAAGGTCCGGCGTCAGTGCGCCGACCAGCCGCCATCCATCGTGTAGCTCGCCCCGGTGACCATGGCGGCGTCGTCGGAGGCGAGCCAGCAGGCGAGTGAGGCGACCTCCTCGGGTTCCACCAGCCGTTTGACCGGCATCTCCGTGAGCATCACCCTCTCCAGCACTTCGGCGGGGGTGATACCGTGCGTGGCGGCCTGGTCCGCGAGCTGCTTCTCCACCAGTGCGGTGCGGACGTACCCGGGATTGATGCAGTTCGAGGTCACGCCGTGGGTGGCCCCCTCCAGCGCAGTGGCCTTGGACAGGCCCTCCAGCCCATGTTTGGCCGTCACGTAGGCGCTCTTGAAGGGCGAAGCCCGCAGCCCGTGGACGGAACTGAGGTTGATGATCCGGCCCCAGCCCGTCCGGTACATCGCGGGGAGGGCCGCCCGGATCAGGAGGAACGGCGCCTCGACCATGAGCCGCTGGATCCGCCGGAAGGTGTCCGGGTCGAAGTCCTGGATCGGGGAGACCTTCTGGAATCCGGCGTTGTTGACCAGGATGTCGCAGTCCAGGCTGAGCGTCTCGAGCGCCGTCGTGTCCAGCAGGTCGACCGCCCACGCCTCCCCGTCGATCTCCGTGGCCAGGGCCTCTGCGGCCGCTCCGTCCAGGTCCGCGACCATCACGTGCGCTCCGCGGTGCGCCAGCGCCCGGGCGACCGCGGCGCCGATGCCGGCCGCCCCTCCCGTCACAAGGGCCTTCCGGCCGTGCAGCGCGGTCATCGCCTGGCCTCCTTCCGGGTCTGAGGGACGACGACGGCGGCCGCCCGCCCGCCGTCGGACGCTGCGGTCCCGGAGGCCGCGGCGTCGACCGAGTCGAGTGAGCGGAGCGAGATCCCCCGCGTCTCGCGCAGGGCCAGGGCGGCCACGAAGGTGACGGCGCCGGCGAAGGCGAGATACACGGCGGTCGGCCACCAGGAACCGGTGGACTTGAGCCATTCGGTGGCCAGGACCGGGGCGAGGGAACCCGCGACGATCGAGGTGACCTGATAGGCGATGGAGACGCCCGAATACCGCATGCGGGTGGGGAACATCTCCGCCATGATCGCCGGCTGACCGGAGTACATCAGGGCGTGGAACAGCAGTCCCACGATGATCGTGAGCAGGATGATCCACGTGTTCCGGGTTCCGAAGGCGGGGAAGGCCCAGAGGCCCCACGTCCCGCCGAGAATGGCGCCCGCGAGGTAGACGGGCCGGCGGCCCACGCGGTCCGCGAGCCGTCCGACCAGCGGGATCACCGCGAAGTGGCACAAGTGGGCTACGGCGATCATCCCGAGGATCTCCGCGGTGTTCACCTTGAGCGCGGTGCCGAGGTACACGATCGAGAAGGTCACCACGAGGTAGTACAGGATGTTCTCGGCGAAGCGCAGACCCATGCCCACCAGCACACCGCGCGGATACCGGCGGAGCACCTCCAGGACGCCGTAGCCGCTGCTCTTCTCCTGGTCCATTTCGGCCTTGGCCTCCTGGAACACCGGGGCGTCCGTGATCTTGGTGCGGATGTAATACCCCACCAGGACCACGATCGCGGAGAGCCAGAACGCCACACGCCAGCCCCAGGCGAGGAATTCTGACGGGGCGAGCACCGAGGTCATGATCCAGAGGACCAAGGTGGCCAGGACGTTGCCGAGCGGGACCGCCGCCTGAGGCCAGGACGCCCAGAAGGCGCGTTGTCCGTCGGGGGCGTGTTCGGCCACCAGGAGGACGGCCCCGCCCCATTCGCCGCCCAGCGCCAGACCCTGGATGAAGCGGAGGGTGACCAGCAGGACGGGTGCCCAGACGCCGATCTGCTGGTAGCTCGGGAGGCAGCCCATCAGGACCGTGGCCGCGCCGATGAGCATGATCGTGGCCTGCAGCGTCTGCTTGCGGCCGAAGCGGTCGCCGATCTGCCCGAAGATCACCCCGCCCAGGGGCCGTGCGATGAAGCCCACGGCGTACGTGATGAAGGCGGCGATGATCGCGTCGTACTCGTTGCCCATCTTCGGCAGCAGGATCTTGTTGAAGACGATGGTGGACGCCGTGGCGTACAGGAAGAAGTCGTACCACTCGACGACCGTGCCGGCCATGGAGGCCGAGACGATCCTGGTCAGAAGCGGACGGTCGGCGGCCGCTTCCCGGGCTGGGGGGATGGTGCTCATGGGTTCCTCCGGTGGTTGCTGTGGGTCGCCTCGTTGCGGCAGTGTGACACCGGTCACTGAATCCCTGTCAGTATCCATGCGCGAATTTGCCATAACAATGACCAGAACCGCACCAGCCATGTGCACTTCTGCACATCGTGGGTAGGGTGACCCCATGACGACGCCACCCGCCCCGGACCAGCTTCTGGTGCTCCTGGAGGTCTCGCGGTCCGGTCGTTTCACCGTCGCGGCGGAGACCCTGGGGGTCAATCACACGACCGTGGCGCGCAAGATCGCCGCGCTGGAGAAGGCGCTGGGTGGCCGGGTCCTGGTGCGGGCGGCCGGCGGGTGGGAACTCACGCCTCTGGGGGAGCGAGCGGCGGGCGTCGCCGCCCAGGTGGCCGACGCCGTCGGGCGGCTGGCTCCCGGCGCCGACGATCCCGTGACCGGTGTGGTCAGGATGACCGCCACCGACGGCTTCAGCGCGTACATCGCATCCCCGGCCGTGGCGGAGCTGCGCCGCGAACATCCCGGGCTCGCCGTCGAGCTCGTCACGGTCACCCGGCGCGCGCAGCAGCAGCGGTCCGGCGTGGACATCGAAGTGGTGGTGGGCGAACCGCAGGTGCATCGTGCCGAGGCCATCCAGCTCGGCGCCTATGCGCTCGGAATGTACGCCTCGCGTGACTACCTCGCCGTGCACGGGACACCGGAGACCGAAGAGGACTTCGCCCGCCACGGTCTCGTGTACTTCGTCGATTCGATGCTCCAGGTGGATGACCTGGACGCGCCCCGCCGCCTCGCCCCGCAGATGAAAGACGCTCTGACGTCCACCAACGTGTTCGTTCACGTCGAAGCCACGAGGGCCGGCGCCGGGATCGGCTTCCTGCCCTGCTTCATGGCGGACCGGCATCCCGATCTGGTCAGGCTCCTCCCCGAGCGGTTCAGCGCCAGGCTCCCGTACTGGATGGTGGTGCGGGCTGATGCCCTGCGCCAGCCGGCCGTGGCGGCGGTCGTCGAGGCGCTCCGCGACCGGGTGACGCGGGACCGGGCCGCGCTCCTGGGACGGTCGTCACAGGGCGGGTCCTGAGCGAGCAAAAGGCCCCTCCCGAGTGGGACAATGGAGTCATGACGCACTCCGAAGAGCTCTTTGCCCGTGCCCAGCAACTCATGCCCGGTGGTGTGAACTCGCCCGTCAGGGCGTTCGGCTCGGTGGGCGGCACTCCTCGGTTCATGGCGGGCGCCAAGGGCGCGTATCTGTACGACGCCGACGGCCAGGAATACGTGGACCTGGTCTGCTCCTGGGGCCCCGCCCTCCTGGGGCACGCGCACCCGGCCGTCCTGGACGCCGTGCACCAGGCCGTGGACCGCGGCCTCTCCTTCGGCGCGTCCACCGAGGACGAGGGCCGCCTGGCCGAGCTGGTCATGCAGCGTGTGCCCGCCGTCGAACGCATCCGCATGGTCTCCACCGGCACCGAAGCCACCATGACCGCCATCCGCCTGGCCCGGGGCTTCACCGGCCGCGAGCTCGTCATCAAGTTCGCCGGCTGCTACCACGGCCACGTGGATTCCCTCCTGGCCGCCGCAGGCTCCGGCCTGGCGACCCTGGCGATGCCGGGCAGCGCCGGCGTCACCGAGGCCACGGCGTCGCAGACCCTGGTCCTGCCGTACAACGACCTCGCCGCCGTCGAGGCCGCGTTCGCCGCCCACCCGGGCCGCATCGCCGCCGTCATCACCGAGGCCGCACCCGCCAACATGGGCGTCGTCACCCCGGACGAAGGCTTCAACGCGGGCCTGCGCCGCATCACCGAGGCCAACGGCGCACTCCTGATCCTCGACGAGGTCCTCACGGGCTTCCGCACCGGCTGGGCCGGCTACTGGGGCCTGACCGGCGCCACCGAGGGCTGGGCCCCGGACCTCTTCACGTTCGGCAAGGTCATCGGCGGCGGTCTCCCGACGGCCGCCCTGGGTGGCCGCGCCGAGGTCATGGACTATCTGGCACCCCTCGGCCCGGTCTACCAGGCGGGCACCCTGTCGGGTAACCCGGTGGCCATGGCCGCCGGCGTCGCCACGCTGACGCATGCCACCCCCGAGGTCTATGCGACCGTGGACGCGCGCTCACTGGAGCTGTCCGCCGCGCTGTCGGCAGCCCTTGACGCTGAGGGCGTCGACCACTCGATCCAGCGCGCCGGGAACCTGTTCTCTGTGGCGTTCGGGACCTCCGCCACGGGCGTGCACAACTACGCCGAGGCACAGGCCCAGGAGGCGCACCGCTACGCGCCGTTCTTCCACTCCATGCTGGACTCCGGCGTCTACCTGCCGCCGAGCGTCTTCGAGGCCTGGTTCCTGTCCGCCGCGCACGACGACGCCGCCATGGAGCGGATCTTCAGCGCGCTTCCCGCCGCGGCCAAGGCAGCCGCGGGAGCCTGATCGAAGGAGTCGCCGTGAGCGCGCGCAGCCTGAGAAGGTCCCGAGGTGCGGGGCTCGCCGCCCTGCTCCTGGCCCTGTCCGGCTGCGCGTGCCAGGCGCAGCCTGCGAACCCGCCGGGATCCTCCACGGCCTCGGGCAGTGGCGGTGGCACGGTGAGCCCCACCGCCACCGGCTCACCCGGCCCGACCCGCACCCCGGCGCCGAGCACGTCTCCGACAGACAGTACGCCGCGTGCCGCGCCGTCGTCGGCCGCGCCCAGCACCACCCCGGTCAAGCCGCCCACCGGCCTGGCCTCGCTGACGCTGAGGCAGCGCCTGGGACAGCTGTTCCTGGTCTCGGCGAAGGCCGACGGGAGCAATCTCGGGGCGACGGCCGCGGCCCTCCAGTCCGGCGTGGGCAACTTCTATCTGAACGGAAGGACCTCAGGAGGCGTGGACGCGACCGCTTCCGTGGTCGCTCAGTTGCGCGCCGCCGTGCAGTCCTCCCAGAGGGTGATCCCACCCGCCGTCGCCACCGATCAGGAGGGCGGGCAGGTCCAGGTGCTCCGGGGGCCCGGATTCAGCGCCATTCCCAGCGCCCTGCAACAGGGGCAATGGGCTCCCGCCGACCTCCGCGCCGCCGCCCGGCAATGGGGGAGTGAGCTCCGTTCGGCAGGGATGACCCTGGATCTGGCGCCCGTGCTGGACGTGGTCCCTTCCGCGGACTTCGCGCCGCAGAACATTCCTATCGGCCACTATCAGCGCAACTACGGCTTCGATCCGGCGACCGTCGCCGCCTCCGGCAACGCGTTCGCGCAGGGGCTGAGCGCTGCGGGCGTGGCCCCGGTGGTGAAGCACTTCCCGGGTCTCGGCCGCGTCACCGCGAACACGGATGTCACCACCGATGTCCATGACACCGTCACCACGCGCACCGACCCGTATCTTCAGCCGTTCCGTCAGGCGGTCCAGTCGGGCGTCCGCTGGGTGATGCTCTCCAACGCGTACTACGACCGGATCGATCCGGGCCGGATGGCGCCGCTGTCGCCGGTGGTGATCCAGGGCATGCTGCGCCAGGACCTGGGGTTCCGCGGCGCCGTGGTCTCCGACGATCTGTGTGAAGCCAAGCAGCTCTCGTCGCTCAGCGCGGCGGACCGGGCCGTGGGGTTCTTCAGCGCCGGAGGATCGCTGCTGGTCTGCGCCAACAGCTGGATGGCGAGCAGCATGCTGGACGCCGTGGTGGCCAAGGCGGAGTCGGACCCGGTGTTCCGGGCCAAGGCCGAGGCGGCCGCGCAGCTCGTGGTCCGGACCAAGAACGGCTCCTGAACGTCCCGCCGGCGGGACCTGGCCCGGATCATGCGGGAATCAGGTCTGGCTCAGGCCTGGTCAGGCCAGAAGATGGCCGCTCTGTTCGACCAGCAGGGCCGCGGCGATCAGCAGCATGAGAAGGCCGCTGCTCAGCGTCACGGAGCGGGCCAGAGCGGGCCGGCTCCGGAGCAGTCTCCGGGCGGCGAACGCCACGGCCCCGTAGACCAGGACACAGATCAGCAC
>Ga0213829_1002905_pt1 | contig 10747 bp, 6 predicted proteins | sample MC6MC0896MG_FD_180665 | JGI IMG/M metagenome (GOLD analysis project Ga0213829, IMG submission 180665) | Enriched soil aggregate microbial communities from Iowa State University, Ames, United States - MC6-MC0896-MG | ecosystem: Environmental > Terrestrial > Soil > Unclassified | place: USA: Iowa...
GCCTCGGCCCTGAACGGCATTGCCGGTCTGGAACACACCGACATGGCTGAAGACATGACCCCGCTGTACCAGTCGATCGTCGACAACGTACCAGCACCGAAAGTCGACCGTGACGGTCCGTTCCAGATGCAAATCTCGGCACTGGACTACAACAGCTTCCTGGGCATCATCGGCGTTGGCCGTATCGCTCGTGGTCGCGTCAAGCCGAACACCCAGGTTGTGGCGATCGATGCCGACGGCAAGCGCCGTAACGGCCGTATCCTGAAACTGATGGGTCACCACGGTCTGCACCGTGTAGACGTCGACGAAGCTGCCGCCGGCGACATCGTCTGCATCAGCGGTTTCGATTCGCTGTTCATCTCCGACACTCTGTGCGACCCACTGAACGTCGAAGCGATGAAGCCGCTGACCGTTGACGAACCAACTGTTTCCATGACCTTCCAGGTTAACGACTCGCCGTTCTGCGGTCGTGAAGGCAAGTTCGTCACCAGCCGTAACATCAAAGAGCGTCTGGACAAGGAACTGCTCTACAACGTTGCCCTGCGCGTTGAAGAAGGCGACACCGCCGACAAGTTCAAAGTCTCCGGCCGTGGTGAGCTGCACCTCTCGGTACTGATCGAAACCATGCGTCGCGAAGGCTTCGAAATGGGTGTTGGTCGTCCGGAAGTGATCATCCGCATGGTTGACGGCGTGAAGCACGAACCGTACGAAAACGTGACCATCGACCTGCCGGAAGAATCGCAAGGTTCGATCATGGAACAGATCGGTATCCGTAAAGGCGACCTGACCAACATGGTTCCGGATGGCAAGGGCCGTGTGCGCCTTGAGTACAACATCCCGGCTCGTGGCTTGATCGGTTTCCGTAACGAGTTCCTGACCCTGACCTCCGGTGCAGGCATCCTGACCTCGATCTTCGACCGTTACGACGTGATGAAGTCCGGCGACATGTCCGGCCGTCAGAACGGCGTGCTGGTTTCGGTAGCGACTGGTAAGGCTTTGACTTACTCGCTGGAAACCCTGCAAGCTCGCGGCAAACTGTTCCTGGGTCACGGTGAAGACGTGTACGAAGGTCAAATCGTCGGCATCAACAGCCGCGACAACGACCTGGGCGTCAACCCAACCAAAGGCAAGAAGCTCGACAACATGCGTGCTTCGGGTAAAGACGAAACCATCGCTCTGGTTCCGCCTATCCGTTTCACCCTGGAACAAGCGCTTGAGTTCGTGCAAGAAGACGAACTGTGCGAAGTGACGCCTAAGTCCATCCGTCTTCGCAAGAAGATCCTGGGCGAAAGCGAGCGTACCCGCGCTGCCAAGAAAAGCGGCAACTGAGTTTCGACTTAGTTAGCGGCTAAAAAACGCCCCCGGATCGCGAGATCCAGGGGCGTTTTTTTATGTCTGGATCTTCAGGTCGCGCTTGAGGTCCGGTACCTGGCCTTTACGTCAAGTCTCGAACCATTGAAAGGCGAGAAAGCTTTCCGCAATGTTGCGCAGCAATAGCCTGTCTGCCCTGTTGGCTATACCATCACTGTTCACGTCAGTGTTGGTGAACGAGTCCAGCCTGCCATCATTGTCACCATCATAGGCCGCTGCACCTTTAATCCGAATGGGGATGCCAGGCGTGCCATCGTCTTCACTGAACTGAAGCGAGACGACATTGGGGGAGCCATCCTGTTGATGGTCTTTCGCACTGATCTTGAGATAACGCTCCCAGTTATCTCCTTCATTGAACCAGTTCAGCTGCAGGAAAACTTCCGCAAAGGCGGTCAACAGCAACTGGTCCTGGAAGTTCTGCTCTCCGTCGCTGTTGATATCACCGGCGCCCAAACTCAATCCTGCCGTCGGCGGACATATCCACGGCAAAGGCTTCGTGTACCAGGTGGTCCGGGCTGTTGTGGAAGTGCAGCAGGACAGCATCCGCTTTGCCGTTACCGCTACGATCCTGAGCCGTCACTTTTAAATAACGCATGAGCATATTCTCTGGGGGGAAGATGCTCCACACTATTGGTTGTGACTGGCCTTTCCTGTCGGGCGAATGCTTGGCAAGGCATGGGAAAACGCTGAATATGCATCAGGTAGAGTTACCTGGGCGTGTCGGAACAAACGAAAACGTCGTGTTCAATCCGTTTCGCTGATTAGCCCGAATAGTTGATCGTTCCCACGCGTGGAGCGATCAACACTCAGCTGTGATTAAAACTTCTCGAGGCTCCGACGGCTCTCGCTGGTCTCGCGCGCCACTTCTTTGGGCTTATACGCGCAATATCCCGGCCGCGGCCCGATTTTCGGGTGGTTACGGCAGGTATCCGGGCGCTTTTCATAAATAGTGCACAGACGGCTCTTACGATCCAGGTACAGGCAATCGTTGTTGCTCATGCGTTGGAGGGTGAAGATCTCGGATTTCTGGTTGTAGCGCTCGACGATCCCTTCCTTCTGCAGGCGCTTGGCGATGTTTTTCGCTGGCTCGCCGCGCTCGAATTCGTCGACAATGCCGATCCGGATCAGGTCCTTGATCTTGACCTCGACCGGTAGTGTGCAGCAGCTGGACACACAGGAACCGCACATCGGCGCAGAGTATTTGGCCCAGGTATCGAGGCGATCGATCTCGGCGGCGGCGATCAGGTTGGACTTCATCATCGGTTGTTACCAGCGTGTGCATCAGGGCGCGCGATCATACCGGGACTGGTGGATTTTTGAACAACCTTTCGCCAGATTTTTTCATGAAAGACCCAATAACGGCTGTATTCCGGCACGGGCCCTGCATTCTTTCCGGTGCGCGACAAGGTAATGTCCATCTATCTCGCACTAACGGGACAAACTGCCGAACCAGAGTTCCAACGGCCTGTCTGACCGTCTAGGCTCAACTATTCCACGCTCGCTCGAGGTCCTATCGATGACTCAAGAACCACTTGTTCGCGAAGCAGAGGTGGCCGCATTTCGCGACGCCGTCTTGACCAAACTCACCTATGCGGTGGGCAAAGACCCGGATCACGCCTTCGACCACGACTGGTTCGAAGCCATTGCCCTGGCCGCGCGCGATCACATGGTCGAGCACTGGATGGACCACACCCGGCAGATCTACCGCAAAGGTCAGAAGCGGGTTTACTACCTCTCCCTGGAATTTCTCATCGGCCGGCTGCTCTACGATAGCCTGAGTAATCTCGGCCTGCTGGATGTTGCCCGCGAGGCCCTGACCGAACTCGGCGTCGACCTCGAGCGCATCCGCCTGCTGGAGCCCGATGCGGCCCTTGGCAACGGTGGCCTCGGTCGTCTGGCCGCATGCTTCATGGAAAGCATGTCGACCCTTGCCATCGCGGGGCACGGCTACGGCATTCGTTATGAGCATGGTTTGTTCCGTCAGGCGATCGTCGATGGCTGGCAGCAGGAACAGACCGAACACTGGCTGGATTTCGGTAACCCGTGGGAGTTCGAACGGCCGGAGGTGGTTTATCCGATCGGTTTTGGCGGCAGCGTCGAAACCGTCACCGACGACACAGGCAAATCCAAGCAAGTCTGGACCCCGGCGGAAACCGTTCGCGCGATCGCCTACGATACCCCGGTGGTCGGCTGGCGCGGGGCGAGCGTCAACACGCTGCGCCTGTGGCGTGCCCGTGCCATGGAGGATTTGCACCTGGAGCGTTTCAACGCTGGCGACCACCTGGGTGCCGTGGCCGAAGTCGCCCGGGCCGAAAGTATTTCCCGGGTACTCTACCCGGCTGACAGCACCGAAGCCGGCCAGGAACTGCGCCTGCGCCAGGAATATTTCTTCGTCGCCGCGTCCTTGCAGGACTTGCTGCGGCGCCATCGCAACATGCACACCTCGGTCCTGACCCTGGGCGACCACGCGGCCATCCAGCTCAACGACACTCACCCCTCGATCGCGGTGGCCGAGCTGATGCGGCAGCTGGTTGACGTGTACGACGTGGCATGGGATGCCGCCTGGCAGGTCACCGTCGACACGCTGTCCTACACCAACCACACGCTGTTGCCGGAAGCGCTGGAAACCTGGCCGGTCGGGTTGATGGAGCGCATGCTGCCGCGGCACATGCAGATCATTTACCTGATCAATGCCCAGCACATCGACTCGCTCAGGGCCAAGGGCGTCCATGACTTCGAAGTGCTGCGTGCAGTGTCGCTGATCGAGGAAGACAACGGCCGTCGTGTGCGCATGGGGAACCTGGCGTTCCTGGGTTCCCACAGTGTCAACGGCGTGTCCGCGCTGCACACGCAGCTGATGCGCAAAACGGTGTTCTCCGAGCTGCACAAGCTCTATCCGGAGCGGATTAATAACAAGACCAACGGCATTACCTTCCGCCGTTGGCTGTACCAGGCCAACCCCGAACTGACCTCGATGATGGTCGATGCCCTCGGCCCGGATCTGCTCAATAACCCTGAAGAGCGTTTGCGCGACCTGGAACCCTTTGCCGAGAAAGCCGCGTTCCGCAAGGCATTTGCCGAGCAGCGCCTGCACAGCAAGAAAGCCTTGGCGTATATCATCCACGAGCGACTGGGGGTGGCGGTCAACCCGGCGGCGATGTTCGACGTACAGGTCAAGCGGATCCACGAATACAAACGTCAGTTGCTGAACTTGCTGCACACCGTCGCGCTGTATCAGGCGATTCGGGCAGAGCCGGAAATCGACTGGGTGCCGCGGGTGAAGATTTTCGCCGGCAAGGCCGCCGCCAGTTATCACCAGGCCAAGCTCATCATCAAGTTGACCAACGACATTGCCCGGGTCGTCAACAACGACCCGACCGTGCGTGGCTTGTTGAAAGTGGTGTTCCTGCCCAACTACAACGTCAGCCTGGCGGAAAGCATCATTCCGGCTGCGGATTTGTCGGAGCAGATTTCCACCGCAGGCTTCGAGGCGTCGGGCACCAGCAACATGAAGTTTGGCCTCAACGGTGCGTTGACCATTGGCACCCTGGATGGGGCCAACGTGGAAATGTGCGAATTCATCGGCGCCGAACACATGTTTATCTTCGGCCTGAGCGCCCAGCAGGTCGAGGCGCGCAAGCAGAACCAAGAGTTCAATGCGACGCCTGATATTGCCGCGTCCCATCGGCTCAATGACGTGTTGCAGGCGATTCGTGGCGGCGTGTTCTCGCCGGATGATCCATCTCGCTATACCGGGCTGATCGATTCGCTGATCGACTATGACCGCTTCCTGGTCTGCGCCGATTTCGATTCGTACTGGGACGCGCAGATGCGTGTCGAAGCCCATTGGCACGATTCTCAGGCGTGGTGGCGTTCAGCGGTATTGAACACGTCGCGGATGGGTTGGTTCTCTTCCGACCGGACTATTCGTGAGTACGCCACGGATATCTGGAAAGCGCTGGAATAACTTTTAACGAAAATTGCGAGCCATGCCCGACGATGGTTGGGCTTGATCGATATACTCGGCACCGGCTACACCGGGCTGTAAGCAGGAATCCATTGTGGGAGCGAGCTTGCTCGCGATAGTGGTCTTACATTCAACATCAATGTTGAGTGTAAGGGCCCCATCGCGAGCAAGCTCGCTCCCACAAGGTTTGTGTGGTTTTACACTAAACTGAACCGATTGCTGCATTGCCCGGATTCGCCCCATCGCGGGGCCGCTTAGGGATATCGACCATGCAATGGATGTTCATGCTGATTGGGCTGGTGCCGGGCTGGATGCTCGACGAGTCGTTCAGCGATGCGCTGTTGGGCGCGCTGCTCGGATTGGGGGTCGGTCAGGCCATCCGTATCGGCCGCCTGGGCTCACAGGTGGCCGAGCACCGCGTGCTGCTTGAGCAGGCACAGGTTGCGCTACATGGGGTCGAGCAGCGTCTGGTGCTGCTGGAGGAGTCGGGCGTCAAACTGCCTGAGGCCAGCGAACCCGCTCCGTCCGCTGACATCGTTGTCGATGAAGTCCCTGTCGAATCCCCCGAATTGATCTGGGAGCTGCCGCCCGAACCCGAACCGATGGCTGCCGCGGCCACCGGAACCCGTCGTCCGCCCTATGTCGATGCCTGGAAACCCGAACCGGTTGCCCGCGAACCGCAACCCCCGGCCATTCCCCGCGACCCCGATTTCATCGAACGCGCCATCAGCGTCGCCCGCGCCTGGCTGTTCGGTGGCAACACCGTCCTGCGAGTCGGCGTGGTGCTGTTGTTCCTCGGCCTGGCGTTTCTGCTGCGCTATGCCACCGAAGGCATGGTGGTGCCGATCGAATTGCGTTACGTCGGGGTCGCGGCGGTGGCATTGGCTCTTCTGGGGCTGGGTTGGTGGCTCAGGACACGCAACAGCAATTACGCACTGATACTGCAAGGTACCGGGATCGCGGTGTTGTACCTGACCGTATTTGCCGCGATGCGTCTGCACCTTTTGCTCGATCCAGCGGCTGCTTTGGGCCTGATGGTCGCGGTGACGGTATTCTCCGCGATCCTGGCCGTTACCCAGGACGCTTTGGGGCTGGCTGCCGCTGCGGCAATCGGTGGTTTTGCGGCACCGCTCCTGACCTCCACCGGCGCCGGCAACCACGTCGCGCTGTTCAGTTTCTTTGCCTTGCTCAACGCCGGCATCTTCGCCATCGCCTGGTTCAAGGCCTGGCGCTTGCTCAACCTGATCGGTTTCACAGGCACCTTTGGCATCGGTGTCGCCTGGGGCCTGCGCTCCTATACGCCGGACCTGTTGTGGAGCACCGAGCCGTTCCTGATTCTGTTCTTCCTGATGTACCTGGCCATCGGCCTGCTGTTCGCCCGGCGCAAGCTGCTGGAAACGCCAGACGCGAGCGAAGACGACCGTCGCGAGGCCCTGCTGCGCGGGGCGGTGCGCAAGGGTGACTATGTCGACGGCACCCTGCTGTTCGGCCCGCCGCTGGTGGGCTTCGGCTTGCAGTTCGCGCTGGTCCAGCACCTGGAATTCGCCGCGGCATTCAGTGCGTTGGCGCTGGGCATGATCTACATGGGGCTCGCCCGATTGCTGATGGGTGGCCGGGCCTTGCTGCTGGCGCAAACCTGCCTGGCGCTGGGCGTGATCTTCGCCAGCCTGGCGATTCCGCTGGGGCTCGACGCCCGCTGGACAGCTGCAGCCTGGGCGGTGGAAGGCGCAGGGATTTTCTGGATCGGCCTGCGTCAGCACCGACCGCTGGCCCGCGCCTTTGCCTTGCTGCTGCAACTGGGTTCCGCATTGGCGTTTCTCAGTGAGCTGCGAAAGGGCGAGAGCAGCCTGCTCGACGGGGCGCCACTGGGAGCGTTGATGCTCGGCGGGGCGTTGTTGTTCAGCTTCTATCAATTGCGCAGGGTTTTACCTGAACAGACTTCGCCGTGGGAGCGAACCGGGCTGCCTGTGCTGGCCGGCCTCGGGCTGAGCTTCCTCTACTTGCTGGCGCCGTTGTTCTTCTTCACCCAAGGTACGGCGATCAGTTGGGCGCTGGCGGGGTTGGCGACGCTGTTTGTCGGCCTGCGCCTGCAATCGTGGACGTTCCTGGTCAGCGCTTTTGCCGTGCAATTATTGGGTGGCGTGGTGTTCCTGCAGGCTGGCCCCGGTTTGTTCGGGCCATTGGCTGGCGAAGGAGTGCGTCCCTTGGCCAATGGCGGTTTCTGGACCCCCTTGGTGCTGGGCCTGGCTGCGCTGGTCGGAGCCTGGCGTTTGCAGCTCGGCAACCACGGCACGGCCTTTGATTCATTGAGCTTGCCGCGTTTGTCCGACGTGTTGCTGATAGGGGGCGCGGGCTGGTGGACGCTGGCGTGGCTCAGTGAAGTGCTGCGTTTTGCCCCGGTGAATCTGCAAGCGACGTTGTTGCTGTTCGTCGCGGCAATCAGTGTTGCCTTGTGGGCAATATTGGCGCTGCGTCTGAAATGGCCGTCGCTGGGATTGCTCTGCACCGTACTGATTCCCGCTGCCGGTCTGGTGTTGCTGGCGGCTTGGCACTCGCGTTATCACCCGGCTGCCAATGTCGCCTGGCTAGCCTGGGCAGCAGTGTTCGTGGTGCATTTCATCTCCCTGCGGCGCCTGGGGCCGATGATGCCCGCGCGCCCTCTGGGTGTCGCCCATGTCCTCGGCTGTTGGCTTTTGATCGGTGTGCTGGCGCTGGAACTGCGCTACGGCTTGCTGTCGTTGTCCGAGCATTACAACGCCTGGCGCTGGTTGGGTTGGGCGTTGCTGCCGAGCCTGTATCTGCTGCTCGCGGCGGCGCCCCGTTCCTGGCCTTGGCCGGTGTCGGCTTATCCCCGGCAATACCGGGTGTACGCGGCAATGCCCTTGGCAATCTTGATGCTCGGCTGGTTCTGGCTGGCGAACATCGTCAGTGATGGCGCTGCCGAGCCGCTGCCGTATGTACCGCTGATCAACCCGCTGGAGTTGGGCCTGCTGTTCACGCTGTTCGGCCTATACGTCTGGTCCCGCAGTGCGGTGACGCAAGGGGTGATTCGCAAGGATTACGCCGCGCATGCCACGCAGCTGATCGCCGGGGTTTCGCTGTTTGCATTCTTGACTGCGCTGGTGATGCGCACCGCCCACCACTGGGGCGATGTGCCGTTCGAGCTGGATGCCTTGCTCGAATCCATGCGGGTGCAAGCCGGTCTTTCCATCGTCTGGACCTTGATCGCCCTGAGCCTGATGATCGGCGGTCATCTTCGCCATCGTCGCGAGGTCTGGCTGATTGGAGCGGCGCTGATCGGCGTGGTGGTGGCCAAGCTGTTCTTCGTCGAACTGAGCAACCGCGGTGGGCTGGCACGGATCGTGTCGTTTATCGGCGTCGGCGTATTGCTGTTGGTGGTCGGTTATTTCGCCCCGTTACCTCCCAAACGCAATGATGCCGTGCCTGATCCTGCAGCACCGGCCCCGCAAACCGAAGGAGTGTCACCTTGAGTCAGAAGCTGATCCTCTGGTTGGGCGCCGTTGCGATGGGAGTGGCGCTGTCGGCTCATGCCCGGGAAACGCCGGCGGATTTCGCCACGCAGGTGCCGTTGACCGTTAGTGGTCAAGGCCCATGGTATCGATTCGAGTTGCCTTTGGAGGTGCAACTGAAGGCGCGACAAACCGACCTGCGCGATGTGCGCGTGTTCAATGCCACCGGTGAGGCCCAGGCCTACGCCTTGGCTCGGGCGCCCGTGCGAACCAGCCAGAACCGTACCCTTACCGAGGTGAAATGGTTCCCGCTGTACAACTCGGCGGATGCCGCCGAGCAAGCGCCGAGCATCCGGGTGCGATCAAGCGCCAACGGCACGCTGGTCGACGTGCAACCCTCCACTCAGCTGGAGGCGGGCGAAGAAGTGCTGCGCGGTTGGTTGCTCGACGCCAGCGGTATCAAGGCGCCGTTGCAGCAATTGATCCTCGATTGGAGCAGCGAGCGCGAAGGCTTCCAGCGTTTCAGCATCGAGGCCAGTGACGATTTGCAGCATTGGCAATCCTGGGGCGAGGGCCAGATAGCGCGGCTGACGTTTGCCGACGAACGGGTCGAGCAGCATGAAGTCGCTCTTCCGGGTCAAACGGCGCGCTATCTGCGCTTGCTATGGAATGCGCCGCAATCGGCACCGACATTGACCTCGGCGCAACTGGAGAGTGTCAGCACCCGCAACCTGCCGACGCCCTTGGTCTGGTCACAATCATTGGCGGGCACCGCCATCAAGGGCGGTGAATACACCTGGCAATTGCCGATGGGATTGAACGTCGAGCGTTTGCAGGTCGAACTCAGCGAACCCAACAGCCTGGCCCCCGTAACCTTGTCCGGCCGTCGGGAAAGCAGTTTGCCGTGGCAGCCGTCAGGCGGTGGTTTGCTCTATCGACTGACGCAGAATGGCCAGGAAGTGGTGCAGAACGAATTGCTGCTGCCGGGGCATACCGTGCAGCAATTGAAGCTGACAGTGGATGAGCGGGGCGGAGGTATAGGCGAGCAAGCGCCGACCGTAAAGTTTGCCGTGCGCTCCATACAACTGGTGTTCCTGGCGCGCGGGGCGGCGCCTTACACGCTGGCGCTGGGGAATGCGACGGTGAAGGCGGCGAACCTGCCGCTGTCGACTTTGATACCGGACTTCAGTGCGGCGAAGTTGGCGACGTTGGGCAAGGCTACGGTTGATGGTCCGGCGGTTGGCACCTCGACTTCGACGGTAACAACGGCTGTGACACCTGACGTGAACTGGAAGAAATTCGGGTTGTGGGCGGTGTTGTTGCTGAGTGTTCTGTTCCTGGCGGCGATGGCGTTCAGCTTGTTGCGCAAGCCTGCTGCCAGATCCTGAGGATGGCTGGCGCTGCGCGCCAAATCGCGGGCAAGCCCGCTCCCACAGTTTTTTTTGCCGGTCACAAATTTTGTGTACGACAGAGATCATTGTGGGCGCGGGCTTGCTCGCGAAGGCTGAAGTTCAGGCGAAGAAAATCTCGAATCTGCCACCAATCTTCAGCTCACATCCCATCCGTTTCGAACTACGCTCAACCGGGCACATGAACTCTATTGGGTGTAACACGTCTGATAGGAGGAAATGCGCCCCGACTCGCGTTAAACTGCGCGGGTTTTTAGCCCCCCCATTCCACCGGAGCCTTCCATGTCCCGCGTTACCCTGAGTCGCTATTTGATTGAGCAGACCCGTAGCAATAACACCCCTGCCGATCTGCGTTTCCTGATCGAAGTGGTGGCGCGTGCTTGCAAAGAGATCAGCCACGCCGTGTCCAAAGGCGCCCTGGGTGGTGTTCTGGGCAGCATGGGCACTGAAAACGTCCAAGGCGAAGTGCAGAAGAAACTCGACGTGATCTCCAACGAGATCCTGCTCGAAGCCAACGAATGGGGCGGTCA
>Ga0213829_1002912_pt1 | contig 10723 bp, 9 predicted proteins | sample MC6MC0896MG_FD_180665 | JGI IMG/M metagenome (GOLD analysis project Ga0213829, IMG submission 180665) | Enriched soil aggregate microbial communities from Iowa State University, Ames, United States - MC6-MC0896-MG | ecosystem: Environmental > Terrestrial > Soil > Unclassified | place: USA: Iowa...
CGGCAACGTATTGAGCGCATCCAGAACCGAGTCGATGGCGTGGCGCTCTAGGGTAGTGATGAGCAACCGAGCGTTTCGGCGATGATGGCCACGGGTGAGAGTTTGGCGAGTTCGTGAAGTATTCCTAGGCGAGCGGCGCGGGTGCTGACGAGCTTGATGAGGCAGGTTCTGGGGTGCCCTGTGTGGATGTGGCGCAGGGGTGATGCTCCGCGGAATACCCACGTGGCGCTGCTCATCTGAGAAAGAGTCCAGCGATGCGGCTCGTCGTGGATCCTTCGGCTTGCCAAACATCACGGTTGCTCGAGATTCGGAGGTTCGGTGTTGCGGTTGGTGAGCCAGTTCAGAGCGTCGATGGCTGCGGTGAATTCTTGCTTGGCGCGAAGATAGGTGCCGCAGGTGACTTCATCCAAGATGAATCGCGTTCCCGCAGCGTCTTCCACCCCACTGGATAAACTGGCATGCACGGTTATTCGTCAGGCGGGAGTAGTCCTCGTTCGAGTGGAGTACTTTCACTGGCTCCCACGGGGTCTAATTCATCAGCTAGCGGACTCCTCAGTCCGTGAGGGGTTCAGTTGGTCCGTGGTGACTTGGGGAACTTCCGAGGATCAGTGCCGCCAGGATTGCTGTGAGGCGTGGTTCGACGTCGACGATCGCGTGGCCCAATTCGGGGTCGGTTTCGTAGAGGCGGCGTAGCTGGGTTCCTGGGGCGGCCATCTGCCAGAGTGCCCCCGCCATCCCGGTCGCGGTGGCTACGACGTTTCGGGCACCGTCGTGGTCCAGGGGCAGAATCGATCGAAGCGCGTCGGCGACGGCGCGCGCGGACGAGAGTGCCTGGATCTTGAAGTCCTTGACGGCGACCAGGGATACCCCTCGTTCCAGGTTCAGCGGGACGTGGGCGAGTAAGTCGCAGAACAGGGGCCGGGTGGCGAGTGAGGTGGCGAGTACTTGCCCGCCGGATTCCGCGGTCGGCCTGTCCAGTATTTTGAGCTCGCGGACGGTCGCTTGAGACCAGTCCGCCCATTCCCGTGCGGCGATCCGGAGGAAGATCTCTTCCCGTGTCTCGAAGTAGCGCAGCATGGTTGATTTGTGCATCCCCACGCCAGCGGCGACATCGGTCAGAGTCACCTCGCGAACGCTTCGGGTCATGGCCTGGTCCCGGGCGGAGGTGAGGATCGCCTCGATTCGGTTCCCCTTCGCCGCGGAAGAACGTGCTCGCTGGAATGATAGGTCCGTCATCCCCAAAGTTTAGCAAACATGGTTGCACTATTATCGCAACGGTGTTGTACTAATTGTGTCGGCGGGGAAGTTCCCCACTGGTTTGGACTTGGAGGAAGTGGTCATGGACTCATCGACAGTTGTCATCACCGGGACGTCTACTGGTTTCGGGAATCTCGCGGTGCGCCGCTTTGCTCAGGCCGGCTGGAATGTCGTTGCGACCGTTCGCAAGGAGTCGGATCTGCATGTTCACGACGGAGTGGGCGGTGTGCGAACGCTACTGCTTGATGTGGACGACGAGCAGGCCGGCCTCGCCTTCGGTCAGGTCGCGCTGAGGCAGTTCGGGCGAGTGGACGCGGTCATCAACAACGCCGGCTACTTTCAGGGCGGACCACTGGAGGCGTCCACGATGGATCAGGTGCACCGCCAGTTCCAGACCAATGTGTTCGGCCTGATCGCCCTCAATAATGCTTTCATCCCGATCTTCAGGGAACAGCGATCCGGGGTGATTGTGAACGTCAGCTCGATCAGTGCCGACGGCGGTTACCCGTACACCTCGGTCTACCAGGCGTCCAAGGCCGCAGTCGCTTCCCTGACGGAGGGCCTGCACGCGGAGCTCGCGGAGTTCGGGGTACAGGCCAAGGCGCTGCATCCGGGCAGCCATGAGACGAAGATCTTCAGTAAGGTCGATCGTGCAGTGGACGTCCCGGCCGACTATGACAACGGGTGGGCATCGTTCGCAGCGCTGAATCTGGTCCGTTCAGACCCCGCCGGCACGGCGGAGGTGATGTTCCGGATGGTCACCGACGGCGACCGTAACAAAGTTCACTACTACTCCGATCCTGACGGCGAAGCCATTCCGCGGGTGAAGCAGCTGCTCGGGCAGGATTGGTACTTCGAGGAGCTCAGCGCCCGAAACCGCGGCCAGGCCAGTGCGCTCTGGGACGCGGTCATGCCCAAGCCTGCAGCCCTTACGACGCAACGATGAGCCGCACCGCTCGGGCATACGTGAGCTCGTATGTCCGCCCGAAACCGGACTCCCTGAAGGAGCGTTCGAATCGGACCGGTATCCACGTGCTCGCGATGAACGACGCCTCCGAACCGCTCACAGTCCTCCAGGCCGCCGGACGGCCGAACCCGTCCTGGATCGAGCCCGACTCGCACCACGGGCTGCTCTGGGCCTGCTACGGTCCCGATCGCCCGGGAGGCGAGGCCAGCATCGATTGTCATCGGATCGACCCGGCCGATGGCACCCTGGCCGGAGCGAGGAGCACGAGCATTGGACCCGGCTCACCCGCCCAGATCGCCATCGCACCGGATGGCCGCCATCTGGTGATCGCGAACTACGGTTCCGGAGAGATCGTCGTGCACCACATCGATGATGGGGGAGGCCTCAGCGCGGCCACCTCCGTCATCCGAGGGGAAGGCTCCGGCCCGCACCCACGTCAGGACGGGCCGCACCCGCACGCGGTGGCGTTCACACCCAATGGTGCGTATCTCGTCACGGCAGACCTCGGCGCCGACTTGGTCCAGGTGTTCGGACTGGATGAACACGGTGTTCTTCACGAGCTCAGCCGGGCCAGCACGGCCAGGGGGAGCGGCCCGCGGCACGTCGCGTTCTCGCGCAGCGCCCGAACGCTCTACGTGATCGGCGAACTCGATGGCGATATCACCGTCTTCGCCTTCGACCCGACGATCGGGACGATCGGCGAACAGCTGCAGCTCGTCTCAACGGCTCCGGCCACCCACTCGGGTCCCCAGAGTGCAGCAGAGATCGCACTGCACCCGGCCGGGGGCTTCCTCTATGCGTCCAATCGCGGATCCCAGACCGTAGCCGCCTACCGGGTCGACCCCGGGGATGGCAGGCTCACGAGCTGCGGCTTCACCACCGAATACATCGCCGGACCGACCAACTTCGCGATCGCACCAGACGGGCGCCACCTCTACATCAACAGCAGCGACACAGACCGTATCGTGCCATTCCGCATCGACATCACGACCGGCACACTGACCCCAGCCGGGACACCAACACCGATGCGTGCCCCGAACATCCTGACCTTCGCGCCGCAACCCGAGGCGTAGCGCCCCGATGCGGCGACGGCGAACTCCTCGCCAAGGGCTATATTTAGCCAACTAAATAAACTGGCATGCACGGTTGTTCGTGGGGCGGGAGTAGGCGCTGCTTCGGGTCGACAGGGAGCGCTGTCTGTTAGGTTCGGTTCGCGATTCGACCTCTTCCGAAGCCGATCAGTAGGAGATGCGTTCTCGCCGGGTCGTTTGTCGCGGAATGATGATGGTCGGCAGTGAAAGCCGTCGTGGAAGGACGGATGCCGTCCCAGTCAAGACCTGTCTGTGAGGAGACTAGCCGCCAGCGCTGCTTGGTCTTCCACCGGCTGTGCGACAGTGCTCAGGTGCAGAAGGGAGCTGATGGGGTGATCATCGATGCCCACAAGGGAGGCGTCGCCGAGCTCGTTGTGTGATGCCTGGCTGAGTCTGCCAAGCTTGCGCGGCTTATCAATGGTCGATCAGGTTCACGCGAGTGGTGATGGGTCAAGTTGTCTCCGGATGTCGCCGGGTACCCAAACAGCGGCGTTGTCTGGGTGGCCCAAGGCCGAGCCAATGTTTAGCTGGTCGATGCGTTCTCGATCGAGCGCCCCGTCTGGAAGAGCCGCTCAGTCTGTCAATCCTCTCCAGGGCCATGGTTGAATTTCGTACCCTTGCCCATCGCGTAGAACTGGCCACCTGCGACATAGTGCACAGTGCGAAGTTCTTCGGGTGCTTCATCGAAAAGCCAATGCCTGCCATCAAAGACACGACTCTCTGCCCAGGCCGACACGATCTCTCCCATGAAAGAATCAAATTGTTGTTCTTGTTGTGCATTGGGGATCACTTGGCACAGCAGGTAGCCAGCACTACCGGTCACCAGCGGGATGTCACAGCCGTCTTGGTAGAAGAGTGGCACATTGTCCAGCTTTTCGGGCGAGGTGAATTTGCTGTGCCCACCTACGTATAGCACGGTTTCCATCTGCTGGACGGTCGGAATGTGCAACATGAAGTAGCCGCTCTTCTCCACCAATCGTCGTGTATAGGATTGCGTTCCGAGGTAGGCAATCACCTTGTTCGGTCCACCCAGGCCAACCCATGCCGCCGCCATGACGTCTGCATCATCTTTGTGTTTAGCGGAAAGCATGGTCGTTGCGCCGAGCTGGACCAGCCGGTAGGCCTTGCTCAATTCAACAGGTCGAATTGTCATTTCAAACTTCCTCACGAGGCGAGAGGACGCGGCCGGCGCTCCACGCATCGCCCACCCTGTTGCCTAGTGCGAAATATCCTCGACTGAACGAATCGAAGAAGATCATGCCCAACTTGCCTGCATCGACTCGATCACTCGCATCGAGCACCGATTCATCAACGGAGACGTTGGCAATTCGCCCAATGACCGTATGGATGTGCTGTTCGTACAGGACGTCTACCAACTCACACTCGATCACCAACGTGCTGCCATCAATGATCGGCGCGTTGACATGCTTAGCTTTGTGGACGGTCAAGCCTGTCCTTTCAAACTTGTCAGGTACCTGATGCCCGGAATAGGTGCCAAAGAAGTCGGCATGCGGCATCAAGTTCTCCGTCGCCAGTGTCACTGTGAAGGCTTTCCTTGCCTCAATGTTTCGATGAGTCTTCTTGTTCGTGTTGATATTGAGGTTGATGTACCCGCCGTGATTAAGTGCGCCCCAGTGGGAATTCATGAAATTCACTCTGCCGACTTCATCGTAGGTTCCAATCATGAAGAGTGGCGTGGGATGACCGTAGCCGAATTCTCGCGCAGTCAAGTCTTTCATGTTGCTCATTTCAGGTTAAATTCATCTCTCTACGTGGTGCGTGATTTCCATAGCCATCGAAAATCAGCCACGAGAACATGGCTGGGAAGCTCAAGGATTACAAGAGCACCCGGCCCGGTAGTTCACGAGCCGAGGCTGTTGAGGAACCGCCGCGTCGACGGTACGCTTGTCAGCGTAAACCTTGACATCAGTGTCAAGGTCAAATCGGAAACGGAAGAGAAGGGAAGTGGGCGATGAAAATAGGGGAGGTTGCCAAGAAGGTGGGTGCGCCGACGAGGATGCTCCGCTACTACGAGCAGCAGGGGCTCATTCAGGCGTCCCGTTCGACCAACGGCTACCGCGACTACTCCGACGAGCAGGTTCAGCATGCCCGGCATGTTCGCGCTCTTGTAGAAGCCGGCCTGTCAACGCGGATGATCAAGATTGTCCTCAACATTGAGGCTCCGGCGGGGCAGGATCAACCAGACGAGTGCAACCGTTCTTTGGCGGAAGAGCTTGCCAGGGAACTGCGCGTCGTGGAGAACAGGATTGTTTGCCTGGAGAAGAGTCGTGATGCCGTCATTGACTTCCTGCATCGGACAGACCACTCAGACTTGCTCGCGCAAATGTGACTTTCGGGACGATTCGCGGAGCCCCAGTGTCTCGTAACTTCGTTGCCCGGAACCCCAGGCATATGAGCCCGTTAGGCATCCGGGGGTGCGACATTTAGCGATCACAGAGCACGGCCGTTTACTGCCAATAGTCACAGAAGTCAGGGGTCTGGACCTTGAGCAGGTCGACAAGGTGCGAGGCAAGGTTCTCAGCTGGGCTTATCCGTTGAAAATCTGCCCTTCATCGGCTACGGGAGTCGTCGGCCATGCGGGCCAGGTGCAGGGTGAGGTAGGCGACCTCGTCGTCCGTGAGTTCCTGATCCAGCCGGAGTTCCAGCACGGACTGGAGCTTCACGGCCGTGGCGTAATCCGCCGGGTAGGCCTCCCGGATCGCTGTGAACAGCTTGTCGTTGCCTTCGTTGAGCTGTCGCCCGGAATGGGCCCGCACGAAGAAGTACCGCAGGTGGGTGATGAAGCGGGCCGCGTTCACCGAGTCGCGGTCGAAGGGCCGCCCGTAGGCGGTCTCCATGACCTCGAATAACTGGGTCAGCACGCCTGTCATGCGGTAGGTGTACGCCAGGTTGCCCGTGGAGAATCCCGCGTTGACCAGGTGCAGCGCCACCGCCACGGACTCCTCGTCCGGGAGGCTCACTTCGAGGGCTGCGTTGACGTGCTCCACGATCCGGCGGGCCATGCGGAACTCGTGGGGGTAGAGGTGCAGGACCTCGGAGCGCAGCGGGTACTCGAGCCGGATGCCCTGCCGGACGCGCTTGATGGCGAAGCTCAGGTGATCGGCCAGGGCTACCAGGAGTGTCGATCCCACGGCGTCGCTGAACTCGGCGGACACGGCCTTGAGCGCCTGATCGGCCAGGAGCAGATGCTCGGGTGGGATCGCGGCCACCACCGCCCCGAAATTGTCGGGATCGCGGCCGTTCTCCGGCACGAAGACCCGGATCACCTTGGCCGGATCGACCTGCTGGCCGGGCTTGGCCTGGAAGCCGAGGCCCCGGCCGGTCAGGATGGTCTCCTGCCCCGCGTCATTGCGGGCCAGGACGACGTTGTTGTTGAAAACGCGGAGGATCTCCACGATGGGTGCTGCCTGTCTGTCGGAATCGGTCGGAACGTCCCGGAAGAGCTCCTGGGGAGAGGATACGGCCGTGTGGCGGGACCGGGCGGTCCCGCCACACGGCAGGGATGTGGAAGAGGTCAGGCGAGGTTGGCGCCGTTGGCGGCGATCACGTCCCGGTACCAGTTGAAGGACTTCTTCCGGTAGCGCTCCAGGGTGCCCGAACCGTCGTCGTTCCGGTCCACGTAGATGAAACCGTAGCGCTTGCTCAGCTGCGCGGTTCCGGCGCTGACGATGTCGATGCAGCCCCAGGAGGTGTAGCCGAGTACCTGGGCACCGTCGGCGATGGCCTCGCGGAGCTGGACGAGGTGGTCGTTCATGTAGTCGATCCGGTAGTCGTCCTCCACCGTCTTCGCACCGTCCACCTCGACCAGCACGTCTTTGGCTCCCAGCCCGTTCTCCACGATGAACAGCGGTTTCTGCCAGCGTTCCCAGTAGTCGTTGGCGATCACCCGCAGGCCTTGTGGGTCGATCTGCCAGCCCCATTCGGAGGCTTCCAGTGTCGGGTTGGGCACGCCGCCCATGAGGTTGCCCGGGCCGGAGACTGCTTCTGGGTCTGCGGTTTCGCAGATGCTCATGTAGTAGCTGAAGGAGACGAAGTCCACCGTGTTCTTCAAGTCTTCGCGGTCCTGCTCGGTGATATTGAGGTCCACCCCGTGTTCCCGGAAGTGACGCAGGAGGTAGCCCGGGTATTCGCCACGGCAGTGGATGTCACCGAAGGCGTAGCTGTCATGGGCTGTGTGCATGGCCGCCACCACATCGTCCGGGGACGGCGTGAGCGGGTAGATGGGGTGCGCTGCAATCATGCAGCCGATCCGTGCGGCCGGTGCCAGCTCGCGCGCCAGCCGAGTGACTCGGGCGGAAGCGACGAGCTCGTGGTGGATGGCCTGGTACAGATCCTGCTCGGTCAGTTCCTGGCGCGGCGTGGGGATGGCCCCGGACATGAACGGTTCGTGGACCACGGAGTTGATCTCATTGAAGGTGAGCCAGTACTTCACGCGCGAGCCGAAGCGTTCGAACAGTACCTGGCAGTACCGCTCGTAGAAGCCGATCATGGCCCTGTTGGTCCAGCCACCATAGTTCCGTGCCAGGTGCAGGGGGGTCTCGTAGTGGCTGATGGTCACCATTGCCTGGATGCCGTGCTTTTCCAATTCGTCCAGCACCCGGCTGTAGAAGGCGAGGCCCTCCTCATTCGGCTCGGTCTCGTCGCCGAGCGGGAAGATCCGGCTCCAGGCGATGGAGAAGCGGTAGATCGTGAACCCCATTTCGGCGAAGAGCGCGATGTCCTCGGCGTAGCGGTGGTAGAAGTCGACGGCCACCTGTTTGAGGTTGTCCGGCGTGGGGCCCTCGGTCGGGGGCTCAGTGATGCCCTTCGGCGTGACGTCCTGGATGGACAGGCCTTTGCCGCCCTCGGCGTAGCCGCCCTCCACCTGGTTCGCGGCGGTCGCGCCGCCCCAGAGGAACCCGTCAGGGAAGGGGCCCCGCGCGGCTGTGGTCGCTGCATGGCTCATACGGTTTGTCCTTTCGTGAGGGAGTTCAGAGTTCGACGTCGAGGGCGGCCAGGCCGTGGGTCAGGCGCCCTTCGCTGAGTGGCACGACGGCGGTGAGGTCCTTAGTGTTGGTGACCACCATGAGGGTGGTGGTGTCGTAGCCGGCTTCCAGGACCTTGGCGCGGTCGACGGTGGCAAGCAGCTGGCCGGCCTCGACGCGGTCGCCGCGAGCCACGGCGGAGGCGAAGCCTTCGCCCTTCATCTGCACGGTGTCGATGCCGATGTGCACGAGCACTTCCACGCCGTCGTCCGACTTGATGCCGTAGGCGTGGCCGGTCTTCATGACGGCCTGGACGGTGCCGGCGATGGGGGAGTAGACCCGGTCCTCTTCGGGGACGATGCCGAGACCTGCGCCCATGGCACCGGAGGCGAAGACCTTGTCCTGGACGTCGGACAGGGCGATGACCGCGCCGGTGACGGGAGCCAGGACCGTGATGTTCCCGGGAAGAGCCGGGGCCGGGCTGGAGGGAGCTGCCGCGACAGCGGCTCCGGCGTCGTCGTCGGCTTCCTCGCGGGGACCGAAGAAGAACGTCAGCGCGAACGCGATCACCATGGCGATGACGGTGCCCAGCAGGAACACCGTGAAACTGCCCACAGCGGTGAACGCAGGGAGCGCCATGATTGAGAAGAAGACGAAGGTGCTGGCAGCGCTACCACCGATGGCAACGATTGCACCGCCTACCGCGCCTCCGGCGACACCGAAGAAGAACGGCTTCTTCAAGGGAAGGTTCACCCCGTAAATACCGGGCTCAGTGACGCCGGCGAGGAATCCTGAGATGACTGCGGAGGTGGCCACCTGACGGCGCTTGGCGCTGCGAGTGCGAATTGCGATCGCGCCCATGGCCGCAATCTGTGCCATGACGGCGGGGAACAGCGGAGCCATGAAGAACGAGTGACCGGTGCTGGCCAGTTCGCTGGTCACGATCGGCAGCAGTCCCCAGTGGAGGCCGAACAGGACGATGACCTGCCAGAGGCCGCCGAGTACCGCACCAGCCAACCAGGGAGCAACACTGAACAGTGCAGAAACGCCTGCGGCGAGGGACTGCGAGACGAACATCGTGGCCGGCCCGACCGTCAGAAGGGTCAGGGGAACCATGACGATCAAGGTCACCACCGGAGTCAGAAGATTCCGGAAGATTGACGGGAACACCTTCATCAGGGTCCGTTCGAGGTGTCCCTGTACCCAGACCGCCGCCACGATCGGGATCACCGAACTGGCGTAATGCATCATGACCACGGGCAGCCCGGCGAAGGCCACCGGCTTGCCGGCATCAGCGAGAGCGACGATGCTCGGGTAGAGGAGCGCCCCGGCGATCGCCATGGAAGTGAACTGGTTGGCCTTGAAATGCCGGGCCGATGTGACGGCCAGGAACAGAGGCAGGAAATAGAAGAGCGCATCGGCGGCCGCGGCCAGGATGATGTAGCTCTGATCGGTGGCCTGGATCCAGCCGAAAGTGGTGGCCATCGAGAGGAACGCCTTGATCAGACCGGAGGCGGCAAGTGTCCACAGGATCGGGGTGAAGACTGCCGACACCATGTCCATGAAGCGGCTCAGCAGATTCCTCGGTGCGGGAGCATCCTGCGAAGAGTCCTCGGAACCGAAGCGGGTGATCCGGCTCAGCTCCGCGTACACGGTGGGGACGTCGTTACCGATGACCACCTGGAACTGTCCGCCGGCCTTCATCACCGTGATGACGCCCGGGAGCTTCTCGATGCTCTCAGTGTTGGCTTTGCCCTCGTCCTTCAGGCGCAAGCGCAGCCGGGTGGCGCAGTGCATGGCGCTGGCTACGTTTTCCTCCCCGCCGACTTCCTTGAGGATGTCAGCGGCCAGCGACCGGTAATCGACCGATGCCATGGTGGGTCCTTTCTTCCCTGGTCCCGTGGCGAGTATGCCCGGAAACGAAAAAAGACCTAGGACCCACCCCGAAGGGTGTTTCCTAGGTCTTGCCCCGGAGCGTGCCGGGTAACAATCCTGTGCAACCGCATAGTTGCTTGTTCAACCATACTTCGTGATCTGATTCACACGCAAGGGGTGGGTTGTGAGCTACTCGCCTCCCTTGCCAATCGGAGCCTTCGGTGACTTGACGTGGATCACATTCCATCTGCACACTGGCTACGGATATGTAACTGGTTTTCAGGCAGGATCCGAACGATGGCCCGTACCCGGGCTCCGGCGTTCGGGTCCTTTTTTGTTACCGTGACGGGCAACCCTGGGGCGGACGAAGGAGTACGAATGGGCAACGACAGCATGGGCGAGTCTCTGCTGAGGCAGAGCCTCCAGGGAGTCGGAGTCAATCCGGGCCGCGTCATCGCTACCGTCAAGCACATGCCGGAGCCGTTGGCGGAGCCTCAGACCGGGGAGACTCTGCCGCCGGGTGCGGATCCCGCGGAGGTGATCGCGGG
>Ga0213829_1002914_pt1 | contig 10710 bp, 9 predicted proteins | sample MC6MC0896MG_FD_180665 | JGI IMG/M metagenome (GOLD analysis project Ga0213829, IMG submission 180665) | Enriched soil aggregate microbial communities from Iowa State University, Ames, United States - MC6-MC0896-MG | ecosystem: Environmental > Terrestrial > Soil > Unclassified | place: USA: Iowa...
AGCGCTTTCTGCTGCTGGGCAGCCGCCGTGCGCCGCATACTGTGCACGTGCATGAAACCGGCTACCGTTCCGGCACCATCAACACCGACGCCCTTGGCCTGCGCTACAGCCATTGCGCCGGCAAGCGTTTTTCGGCGGCAGAACGCGGCGGCGCTTCACGCATCAACCTGCTGGTCGGTGGCTCGACGGCCCTGGGCATCGGCGCCAGCTCCGACGAGCACACGGTGGCCTCGCACCTGTCGGCGCTCACCGGCGAGGTCTGGCTAAGCCTGGCCGGTTGCGGGCTCAATGCCGGCCAGGAACTGCTGATGTTCCTGACGCACCAGCACCGCCTTGGCCAACTCGGCCACGTGGTGGTGCTCAGCGGCCTCAACACCTTGGCCCATGAAGCCCTGTGCGAAGTCCTCGCCAGCCCCAACGACCCACAGCACGCCAAGGCCTACCAGGCCTTTCTCAACAGTTTCAGCGAAGGCATGCAGCCTGCCGCGCCACCCCGAAGGCCGTCACTGTGGCGGCGCATCGGCCAGGCACTGAGCACGCCTGCGGTCGAAGCCCCGGTCATCTGGCCGCTGTCGCCCCCGGAGAAGCGCCTGGCGCGCGCGGCCGACAGCATTGGCCGGACCTTGCGTCAGTGGGACCGTTTGCTGGCAGACAGCCACGCCACCCTCACCTTCATCCTGCAGCCGCTGCTGCCTTGGTGTCGGGACACCCTGCCCGTTGGCGAGCAGGCCATGTTGGCCGTGCTGGAGCAACAACCGGCGAACTTCGACCGGCTGCTGGACGGCGCATTCGACAGCCAGTTGCACTCGGCCTTTTTCCGCCGCATCAAAAGCCAGGCCGACCCGGTGCCCTGCTACGACATGAACAGCATGCTCAGCAGCTCGCCGGTGTTCGGCGCCGACCTGTTCATCGACCGCCTGCACCTGAACGACCTGGGTAACAACGCCCTGGCCAAAGTGATTACCGCAAAGCTTGGCCTCGCCCAGGAAAAACACGCGCAACGCAAGGTGACGCCGATCAAGCTCGTCTGACAGTTGCCGCGTGGTCTTCCGGCCACCCCCCTTGGGTGGCTAGAATAGGCCGTCGTTCCGATTTTCCCGAGGCGTACGCTTGACCGCCATTAACATCGAAGCCGTCCATCCTTGCCTGGCCGCCCCCGGGGCTTGCCTGTGAGCCGCATGCGACGCCTGCCCCCGCTGTTGGTCGCCCTGATGCCGTTGGCTGCGCACGCGCTGGAAGTGCGTATCGACCCTCACGCCGACCTGCTCTACCGCCAGGCCTTGCCGCTGCTGGAGCAGGCCGATAACCAGGGTGACGATACCAGTACCCTGCGCACCGCCTTGGGTGGCGACCCCGAGCTCAGCCGCCAGGGCCAGGCCATGGCCCACACGCTGCCGACAGCGGTTGCCCTGTTGAAAAAGTCGGTAGAGCTGGGCCACCCGGTTGCGCAGTACCGCCTGGCGCTGTACTACATGACTTACCTGCCCGCCGCGCAAATTCCGGATGCCGCCTGCCCGTTGCTCGAAGCCAGTCTCAGGCAGGGTTTTGCCGCACCCGCGCCAGCGATCGCCACCTGGTGCCAGCCCTACAACGCCAGCAGCGAGTACCGTGCAGCGCTGGAGGCCATCCCCAGCATGGCCACCGTGTACGCCCCCTACTACCCGCAACCGGCCACTCGCCTGGCCTGCAGCCGCAGCCGGCCAGAAGGCCTGCAGATGTTGTGGGGGCGCCAGCGCGACTACCAGGCCGAGGTGTACCGCCTGCTCGGCGACCTGGACCCACCGCAGCGCCTGAGCCTGCTGCAGAAAGCCGTGGACATCAACGGTTGCGCAACCGCGCAACAGCACCTGACCCGCCACCCGTGATCCTCTGCCAGACGCGGTCCCTGTGGGGCAACTGTCTCACTCAAACTTTGGATTCCGCGCGATCACTGTAGGAGCAGCCTTGTGCTGCGAAGAGGCCGGTAAGGCTAAAGATTGTTTTCGGCTGCAATGACCGCTTCGCAGCACAAGGCTGCTCCTACAGGGCTTGTGTTTGCCTTGAATTCAAACCCGATCAGCAAGATCGTTCAAGCCATCCCCCGCCCCGTCTGGCATGCTGATCTGCCTCGTACACGCATTGCAGCCATCATGCCCCACATCGCTCGCCAAGCCTTCCTTCACGGCGCCATCGCCATCATGCCATTGTCCCTGGCCGTCGCCCCCTGGGGCCTGCTGGCCGGCTCCATGGCCATCGAGGCCAACCTCAGTGCCTGGCAGGGGCAAGGGCTATCGGCCATCGTCTTCGCCGGTGCCGCGCAACTGGTCGCCATTGGCATGCTCAAGGGCGGCGCCAACCTGGCGTCGATCCTGCTCACCACCCTGCTGCTCACCTCGCAGCACCTGCTGTATGGCCTGTCGATGCGCCCGGTGCTGTCCAGCCAGCCGCTGCGCTGGCGCATGGGCCTGGGCTTTCTGCTGACCGACGAGTTCTTCGCCCTGACCAGCCAGTACGACCAGCAGCAGTTCAACCGCTGGTACGCCTTGGGCGTAGGCCTGACCTTCTACGTCGCCTGGAACCTGTTCACCCTGGCCGGCATCCTGCTGGGCCAGAACATCCCCCACCTGGACCAACTCGGCCTGGACTTTTCCATCGTTGCCACCTTCGTCGCCCTCATCGCACCGCTGGTGCGCAACCTGGCTACCGGGGTGTGCGTAGCCGTGTCGCTGTTCTGCTCGGTGCTGTTCAGCTACTGGCATTGGGAAACCGCCCTGGTGGCCGCAGGCCTGCTGGGTATGAGCGCCGGGTTCATCTGCCAGAAATTTGCCGGAGCCCGCGCATGACCTGGATCCTGATTTTCGCCATGGGCGCCATCGTGTTCCTCAACCGCTACGCGTTCCTTGAGCCACGCCTGCCCTTGCGCCTGAGCTCCAATGCCCGGCAGTTCCTCGGCTTTGCCGTGCCGGGCATGCTCACCGCCATCTGCGGCCCGATCATCTTCATGCCCGACCACCAGCTCAACCTGAGCCTGCTCAACCCCTACCTGCTGGGTTCTGTGGTGGCCATCGCCCTGGTGCTGTTGACCCGCAGCGTGTTGCTGAGCATGCTGGTGAGCATGTTGATTTTCTTCCTTCTGCGCAGCTGGCTGGCATGACCACGCCGCTGCGCGAGCAGACACACCTCTGGCAGGCGCCGGCCCTGGGCGACGTCGAGATGCTGCACGCGCGCTACTTCCAGCAGCGCTTCGCCCCGCATGTGCACGAAGGCTACGTGTTCACCGTGATCGAATCCGGCGCGCAGCGCTTCTGGCACCGCGGCAGCGAGCACCTGGCACCGGTCGGCAGCATGGTGCTGATCAACCCTGACGAGCTGCACACGGGCGCCACAGCCCACGAAGCGGGGTGGCGCTACCGCGGCTTCTACCCGGAGCACGAGCGAGTCACCGGCGTGCTCGAAGAACTTGAGCTGGGCCGCCACGGCATGCCCAGCTTCAAGGACAGCGTGATCCACGACCCGGCCCTGGCCATCGCCTTCAGCCAGCTGCATCAGTTGTCCGAAACCGGCGCCAGCGCCCTGCAACAACAAACCGCCTGGCGCCAGGCGGTGCTGGCCCTGGTGCAGCGGCACGGGCAATGCGCCGAACCCTCGGCCCCCGGCCACGAACCCCTGGCCGTGGCCCGCGCCCGCGAACTGCTGGAAAGCCAATTGGCCGACCCACCCTCGCTCGAAGCGCTGGCGGCGGCAGTCAACCTGTCGCCCTTCCACTTCGCCCGGGTGTTTCGCCAGGCCACCGGCCAGCCGCCGCACGCCTGGCTGAAGCAGCGGCGCCTGGCCCGCGCCCGGGAAATGCTGAAGAGCGGCCTGGCCGCTTCGGAGGTGGCGTTCGACCTCGGTTTTGCCGACCAGAGCCATTTGAGCCGGCAGTTCAAGCAGGCTTACGGAGTGACACCGGGGGCGTATCGGCAGGCTTGTGTTCATTCGGTCGTGCACGGCCAAGTGCTCATAGCGCCAACTCAAGTTGAAAAGGGTCCAAATGATCCCTTCGAACCCTGACGGCAATACCGACCAGTCGTACTGACCGCCCTTGCCGTTTGGTGTCCCAAAGCGCACGGCACAGGCCCTGCATCACCTGCGGTTCCAACGCCAGGGCAGGCGCCTCGGTGCTGGCGATGGAAAAATCCGAAAACTTGAGTTTGACCTGGTTCCTGACAATGCGGGGCTCGCTGCCAAGCGCGTCCAGGCGTGCTGCCAATGCAGCCAGCAGTTCATCAAGCTCTCTGGCACAGCAGGCGAAGTCATTACAGTCACTGGGCAACGTATATTCAACACCCAGCGTCTGGAAACTCCCAGGCTTCCCTTCGTAACTCTCCTGCCCCCGACATCGCTCCCATACGTAGAAACCGTGCGTCCCAAGCTGGCGCAGCAGTGCCGGTATCATCTCATCAGTGACATCAGCACATTTGATGCAGCCCATGGCCTGCAGAACAGCCCAGGTCTTGGGCCCTACCCCGGGAATCTTGCGAACGTCCATGTTCGCGAGAAAAGACTGCACCTGATCCGGCTTAACAACAAACTGGCCATTGGGTTTGTTCACTTCCGAAGCCATTTTCGCCAGATATTTTAAAGGTGCGATGCCTGCGGAAGCCGTCAACTTAAGCTCCTGTTCAATTGCTTTACGGATCTGCAATGCCATGAGCGTCGCCGAACCGTTGCAATGTACCTGTCCTGTAACATCCAGCGTGGCCTCGTCCAGCGAGAGAACTTCAACATTCGGATCGTAGCGGCGAAAGATGCTGTCCAATCTGCGGGTCACCGCTTCATAGCGCTCGAATCGCACAGGTAACAGCACCAACTCGGGGCATAACCGCTGCGCAGTGGCGGTTGCCATCCCGCTTCTGACACCAAACCGCCTGGCGATGTAGCTGGATGTGCTGATCACTCCGCGGTCGATCGCCCGGCCTCCCACGGCAACAGGCCGGTCGCGCAGCCACGGTGCATCCAGCAACTCGACGGCGACGAAGTAGGAATCCATGTCGACATGAATGAACTTGCTGTCAGGGGCCGATGGTGGTTGTGCCTTTTCAGCCAAGCACGAATACCCCCAGCGACGTTGAGCCATCCGCATTACGAATGGCATGAACCCCTTGAATGTGCGGGGCGAACTCGGGGTACTGCGCCGACAACATCTCGATCGCCAGCAGGTAGGCAACCAGAGCACTCGTCCAGCGCTCACCTGGTGCGATGCACATGATCCCCGGTGGGTAGGGGATAACACCCTCGGCTGCTACTCTGCCTGCCACCTGTCCGACCCTGACCAGGCTGGCCTCACCACGCACAAACTGCTGATTGGCCTGATAGGGTGAGCGATCTGCCTGTGCAACTTCGATGACACTGAAAATCTCGCTTTGCCGCTGCTCTAGCTGATGTGCACGGTAGAACTTGTTGATGTGTTCACCGAGCGTCGCGAGCGATATCCCGTGATAAGGCTCAGGAGCAGCACGCAATGAAGGGAGCACTTGCAGCGCCTCTGTACCCTGGAGCAAATGCGCTTCAAAAGCTTCAAGGGCATCTACCAGCCTCATCAGGACGGCACTGTCGCTAGAAGGCGTCATTAGAAGGGTGAAGGAGTAGAAGTCCGTTTTCTCCGGAGTAAAGTCGCAGTCTCGCAGGTACTGGGTAACCAGGCATGCCGGAATATCGAGCTGCCCCCGAGTGATGAAGATGACTTTGCACGGGTCGACATGGTGCAAGCCGGGCTCGATACGCAATGCACCCTGTGGCTGGTATTCGGTTGAAGCATCCGAAACAGTCGGGGCTGGAGGCCGGATGAAGCGGCAGCGGCCTGCAACGTGATCACGCAGTGCCTGTGAAGCCGACAAGGCCTGCTGCCAGTGGCGCTCGCCTTCACCATCGGCAAGCATGGCAGCATTCACTTCCAGGGACATGAACAACGGATAAGACGGACTGGTGGAAGCGTGCTGCATGAATGCGGCGTTGAATACTGGCCACCTGCAATAACGGCGCAGGTGCCTTATATGCTTGTCCTTCTTGTGAATCTGCGAGGTCTGTGAGAGCCCGGACATCTGTTTGTGCACTGACTGGGTCACGACAATGCCGGGGGAGGTTTCGGTCAAATGCACCTTCAGCGGCGATAGCCCAGCCAGCGTAGGGACAAAAGGCTCATAGCCAGCCCAGGCACCGTCGAAGAGTACGTAATCACACAGATGTCCGATGCGTGCCAACAATGCTGCCGCATCCACCACTACTCCATCGCAGGTCGTCTGCTGGATCACGGCCAAACGAAAGGGCCTGGGCTCGTGAGCTCGGTGCTCGCATATTTGCCTCACCCGGCTGCGCAACCGGGCTTCATCCAGGGCACCCAGCCGATAGCCGCCTAGCAACCCCCGCTCATCTCGCACGTTCTCCAGGTACACCGGCAAGGCGCCGCACTGGATCAATGCACCAAGAAACACCGACTTGTGGTTATTGCGATCCATCAACACCAGATCTCCGGCCGACAACAGCGCGCTGGCAACAACTTTGTTGGCTGTGGACGTGCCATTGAGCACAAACCACGTATCGTCGGCACCGAAAACCCTTGCAGCCAGTTGCTCGGCCTGCTGTACCGGGCCTTCATGACTTAACACATCACCCAGCTCCGGCGCTGCATGAGGCACATCCACATGGAAAACGCCCTGCCCCAGCAACTGCGCGAAACGGGCCCCGGCGGGATGCTGCCGCAAACACGCTCCCCCTTGATGGCCAGGACAGGCAAAAGTTGGCCGTCGTTTGCCCACAAACGATGCAACCGTACGCGTGAACGGTGGCAGCACTTGATTATCAAAGGCGAGCGCGGCAGCCGTCAGCCTGGCCCTGTCGAACTCCGACAATGGTAAGACCAGGCACCCTTCATTGGCCGCTGGTACCGGGTCATCCACAGGGGTCAAGGCAATGAAGAGCGGTATGCGCCAACGCGCCAACGCCTCGCGCACATTGGCTTGCAGCGCATCATCAGGCGTCAAGAGTAAAGCCGAAGCTAGCGCAAGATTTCCCGCCATATGCAAAGGTACAGTCTGCACCCCCTCCCATGCGTCTACATCAAACAGCACGCTATAAACGATTGTCGGTGTCATGAGCACTTCCTTTCAGGTTCCAGCGTACCGGCGCGATGAACAGCATGAACGTCATCCAGATGAAGGTGGCCGGCCCCGCAAGCACAAAGACCAAGCTGGCAACCAGACCTGAAACGGCATCACCAATGACGGCAGTGAAGTAGTAGAGGGAGAAATTTCTGCCAACCTCATGCTCGCTCGACAAGCACTGGATGTTCGTCACGATAGCGATATCGACAAATGCACCGATGAAGCCGACCAGGAACAAAATCAGCAGGAACAGCCAGCTGTTGAATTGCAGTGCCACTGCCGCAGCAAAAAACAGTGCACCGTAAAGCATCCAGTAACGCAGCACCAAACGTGCGGTTGTGCGCGGGTTGAACCGTGTGTAGAGCACGCCACCCAAAACGGTGCCTGCCGCAAGCAGTGAGAATACGTAACCGACCGCCGCCTCGGAGGCGAAGTGTTCCAGCACCGACGCCGGAAGGATAAAGCGAATGACCGACGTGGCGAACATCGCGCAGAGCGTGGTGCACCCAATAACAGCAAACAAAGGCGCATTGCTAACCCTGAGCTGACTCACACTCCGCGCCGCGTCCCTTACTATGGCCCGCCCATCGAAAGCCTGCCGGACGCCCTTCCTGGCAGGCGCCAAGGTGGCGATGGAAATGGCCGACAGCACCAGGCTCGCCGCAAAAAACAAAAAGGTTGCTTCGCGAGACAGCAGTAACACACATGCCGAAAACACCAGCGGCCCGATAATCGAGGCAGCATCCTCGATCACCTGGATACCGCTGTTGATAGAGGCCAGTTGGTCCTTTTCTACAAGATCCGGAAAGTACGCGCGAAACGTAGGTACATAAAGGCATTCGAGCGCTGTCATGACCATCGCAAGGCCGACCAGGACGGGCAATACGGGTGACGACAAGGTGAACAAGGTGAAGAAGGCAAGTGCCAGAAGGCCTTTGCCCGCCTCTACCGCAAAAAGTGTTCGTTTCTTGTCGACGTTATCCGCCAGCCAACCCCCCAGAGGTGAAAACAGCATACTCGGCAGATAGCGGAAGAAGTACGCGATACCAATCAAAAGCAGATCAGCCTCGGTCATGGACACAATGACCACGGCAAATGCGGCTTCGAATGCAAACTCACCACATTTGGAGAAACAATAGCCCAATGCCAGAGAACGCGTACCGTCGTTAAAACTCAACGCCTGCATAGTCCGTGCTTCCCTTAGCCAGTGGCATAGATCAACTCATGCTCGGTAATGTCACGCCCAGGTACATCAAGCCGCTCGAAAACTAGCTTCCTGAGAATGTCTTGCTCACTTGCCGGCATCAGGTAGAACATGATGTTGCTGTACCAAAGCCAGCCAAGCCGCGTCAGCCGGTAACAGTGGTGGTCTTCCAGAACCAGTCCTGCCTGGATCAATGCATCAAGCCGCTGCATTAACGCCTCAGGCACACGGTCCAACTCAACCAACCGCTTGTCGACGTAACCGTGATACGCCAGACGAAGCACAAGTGGCTTGACCACATCCAGCACCGCATCATGCCCGCTCACCTGGCACAGGTGCTCTCCTGCCGTCATGCGTTGGATATATTTTTCGCGTAAGGAAACGTTGGTAATGACCTGCCCGGCCACCGACGAAATGGCACCTACACCGAAGCCCAGTAGGTCATGATCGGCATAGCCATAAACATGTTCGTGGTAGATAAAAGAGTAATCATTGGTAAAGAGCGCACTATCTATTCCGGGCCTATGCACATAGCCATGTCCATTGTAGGGGACATATCCATACTGTCGCAGATGCTCATCAAGCATGAATTTCATGTTGAGCTTACGCATGGCGGGCATCACATCATTAAAGCGAGCCCTGATCTGCTTGTGCAGTTTTACCGATGTGGCGGCATTGTTTATAGGATAGATATCGACATTGGTGACGCCCATCGCAACAGCCTTGTCTATATCAGAGAGGGTTTGCTGCTCGCTGCTGCCATTCATGCCATACAGGATGTCACATAGCACATATCTGAAATGGGTACATAACTGTTCAACGGCACGTTCGATTTTCCCAATATCAGGATCGAGATTGAAAAGCTGACGCCATTCGCTATCTGTCGTTTGTAGACCAAAACGCGCATGAGTTACACCAATTTCAGCCAGGATTCTAGCGCGTTCTTCGGTCACACTTGTGATATTGAATTCGAACGAAAACTCCTCGACAGTGCTCATATTGAAATGATGATGCAACGCCTCACCAATGTCCTGAATATTTCGCGGCGATAATAGTGAGGGTGTTCCTCCGCCAAAGAATATTGCCCTGACAGGGACAGCCTTCAAGTCGACTATCCGCGCCTTGTACTCCATTTCACGGATCAGTGCATGTGTGTATCGGTCAATATCCTCGGAGCTCTTGTAGAGCCCGCGTGTAAACGGGCAGAACGAGCAGATGGCTTCGCAAAAGGGAATGTGGAAATACAATGCACGCGAGCGCGCCGCCTGATTGGCGCCGGCCATTATTTCGGAAAACTGACGTTTATCAGGTTGGTAGAGGTTATGCGTCTGAGCGGGAAAGAAAAAATTATATAGCGGAAACTGGTAATCAAACTTCACCAGCCCTTTATCGAGCAGACGCATACTTCACCCCCGACAGGCCAGTCACCATACTCCCGCGCAACAGTGTCCTTCTGTTGATTTGAACGTCCGCGCCAAAAAACGCAGAAATCCCTTCGTTAATCGAGTGGTTATTTTTCCCACAGGTGTAGACATCGATACTAATATATCCACGCTCCGGATAAGTATGATAGGAGAGGTGAGACTCCGACAGCAGAAAAATCCCAGTCACCCCCTCCCCACCCGAAGAAAATTTGTGGATCATATCGCTTATGACGGTGAACCCGGACGTTTGCAATGCAGTAAGAAAAAAACGGTGCAATATTTTTTCATTGCTCAACAACCTTGCACTGGCGCCGGTAATATCCCAGATGGTGTGGTAGCCACTATCGTTCATAAACCATGCTCCTCTCTAGGGTAATAAAGGGGCGGCATGACGCCGCCCCCTCGCTTACCACATGCAAACACCCTTGGTGGTTACGCCAGTCACATCGGTCTTGAACAGTTCGATTGCAGATTTCATATGAGAACTCCTTTCAGATTATTGAAATCGCCCTTGCTTGGCTCGGGCAATATCAATCTAAGACTCATCCAGGATCGCGCACAACATGAAAAATGTAACAACAGCTACTCGCACTACATGTTCAGATAAAAACCTAGGAATACTCCTACAGGCAGATTTTTGAATATAGACGTTGTTGCAACTGCCAGGCAGCGCAATAGAGCGCTTTCTCATATAACTTTCAAGTGCCCGCCTCATGCCGCACGCAACGCGCCAGAAGCAACAATAAACATGGCGTGTATAAGTAACGAGTTGTTACAGTGCTATCAGGGCAAGCCCTTGCCATGGGCTCAGCCGTTCTTGCCAAGGGGAGTAGAGCCCCGCCAACCCTCTGCTACACTGACAAGGCTGAATGGAGGATCCTGCCATGTCCGAAAGAGAGCTCACCACCCTCCTGTCGCTGATGAACCAGCGCCAGGCCTGCCTGAACAGTGCCTGCAAGGA
>Ga0213829_1002923_pt1 | contig 10686 bp, 7 predicted proteins | sample MC6MC0896MG_FD_180665 | JGI IMG/M metagenome (GOLD analysis project Ga0213829, IMG submission 180665) | Enriched soil aggregate microbial communities from Iowa State University, Ames, United States - MC6-MC0896-MG | ecosystem: Environmental > Terrestrial > Soil > Unclassified | place: USA: Iowa...
CAATAATACGTTCGATAACCGATACTTGTATTAAAAACAATCAGAATATAATAAACGCATTCAGAAACATTGCTCAAAACTAGTAACCTGAATAGTTACAATTAGCTGTTCTTATTTTGTTTATTTGGATGGCTTGCCCACACAACAAAAATATAAAATTAAACTATAATAAAGTTAATCGCTAAATTTAGGATCCACTTGACATTGACCTCTCCAAAAAAACTGGATTATTTAAAAGTAGAGAATTCGGTGATGAATTACTAATTATAAAAGGGAGGAAAAGCGATGAAAAAATCAAAGTTTACTGAAGCACAGATCGCCTTTGCGATCAAACAGTCCGAGACAGGTACCCGTGTTGAGGAAGTCTGCTGAAAAATGGGCATCAGCGAGGCTAGATTCTACAACTGGAAGAAGAAAATGCACAGCTGAAAAAGCTTGTAGCAGATCTCAGTCTGGAAATGTTTATCGAAAAACAGGTCAAAACAGCAGTTTTTTTCTACTTTAGAACACTCCTAGATTTGGGGAGAGGTCAATTTGGCACGAATCGAACCGTAATCCACGGTAAAAAAAATATATAAAATACGTTTATTACTCGCAAAAAAGTATATATTAGCCAATAATTGTCAAGTCATTTTTTGCACAATAACACCATGATTGGAGAAAAAATTCGAGAATTGCGAGAAGCGAATAATATTCTGATTAGACAACTTGCAGCTCAATTAGATATAGATACCGCATTGCTAAGTAAAATGGAAAGAGGTGATCGTTTTTTTAAGAAAGAAGATATAACAAAAATTGCCAAGATTTTTCATGTTTCAGAACAGGAACTATTGACATTATGGTTAGCTGATCGAGTACTCAAGTCGATTGAACTAGAATTATATCAAAAACAAGCATTAAAGCTAGCATTGAATAATATTAAATGATTTAGGAAGAGAAAAGATGATTATAGATAAATTAGATATGCAATCACCTGATTTGGTGAACCAAAACATGATAAAGTTGGCAGAATTGTTTCCAAACTGCGTAACGGAAGGTAACGAAGGAAAAGCTATTGACTTTGATTTACTACGTCAAGAGCTGAATCATGCTGTAATAGAAGGTAATAAAGAGCGTTACCGTTTGGAATGGCCGGGCAAAAAAGAAGCGATTGTTACATCAAATTTACCAATAACAAAAACACTTCGTCCTATACGTGAGGATTCGGTGGATTTTGATACTACAGAAAATATCTATATTGAAGGTGATAATTTGGAAGTACTCAAACTTTTACAAGAAAGTTATCATGGAAAAGTTAAGATGATCTATATAGATCCGCCATATAATACAGGGAGTGACTTTATTTACAAAGACAATTTCTCCAAAGATTTACACGATGAGCTTTTTGAAAGCGGGCAAAAAGATGAATATAATCAAAGATTAATCTCCAATCCAGAAACAACTGGACGTTACCATTCCGATTGGTTAACTATGATGTACCCGAGATTAAAATTGGCTAGAAATCTTTTAAAAGAAGATGGTATAATTTGTATTTCTATTGATGATAATGAAGTACATAACCTAAGAAAGATTTGTGATGAGATTTTTGGAGAGACTAATCTTTTTGGCGTCTTTCAGTGGCGGCGACGCCAAACTACCGATAACAGAAATCAAACTAGGGTATCATTTGATCATGAATATATTATTGCATATTCAAAAACTATATCTGCGAAATTAAAAGGAAGGGATATTGATATCAATAAATATAAGAACCCTGATAATGATTCTAGAGGTCTATGGGCTAGTATTGATCTTTCAGGATTAGCAACTGCAACTCAAAGGCCAAATCTCCATTTCGACATCATTGATCCAGAAACAGGGTATAGCTATCCTCCAAATCCCAACAGAGGATGGTCAAAAAGTAAAGAAACGATAAATAGAATGATTTCAGAAAAACGAATTTTGTTTCCTACGAAGCCCACAGGTCGACCTAGAGAAAAGAAATTCCTTTCTGAGCTTCAAAGTTCTGTCACTGGCTTTTCCACATGGCTGGATTCCGAGTCTACAGGTTTTAATACCGATGGCACGCGGGAATTAACAGAGTTAATCGGTGGCAAATTTTTCGACTTTCCGAAATCCTTACGTCTACTTTCCACATTTATGGAGCAAATAGCTTATGAACATGGGGACATTGTACTAGATTTTTATTCAGGGTCGGCAACTTCTGCGAATGCTGTCATAAATCTGAATGCAAAAGATAAAAGTAATAAGCGTAAATACATTATGGTTCAGCTTCCAGAAGCCATAGATGAAAAAAGCGAGGCGTACAAAGCTGGATATAAAAATATTTGCGAAATAGGCAAAGAGCGCATCCGTCGCGCCGCAAAAAAAATCAAAGAAGAAACAGGTGCTGATATTGATTACGGTTTTAGGGTTTATCGGTTGGATGAAAGTAATATGCAGGATGTCTATTATACTCCCCAAGAATATACACAAAAAAGCCTTGACTTATTCTCTGACAATGTCAAATCCGATCGGACAGCTGATGACCTTTTAGCTCAAGTAATGCTGGATTGGGGGCTTCCATTAAGTTTAAAAATCGAACGATTAGAGATTGCAGGAAAAGAAGTGTTCAAGGTTGCCGAAAATTCCTTATATGCTTGCTTCGATAAGGGTATTGACGAGGAATTCGCTAAAGAGATAAGTAAGGACCAACCGCTTCGTGTTGTATTTAGAGATAATGGGTTTAAGGATGATACGGCAAAGGTTAACGTCAAACAATTATTGAAACAGTTGAGTCCGGAAACTGAAATGAAAGTCATTTAATGAAAAGTGCGATAGAATTAATTCAACAACTTAATTACACGGATGAGTGTAACTGGATAGAAGCCAAACGAGGAAGTGCGATTGACCGCTCCATTTTGGAAACAGTGTGTGCTTATTCAAATGAACCAGGTTTAAATGGTGGCTATATTATTCTAGGTGTAGAACAAGAAAATTCCTCACTTTTTCCGACCTATTATGTTTCTGGGGTTGAACAATCAGATAAGATACAATTGGATTTAAGCTCACAATGTGCATCGATGTTCAATCAGCCCATACGTCCTACAATATTTGTGGAAACTGTCCACGGAAAAAACGTTGTTGTGGCGTATGTTCCGGAATTGCCAGACGGACAGAAACCTGTCTATTTCCGAAATGAAAACCTACCTCAAGGAGCATATCGTCGTATAGGTTCATCGGACCAACGCTGTACAGATGATGATTTATTTGTATTTTTTAATAAAGAAGATAGCTTTGACAGTACTGTTGTAAGGACATCATCTATGGATGATATTAGTGAAGATGCAGTTGTTTTATATCGACAATTACGCACAAAAGTTAATCCCTATGCGGAGGAATTACAATATAGTGATGAAGATTTGCTGTATTCCTTGGGTTGTATTCAAAAAGACAATAACAACATACGTTTAACTTACGCAGGACTATTATTGTTTGGGAAAAGGTCATCGCATCGTAGATTACTACCAATGGTTCGTGTAGATTATATTCGCGTACCTGGAAATGAATGGATGGTAGATCCCGAAAATAGATTTACAACCATTGATATGCGGGGATCGCTCTTAGAAATGGTACAACGTATTTTTAGTCAAATTACAGACGATCTTCCAAAGGGTTTTGTTCTACCGGAAGGTGAATTACAAGCGGAAAACAATGGTCTTCCTACTCGCGTACTTCGTGAAGCTATTGTCAATGCCCTAATCCATAGAACTTATAGAGAAAATCAACCTATACAAATAATTCGATATGGCAATCGTATAGAAATTAAAAATCCGGGATTTTCTTTAAAACCTGAAGATAATTTGGGAGAGCCTGGTTCTAAAAATCGAAACCCCTTTATTGCAGCTGTATTTCATGAAACCAATTTAGCTGAGACTAAAGGATCGGGTATACGTACGATGCGTTCGTTGATGGAAAAAGCAAACATGCTACCGCCAACTTTTGAAAGTGATCATGGCAGGAATCAATTTGCTGTACGTCTACTTCTGCACCATTTCTTAGGCGTGGACGATGTAAAATGGCTATCTACCTTTGAATCGCATAGTTTAAACGAGAATCAAAAACGTGCTTTGATCTTTACCCGTGAAGTTGGAGCGATTGATAATTCTTCCTATAGGCAACTAAATGGCGTTGATATACTAAAAGCTAGTACTGATTTGCGTGATATGCGTAACAAAGCGCTGTTAGAACAAAAAGGTAAAGGAAGATCAACTTATTATATCGTCGGAAAGAACTTCATAGCTGAAGATAGTAGTGAAGGAAGTAGATTGTCACAAGATACTAACGAAGTAGTTGATAATCTTAAAACACCAGCTCTACTCGCTAACACACCAGTTGGTGGCGTTAAGACACCACCTCTAGCTGTTAACACACCAGCTGATGACCTTAAGACACCACCTAATCAAGGAGGTATTGCTGAAGATATAACCGCTGTAGATAATGTTATTTCTCAAATTGCTTCATTGGGGGCTAGAGTTAATGATCCTGAAAAAATCAAAGAGATAATTTTGGAACTATGTACAATACGCCCATTTAAAGCTAATGAAATTGCCAAACTTTTTAATAGACAAGAGGATTATTTTAAACGGAAGTATCTCTCTGGTATGATCACAGATAAAGACTTGGTTTATAAATTTCCAGACATGATTAATCATCCCGAACAAGCTTACATAACTGCCAAGACTGATAACTAATGAAATTACAATTTAAAGAACAAGATTTTCAGATTAGAGCTGTCAAAGCCGTTTTAGATTGCTTTCAGGGCCAACCTCTGAAGACAAATAAATTCACGCTAGAGCGGAGCAGAAAAATCATTCAGAAAGCCAAGCTAGCGGCTAATGGTGGCATTCAAACATTGGCCTTCGATCAGGAAATATTAGAAGATATAGGTTATAAAAATAGTGAAATTCAGTTACCGGACAATCAGATCCTAACAAATATACAACAAGTACAACGAGAACAAGACTTGAATGAAAGTCATACTATTGAACGCCCAAAAGGTATTAAATTAGGTTATAACCTGACTATCGAAATGGAAACAGGTACAGGAAAGACCTACACCTATATCCGTACAATGTACGAGTTACATAAACAGTATGGCTGGAGCAAATTTATTGTCATTGTACCAAGTATAGCTATTCGAGAAGGAGTCTATAAATCTTTTCAAGTAACGCGAGACCACTTCCAGGAATTGTATGGACATAAGATCAGTCCTTTTATCTATAATTCTGGAAGACCACAAGATATCGAAACTTTCGCTTCTGATAGTCGCATATCAGTCATGATCATAAATACACAGGCTTTCAACGCCAACGGAGCAGATGCCCGTCGAATTTATATGGAGCTTGACCAATTTGGGACTCGTAAACCAATCGAAATCATAGCGCAGACCAATCCTATACTGATCATTGATGAACCTCAGTCTGTAGATGGTGAAAAGACACTAAAAAGTATGCAGGATTTTAATCCATTGTTTACATTACGTTATTCGGCTACACATAAAATAGAATACAACAAAATCTTTCGTTTGGATGCATTGGATGCCTACCACAAAAAATTAGTTAAGAAAATACAAGTCAAAGGCATCAACCTCAAAGGAGCGACTGGAACTACAGGTTACCTTTACCTTGAGCAGATCAGTTTAAGTACTAGCAAACCTCCATTTGCCATTGTCGAGTTTGAAAAACGTATTGGTGAGGGGATAAAAAAAGTGCGTCAAAAATTAGCCGAAGGTGCTAATCTTCACGAACTTTCTGGAAACTTACCTGCTTACAAGAATCATACGATTACAGAAATTAATGGATATCTTAACAAAATAGTAATTAATGGTGAGGACATTTATCCAGGGGATATCGTTAATGATACTGACGAACTAGCGTTTCGTAGAGTTCAGATTCGGGAAACAATCTTATCTCATCTCCAGAAAGAAAAACAATTGTTTGACAAAGGGATCAAAGTTCTTAGCCTATTTTTTATCGATTCAGTTGATAAATATCGTCTATATGACGATTTCGGTGAAAAAGTACTCGGTGAGTATGCAAAATTATTCGAAGAAGAATACGACAAAGTGCGTAATGACTTTTTGGACTCATTTCTAAATAACAACAATGATTCAAAAAATGGCCCAGTCCAAGTTCAAATACAAAAGAGTCAGGTGCCTACGAACTATTATGATTACCTAAAGCGTGATGATGCCGGAAAGATACATGAAGGTTATTTTTCAATAGACAAAAAAGGCAAGTCTGTAAATCCATCATTGAAACGAGGAAAGGAGGATTCCGATGACATTACCGCCTACGATCTTATTATGAAGGATAAAGAACGATTATTAAGTTTTGAAGAACCTACACGCTTTATCTTTTCTCACTCAGCCTTAAAGGAAGGGTGGGATAATCCAAATGTCTTCCAAATATGTGCATTAAAAAATGCTGAAACAGGCAGTCAAACACGTCGAAGACAAGAGGTAGGGCGTGGTATGCGTTTATCTGTTGATAAACGTGGTGTACGTCAAGACTTCGAACTTATTGGTGAACAGGTACATGAAGTCAACAAATTAACAGTAATTGCTTCAGAAAGCTATGAAGCATTTGCGAAAGGATTACAGACTGAAATTGCGGCCACTCTTGCGGATCGACCCAAGAAAGCTGAAATAGAATTTTTCGTCGGTAAGATGATTACAAATGACTTGGGAGAATCACGTCGACTGGCTGAAGATGATAGCAAGAGAATCAATAAAATACTATATAAACATGACATTATAGATGATGACGATAAGATAACAATAGAAGGTCGAGAAATAATCGAGCAAGGTAAGGTGCCACTACCTGAACAATTGGAATCATATAGAACATCTATCATACTTTTGTTAAAATCAATTTATACTAGTGAATCATTCAAGCCAGAAGACGAACGTCAAACAATAATATTGCAAACAAATCCAAATTTTAAAAAGAAAGAATTTCAGGATTTATGGAATAAAATTAATCTTAAAACCGTCTACGAGGTAAGATTCGATACTGAAAAACTTATCACTGAAAGTAGAGAACTGATAAATGCAAACCTTCATATTACTACACGTATGTATGAAGTAAAGACAGGTGAATTAGAAGATGGCACAAAGGAACAGATGCAGCAAGGATCATTAATCCGTGAATCAAAAAGGCAATATCTCAAGTTGGATAATGATCTCTATACAAATACACTATATGATATCGTAGGGGAAATTGAGCAAAAAACAAACCTTACACGACGCACTATAGTCGAAATCCTAAAAGCTATTCTTGAAGAAAAGTTTTTAATGTTACGTCGAAATCCGGAAGAATTTATCGCGAAATGTAGTAAGTTGATCAACGAAGCAAAAGCCAAGCTAATTGTCAATAATATTGTCTATCATAAGCTTGAAGATAGACACGATGCAAAAACGGTATTTACTAATGACAAGTCAGCATTACGCAATTCAGATCTGCTTAAAAAGCATATTTATGATTATCTAACTTCCGATTCCAAAATAGAATCTGATTTTGCCGAAGCGCTTGAAAATAGCGTTGAAGTAGTTGTTTATGCAAAATTGCCAAAAAGCTTCTATATATCAACTCCGGTAGCGAATTATAGCCCCGATTGGGCAATTGTCTTTGATAAAAACAAAGTACGTCATATTTATTTTGTTGCTGAAACAAAAGGATCTGATTCTGAAATGGATCTTAGGGAAATCGAAAAACTTAAAATTCACTGTGCTCAGGAGCATTTTAAAGAAATCAGTAACGGCGCCGTAAAATTTGACACAATAAGTAATTATGAAAAATTATTAGATATTGTGCAGGTAATATAGTTTACGGCGATAATAACTACACCTATTAAGCTAGATAGCCTAAAATATTAGGCTATCTAGCTCAATAGATTATTCCTTTACAAGGATAAAATATGAATTTATTTTTGTCTATAAATTTTAAAAGCCTTTAAAATAAATCCATGATTACTCCTGTCAAAACTTTTAACTAATTCATTATAAAATCTAAGAGTACGGATATATGAATAAAGCATATAATTACGAAAATGTTCAGATAGGGAATTTTCTAATTTCAATAGGTTACTACCTCAGTAAATATAATTTAAACCTACCAACCTCAATTAATCTCTTACAACAAACTCCATTAGACCATAAGATCGGTGATATGTTTGGCATGCTTTCAGGGAGCTTTTTTATTATTGAGTTCAAAGCTAGTAAACAAAACCTAAAAAGTGAGCTTGAAAAAAAACAAAGAGCTAAACTCATAAAATATTTATCTCTCGATAACCCGCCCGAACAAATAATTTCAAGAAAATCTCATTTCATCTGTTATCCCAAGTTTACGAATAAAAACATTGATTATATCTTGCAGCCTTATATTACAATCGATACTCCGAAATATCCGGAATTCGATATCAATGGGATCTCGGCATTTTTAAAGGCTGTGTTAAATACAAAAAACATAGGAGCCACGTTTAACGAAATCAAGGATTATATTATGTTATTGCAAAAATGCACTGGCAATGACTCTCCAGACGCTTCAGGATTAACATCTGGTATATTTTTGAATTTTGATAAAAACGAAGGTATAAGATATATAGTTTATGACAATCTCAATTTTCTCAACCAACAAATACATTTAAAACATGAAATGAATAGAGGCCTCGATAAAACCCAAGATAATACGCTAAACCGGGGTCGGATAATGCGATAGATAGATCTTTTAAGGATATTGATACTTTTCATCAGGAAAGACTTTCACAAACCGCATCATACGCGCAGATTCTTCTCTGAAACGAGGAGCCGTATTCGCGCTGCAAATGTCGCCATAGTGTAGCGACAATCTGGTTATCATAGTTCTGACAATCATAGCGATAAATACTTGGCCGCTCATCTTTGAAGACTGTTCGGCTTATCGGCAGCGATACGTTTGCAAATAATCTTCGCAGCTGAGTTTCCACGCGAAGCCCCGCGCATCTTATTTTGTGCATTCTAAAAAAATGATTAAATACCTCTATCTTGAGACGGTAGTCGATACCTGTCGCATAGATATCCAATACATTACGCCAGAAGACTTTTTCGGATGAGCATATATCAAGGATACGAACCAATAACTCATCAAAGTAATTGCATCTTCCTGCTTGCTTCAGTAGCTCATCATTCATGGTAAAGCCTTTGACGATATATTCACGCAAACGTGCCGTTGCCCAGTGCCGGAACTTGGTGCCCTGATGGCTCTTTACCCGGTAGCCTACCGAGATAATGACATCGAGGTTATAGAACTTAACAGGTTTGTCTGAACCACTAATGTGCAAAATTTGCACATTGCTTTTTTCGTCTAGTTCACCATCAGCAAAAACATTACTGATATGCTTTGTAACGAAACTCTTTTATTTCTGAAAGAGATCAACCATTTGTGCCTGTGTCAGCCATACCGTTTCACCTCTAATCAGGAATTACAACAATAAAATGGACACGTAGTTAAGCTGCATGTTTACATATTTTTCTAGCGAACTCCTCTGGAGACAAGTATCCTAAAGCAGAATGTTGTCTTTTACGCTTGTACCATGTCTCGATATATTCAAAAACAATAAGCGAAGCTTGCTCCCTTTGAGCGAATTTGTGCTGATATACACATTCAGCCTTGAGTGTGCTGCCATAGCGAAAGTGGATACTGCGATCATTTGCATCAAAGCAGTATTCAACATCATGTTTACATGACTAGCAGCATAAAATACTTTATTATAACTGAATCCCTCCTTAAAAACTCATAGTCATTTTCAAGTGTTAGCCAACGCTACACGTATTAGCGATAGTTTTAATTTCCAATTTGCATCTGTACAGGTCGTTCTTCATACTTTAATAATACGACAACTTCTTCTTTTTCATTGATTAACATCTTTTTTCCGTCTATTTCTACTACAAAACATCCATTATAGCCAGAACTAGCACCGTAGTATTTGTTTGGGATTACAATATTTTCATTTTTATCAATTAATCCCCACAAATCAGATGTGTAGTGTGCACCTGATGAAAAATTTCTCTTACCATACGGTGCATATCCTTTATAAAAGGCATCATTACACCAACAAATTTGAAATCAATTACCGTTTCGTTTTTACTGTTTATAAATCCCCATTTTCCATCTTTTAATACGGGAGCCAATCCTTCTGAAAAATCCTCCGCTTCATCATAAACTAAAGGAATGATGATCTCTCCTTTATTATTTGCGAAACCATATTTTTTATCCTTTTCTAAAAGTATCATTCCATCGCTTAAACGACGGACATCTTGATAATCAACAGGTAATAAAATATTTCCATTTTTATCAGCAAGCCCTTTTTTATCGATTTTAATAACATTAAGATAAACAAGTCCATCTTTTTCAGGATAAACAAAATTGTATTTTGGTTTTATAATAATCGACTTGATAAAGGCACGATATCTTTCCTGAGTCTCCTGAGCAGGATTGACCGGAACTTTGGTTTTCTTTTTCTTTTTCATATTTACTTTTCCCCTCTTCAAAAGGATTTTGAGTAGCGGCAATAATCAATGATTCTGCCAACAGCATAAACATATGCTTTTCAGTCTGTGATTCCATGGCATAGCCAACATTCAAAAGCGCCGGCACCATTTGATCG
>Ga0213829_1002928_pt1 | contig 10675 bp, 14 predicted proteins | sample MC6MC0896MG_FD_180665 | JGI IMG/M metagenome (GOLD analysis project Ga0213829, IMG submission 180665) | Enriched soil aggregate microbial communities from Iowa State University, Ames, United States - MC6-MC0896-MG | ecosystem: Environmental > Terrestrial > Soil > Unclassified | place: USA: Iowa...
GACTTCGAGGTGAACGCTTGGCTGTCGTCCGGGTTGTTCTGGCCGGCCCAGGCCGTGTTGACGGAAAGGCCGACTGTGGCGAGTGCACCGACAGCGCACATGGTTCCCAGCCTCTTGAGGCCTGACGCGGATCGCACGATGTTTCCTCCTGATTTGGTTTGGTGTTGCCCCCCGACTGAGAATGCAGGAGGAGTTAACCCCCAGTCAAGGGATTTTTAAATTTGTCATGAAATGACATCTTCAAAAAATCGGAGTGAACTGAGAGTCCACTCCGCCACTTCCGCGGGATGACGCGGGAAGAGCAGGCCATCGATCGCCACGCCGGGCTCCCGGGGAACTTCGCGCTAGCCTTGGAAGGCGGCTTGTGTCGACGCCGTGTCACACCGCCCGGAGGGAGCTTCACCGATGCGCGAGCCGTCCAGGACCACCGCCCACGGCACGGTCCCTCCGCTTCACCTCGACCCCCGGGCCATCGGCTGGGTGTTCGGCGGAGGAGTGCTCGGCGCGTACGCGCGGTACGGTCTGTCCGCGGCTGTCCCGGCCCCCGGCGGCTGGCCTGTGGCCACCGTGCTGATCAATGTGCTGGGCGCCTTCCTGCTCGGCCTGCTGCTGGAGTCGCTCATCCGCCGCGGCTCGGACATCGGCTGGGCCCGTCGGCTCCGCCTCGTGGCCGGCACCGGCTTCCTGGGCGCCTTCACCACGTACAGCACCTTCGCCGTCGACGCCGTCCATCTGCTGCAGGCGGGCCACCTCGCCGGAGCCTTCGGGTACCTCGCCGCGACGCTCCTGCTCGGGGGCGCGGCCACGGCCCTCGGCATCTGGCTCGCCGCGCTGAGTCACCGGCTGAGGGAGACTCGACGTGACGGTCGCCCGACGGCGGGAGGGGGCGCATGAGCGCGTTGATCCCGCTGTGGCTGGCTCTCGCGGGAGGCGCGGGCGCCGTCGTGCGTTTCATGCTCGACGGCGCGGTGCGGCGCCGCTGGCCCACAGACTTCCCCTTCTCCACCCTGCTCATCAACGTCACCGGGTCTTTCGCCCTGGGCCTGCTGGCCAGCGCCGTCGCGGCCCGGAGCATGGGACCGGAGGTGCTGCTGATCGCGGGAACGGGGTTCCTGGGCGGGTACACGACGTTCAGCACGGCCAGCCTGGAGACCGTTCGGCTCCTCCACAACCGTGAGCCCCTGCGAGCGGTGCTCTACGGCCTGGGCGGCGCGGTGCTCTGCCTCGTGGCTGCGTGGGCCGGGATCCTGCTCGGCTGATCCTCCCGGGGGTCGCCGGTTCTCGCCGGGCCTGACGGTTCCGGACATGCGGAGGCCCGCCGGCCCGGTGTTGTCACCGGGCCGGCGGGCCGAATTCGTGCCGACCGTTCGGGGTCTGGCAGATGGAGCGCTCGGACTAGACCGCGTCGCTCGCGCGGACGGCCGATTCGATGCGTTCGCCGACCTCCTGATCGATCTTCTTCCAGTACTCGAAGACCCGGCTGAGGACCGGCTCCACGACCTGCCCGGCCACCATGCCGGCGACCGTGTCCACCAGGCGGTCGCGCTCGGCGTCGTTCATGACGTCGCGGACCAGCGTGTGGGCCTGACCGAAGTCATCATCCTCGGCGTGCAGCGTGTACGCGGAACGGACCAGCTCGCCATCGGCCTCCCAGCCGTTGTCGACCCGGCCCTGCGTGTCCTGGAAGGGACGGCCGTACGAGTTCGGGGCATAGACGGGGGCCGCGCCGCTGTGGTGGTACTGCATGGCCCCTTCCTTGTCGTACGAGTTCATCGGGACCGCCGGGCGGTTGACCGGCAGCTGGTTGAAGTTGGTGCCGAGACGGTTCCGCTGGGCGTCCGGGTAGGAGAAGATCCGGCCCAGCAGCATCTTGTCCGGTGAGACGCCGATGCCCGGCACCAGATTGGACGGGCTGAAGGCCGCCTGCTCGATCTGGGCGAAGTGGTTCACCGGGTTCTGGTTGAGCGTGAAGCGGCCCACCGGGATGCGCGGGTAGTCCTTCTTGGACCACACCTTGGTCAGGTCGAAGGGGTTGAAGCGGTAGCTCCGGGCCTCCTCGTACGGCATGATCTGGACCTCGACGCGCCAGGACGGGAACTCGCCGCGGCCGATCGCCTCGAAAAGATCGCGGCGGTGGGCGTCGGCGTCCTCGCCGGCCAGTTTGGCGGCTTCCTCGTTCGTGAGGAACTCCAGGCCCTGCTCGGTCAGGAAGTGGTACTTCACCCAGAAGCGCTCGCCCGCCTCGTTGACCCACATGTAGGTGTGGGACGAGTAGCCGTTCATGTTGCGCCAGGTCCGGGGGATGCCCCGGTCGCCCATGAGGTACGAGACCTGGTGCGAGGACTCGGGGGAGAGCGTCCAGAAGTCCCACTGCATGTTGACGTCCCGCAGGCCGGAGTCCGGCAGGCGCTTCTGGGAGTGGATGAAGTCCGGGAACTTCATCGGGTCCCGGACGAAGAAGGTCGGCGTGTTGTTGCCGACGATGTCGTAGTTGCCGTCTTCGGTGTAGAACTTCAGCGCGAATCCACGCACGTCCCGCCAGCTGTCCGGCGAGCCGAGTTCACCGGCCACGGTGGAGAACCGGGCGAGCATGGGGGTCACGGCACCCTGCTGGAACACCTTCGCCTTGGTGTAGGCCGAGACGTCCTCGGTGACCTCGAGCTGTCCGAAGGCGCCCGAGCCCTTCGCGTGAGGGCTGCGCTCCGGGATGCGTTCACGGTCGAACCGCGCCAGTTTCTCCACGAGGGCGATGTCATGCAGGAGCAAGGGGCCGTCCGGCCCCACGCTCAGTGAGTGTGCGTCGTTGTCGCGGCGCGCGCCCGATTCCGTGGTCGACGGCACAGGGGCGTCGAGTTGCGAGTCACTGTCGAATGTCATGTCGTGCTCTCCTTCGGTCGTTCGGGTCAGGCTTCCGTATCCCGTGCGAGGTGCACTCGGCGCTGAGGGCGGACCCTCGGCCCTCCGGATCCTCGGGGGACCGGAGCGTGGCGCCATCGTCCTGAGCTGGGATTTCTCTGGACGGACAGCGCCGGATCGCGAGAAACGCCTCGCACGGCCATTCTTCAAGAATCAATCACGAGCGTCAAAGCCACCGGTCCCGCCGGGCATGGCGACCGTGCGGGGAACGGGTTCTTGTGCGCTGGCGCCGGAGGAATTCCCTCGCATTGCCACCTAGTATGAGGCAAGGACCAACTCGCCTCAGATCGGAACAAGCTGTGCCGGAAACCAGCCCAACGCCTGAAGAATCCGACGAACGATTCGAGCGCTACCTCGACTCGCTGCTCCAAGCCCTTAGCGACGAAACCACGCCCACTGTGCGTGCCTTCGTCAAAGGAGTTCGCGCGCGAAACGCGGCTTTCCGTGCCCGCGGAGACATGGAATCTGCCGCCCAGTATCTGGTCGGCGACCTCGTGGGCATTCTCAGCGATTTCGAGCTCCGCCTGAAGGCGCTTGAGATACGCGCTGACGAGGGGTAGCCGGTCGGCGCTCCGCGGTGGGAAGCTCCGCACGCGACGCGGATGGCGAAAATAGCCGAATATTCGCGGTTCAAGCATCCAAGGTGACCTGGAAAATGCCCCGGCCGGGGCGCCAGGACGTGCCAACCGGGAGATCCTCGCCCGGAGAAAGTCTCTCGGGTTCATCAATCTCGCACTCAGGTGGATCGCGGAGCGAATGTCCAGCGACGCTCTTTCGGGACCCCGACCGGATCGTCGACGGCGACGAGGAGTCTGACGAAAAGTCTACGGAGTCCATGGCTTTTGGCCTGGGGCAGCAGTACCCCACCAACGATGAGGACGCCGTCATCATTGCCCCACCTGGTGCACGTGACGTGTCCACCACGGTGGCACGCGACACGTCGACGCCGGCGCTGTGCGACGGATCGGCGGAAGTGTCGTCGGAGGATCCGCACGATATGTCGCACTCTGCCGGAAGCGACACGTCCTGCCGACCACCGAGGTAGATCACCGGCTCCCAGCCGTTCAGCGGCCCGGAGCTGACGATGTGCCGCGCTGTTGGATCGGTCCTCGAGACCGTGCCAGCAACCCACCGCGACACCACCCGATGTGGTGAGTCGGATCGAGAGAATGTGTCGGGAGCGCAGGTGGTCCGCATCGAGGATCACCTTCGAGTTCGAGCCCAGTGAGACCGGCGTCCGGGTCAGTTGCCGCACCATGACGCGTCACCCGGCGCACCTCGGTCTCAATCGGCGACGATTCAGTGACCCCGCAGACAATACCAACCGCACCTCGCGTGTGATCGTCGACAAACGACCCGGGCGCATAGTTCATATCGACGCTCAGTCGGGCGCATTCCGACGGCGGAGGGCGGGCCGCCGCCCATCTCGAGTGTCCCAGTTGCGGTAACCAACATCATGGCCTCATACAGCTAGGCGTCGCTCAGGCCATGCGTACCCGGACAGGCAGCGATTCCCACCCTCGCAGCGTGTTGTTGTGGTGCCTGCGAGTTGGTCCGGCGATTTCGATGGCTGCGACTCTCTCGGCCAAAGCCTTGAGTATCGTTGACGCTTCAAGGCGGGCAACGTGCTGACCAACGCACTGATGGATGCCGAAACCGAACCCTACGTGACCGGAAGGATCTCGGCTGAGATCGAAGGTGTCAGGATTGCGCCAACGTCGAGGGTCTCGGTTCGCTGACCCGAGGAACATTAGGATCTTCCTGCCTTCGGGGATGAGCGTTCCCCCGACTTCGATGTCCCTGGTGGTGGTTCGGAAAAATGTCTGAACGGGTGACTCCAAGCGCACAGCTTCGTCGAAAGCGGTCCGAGCCAGGGTTGGGTTCTCACGCAGGTGGACCCATTGCTCGGGATGAGTGGCGAAGGCGTACAGAACAGCCGCTAGACCGTTGACGGTTGTATCGACACCAGCCGTGAGCAGAGAACGCACGATTAGGGGCGCCTGGTCTTCAGTGATATCGCCTCGGTCCGCTGCTGCCCAGATCTGCGAGCCGAAGCCATCCTCGGTCAAGACGTTACGTGTGCACTGTGAAGCAATCGAGGCTGCGAGTTCTGGGACTTGCGGCAAGCCTTTAGCGACGAGGTCGTTGGTCGGACCGAACGCATTAAAGACATGATTACCGTATGGCAGCAGGTTTTCTCGGCCCGCCTTGGGAATGCCGACAGCGTCCGGAAAGACACGAAGTGGGAATGCGGCAGCGACATCGGTGACTGCGTCAAATGAGAGACCTCGCTCCAACAAGTTGTCAAGCAGGTCCACAGCGTCCAGTGCCCAGGCTTCTCCAAGCGTTCGGATCTCGCGCGGTCCGAGGATCCTGCTCAGGACGGCGCGTGGTGCATCGTGGTGGGGCGGATCTGCTTCGAGCAGCAAGCTCGGAGGCCGCCACGGCTTCTCTTTGCGAAAGTTACTCAGTCCAACGCCTGCTGCGGATTGAAACGTTTGCCAGTCAGTTAAGGCGGCGTGCACCTCGTCATAGCGCCCCATTGCATATACGCCATACTTTTCCAGGTAGACCACAGGGCCAGCTGTGCGTAATTCCGCCTGAAATGGCAGCGGATCTTCCAGGACATCGAAACTGAAGGGATCGACGCCACTCACGGGTGTGCTACGAGGGGAAGCGGATGCGGCCATCGCAGGTCCTTTCGCGGAGAGCCGGGTCACAGGTCGAGAACGAGTCGGTCGGTGCACGAGCGCGAGACGCAGGGAAACATACAACTCCCGGCCTCTCTGTCGGCGTTGCTGAGGATGGAATCTCGGTGGTCTGGTTCTCCAGTCAGTACGGTCACCTCGCATGTTCCACATGTACCTTCGCGACAAGAGTTCAGCACGTGGATTCCGGCTGTCTGGAGTGCGTCAAGGACGGTGACGTCTGGCGAGACGGTCACAGAAAGGCCGGCCCGGGCCAGCTCTACCTCGAAGGGGGCCTCTCGTGCTGGCGCCCCGAAGCTCTTGGCAGAGAAGTGTTCCAAGCGCAAGAGCCCTTCCGGCCAACCAGCGCAGTGTCGTTCGGCATCAGCCAGCAACCGCTGCGGGCCGCACACGTAGACTTTGGTGTCCTCCGCATGGTTCCCAATCAAACTCTCTAGCTGGCAGGGAACCTCATCCTTGGGTAAAAGCACGACACGATCTCGGTAGACAGCGAGATCGTCAAGGAACGCCATGGTGCTCCTCGACCTGCCTATATAGAAGAGGTTCCAGTCAGTGCCCACAAGGTCGGCCTGCTGGACCATCGGCAGGACCGGGGTGATCCCGATTCCTCCGGCGATGAAAATGTACTTATTGGATGGCACGAGACGAAAATTGTTTCGAGGTCCACCGACGGCAAGGAACATGCCCTCCTTCAGTTGTTCGTGGATATACGTAGATCCTCCACGACCTGCGGCTTCGTGCAGAACCGCTATCTGGTAGCTGCGGGAGTCCCAACGATCTCCGCAAAGCGAATACTGCCGAGTGATGCCGGAAGGCAGCATCACATCGATGTGGGATCCCGGTGTCCAGTCTGGCAGCCTGCGCCCGTCGGGGTGGGTTAGTGTCAAGGCAACTACACCGTCGGACACTCTCGTCTTTGCCGACACCAGCAACTTGACCTGTGAAAAGGTGGCAGCAGAATTCTCTACGGTGAACATTTCGGCTCCTTTGCTCGCTCCGTTCTCCCCTTAGGGTCCCCTCCTGGTGGCGTAGATCACTATGTGGATCTCAATGGTTGATAGATAAAGTTTGCGTGCCTACTTGAGCGGAGGCGCCGGATAGTCCATTGCTCGAGTAACCGCGGCAGAAGCTGCTTGGAGGACCGCTATGCGAGAGTGGGCCGTCTCGTCATTTGGCAGGACTACCGCTAGAGCTGACAACACTTTGCCGGATGGGTCCCGCACTGGGACCGCGATTCCGGTGGCCGCGGGATGCAGATGCCCGCTGAGGAGCGCATAGCCCTGTCTGCGGACCTCGGCTAGGGCAATCTTGAGCTGCGCCGGGCTGCTGATGGTCCGGCCTGTGAAGACCTCTAGCGGTCCAGCAAGGATTCGTTCTTGTTGTGCTGGGGGCGCGAAGGCTAGTAGCAGCAGACCCGCGGATGACGCATGCAGCGGCAGGCGACCTGCGACACGCGTGTAATTAACTACAGCTCCGGGCGCAGTCAGACGCTCAACGAAAAGCACTTCATCGCCTTCTATGACACCAAGTTGGATATGCTGTCCGACGATGGCGTGCAGGTCCTCCATGACCGGCATGGCCGCCTCTCGCAATCCGAGTGTCGGTGAAGCGCGGGAGACCACCTCCCACAATTTGACGCCGATCCGCACCTTTCGGCCCTCGCCTCTCTCCAACCACCCAAAGCTCGTAAGCTCGTCCACGAGGCGCGAAGCTGTCGCGATGTGGAGTCTGGACCGCCGACTGATTTCCGTAACCGTCAGAGATGTCTCGCGAGGGCCGAATGCCTCTATGATGCGGACCACTCGGGACAGGACCGACTCTCCGGCTTGGGTGCGGGCCATGATCTAAGCCTCCGACATAGACGATCCAGCTGGGAAGTTGCTTGACGCCATTGATTCCGACGTACCTGAGTTAGGGACACGGTAGGTAGCCAAGGTTGGACTCTCATTATCAAGCCAAGGCGGTGGTCGATTGCTGAGAATTCTGGTTGCGGCGGGCACCGCCCAGTGAGTATCCCGCAGCAGCCATTACCTCGGGTAGCTAATGGCGTCGCGAAGTTGCCTGGCAGCGGATGCCGGGCCTGCGGCTCCGTAAATAAAACTTCCGGCCACGGGCGCGTCGGCACCCACATGCTGGACGGCTTCGTTCGATCGTGGCCGCGTTCAAGCCACCCACGACGAAGAGCGGAACTAGAGCCTCTTCCCCGGCCCGCAGCAGCCCGCTTAGATTGTAACCGGGCTGTGCCTGCTCATCGAGACCAGCGTGGAACTCAACGAACGTGGCGCCCAGGTCCCGGGCCTCCTTGGCACGGATGGCTTTATTTGCGACGCCGATGAGGTCAACAACGATGCCCTTGTTGTGGGCCTTAGCGGTCTTCGCTGCACCCACGACGGTAGAGCCATCAGCGCTGCCGAGTACCGAAATCAGATCAGCGCCGGCTTTGAACGCAATTCCTGCTTCCAGATTTCCCGCGTCCATCGTCTTCATATCGGCGAAAATCATCTTGTCTGGATGCGCTGTCTTAACTCTTAACTGTGGTCACAGCTGCGAGACCGGCGGCTTTGATCAGCGGAGTCCCGAGTTCGATGATGTCAATGTACTCGGCAACCTCGCTAGCCAGCTTAAGCGCATCATCAATGGTAAATACGTACATTGCGACTTGGAGTTTCATCATAGGCGTCCTTCTTTCGTTAGATATTCGTTGGGTGGCGGTAATTGGTGGCTCCGCTACTCGAGATTGGCGTGTCGAGACCAGAGCTGTTCGGCTGGTTGGTTCGTTGGTAGTTACCAACAAGTATCCGGACGGTAGCCTTCGCGATGTCGTCGCCTCGGTCAAAGCACTCCACGACGTCGGGGCCGACCTTATTGTCGGAACCGACGTGTCATTCTCGGTGCCCAGCTTCGGGGGATGGCTCACGGTTCGAGCGTTCACCGCGAGCTCCAGCTTCTGGTGAAAGCTGGCCTGACGCCGACCGAAGCACTCCGCCCCGCCCCATCTGTCCCCTCGGCCCGGTTCGCGCCCATCGATCGCGGCATGATCCGACCGGGTCTACGCGCCGCCCTCCTCCTCGTCGAGGAGATCTGACCACGCAGATATCTGACATGCTCAACACCCGTCAGGTCTGGCGGCGTGGAGCACCTTTCTTCAGCTCTTCAGCGAAGCCGTGGCCGGCTAGGTGTGATGCCCAGGAAGGTGGGTGAGCCCGCTGATGAGAATGCTGCCCTCGGCGGAGGAACGTCTGTGATGGTCACGGGCCCTTCAGGTTCGAGGGGGCAACGGTGTCCAAGCGGTGCCTACTTCAACCAAATCCCATTCGGCCAGTGAAATCACCGCATCAAACAACGATTTCCCAACCCCGATAAGGCTTTGAACCTTGTCCATTTGGCTCACTGGCGGCAACCTCTGGTCACATGAAGCACTCGCCTCGCCAAGTTAACTGAGACAACGGGGTCAAAACAGTGAGAAGCCAGAAACGCCGAGGGAAAGACCAGACCCACTGGCAGCGGACGACAAGTAATCGAGCCCGACCTTTGGCCTGCTAAATATATAATCGATAACGTATATTGCGTTAGCTGGCTGATTTCACTGCCCTTCTCGTCTGGTGCCCGATGCCAGCGCGCCCGGGCCGCGAGACCTCGAAACATTGAAGCCGCGCTCGTCCGCCGAACGGCTGTGCACTCCGGGAAGCGGAAGCTTGATCACCAAGAGGATGGGGAGTGCGCCGAACCCCGGGGCGAACGTGCCGACGAAGTAGTACAACGGTAGTGTCGGCCATCCGAGATCGCGGTCTCCCCGGCAGTGGATCCCCATTCGCCTCTAGAGTCACCTTCACGAGGTCTGCCCGGAGGGTGTCGAGCCTGTCAAGGGTGCCGCCAATGAGGTGGAATGCGCAACTTCCAGGAGCTGTCCAGCGTGGCGGCCGGCTCGCGCAGGCTGCGGGAGGGGTGCGCATGACAGTGCGACGCGCCGCGAATTAACTGTGAGTGGTTCGCCTCGTCGTTGCGGAGGGAAGTTGCGAGATTTCGAGAGCTTTCGCGTGGACCGGGGAGGTTTCTCTGCGGACAGACAGTGGACAGAATGGCATGCGTGTAATACAGCATCTTGTGGTGCAATTCGGGGCAAACCACTGGATGTAGGATTTAGCCAGTGCTTCAGCCCCAGGGGAGCGGGAACGAAAAAGGCCCTGGGTGAAGTCTCTTCCTCGTTGGCGCCGGCGCTCTGGATGCCGGCGGACTGTTAGAGCGTCTTCATCCGTGCGGCGCCCTAATTTCTGGACGGCTTCCTGGACGACGCTGCTGCACGCCTGGAGGTAGGTCGTGATGCACGGGCCCCGTGCGCCGAAGTGGCCGTAATTCTCCGAGATCGAGGGCTAAGGGGCTATGTTTGCGTCCTCGTCCGGCTCCCCCACCGGAGGGATACGGAGCTAGGACTCACCTGGGGTTTGCCGCTTCGCGGCTTCGAAGAGGAACTTAAGCAAGGCGGCGATGACGGCGTCCGCGCTGCCGGGGCGACGCCTCGGAGAGCAGGATCAGCGCGTCCTTGAGCTCTGGGAAGGCATCAGGACCGAACTCGCGTAGGACCGCAGGCGGCATGGTCCAGGGCTGAAACGCGAAATGGCCCAGGTCGGCGCACATGCGCTGCAGCGTGGCCGCGTTCTCGCGCTTGCCCTTGAAACCCACTCTGGATCTTCCGCCTGGCGTACTGTTCAGCCGCGCCGAAGAGGAACCAGGCGAAGATCGGGGGTCATTGCGGACGACTTGAGGGTCGTGTCGGACCCGGTCGGCGCAGGTGGCAACGCGAAAAACCCCCGTCCGGCACGCCAGGGCGCGCCGACCAGGGGTTTCCGACCCAGGGAAGGTCACACGGGTTCCTCAAAACCGCAGTCCGGTGGACCGCAGAGGATATAGCCCGCAGACACCCGGGGAAGCCTCAGGATTCAGCAGAGGAAACGCTGATCAGTGGTGCTTCTTCTCGTCGCCTTCTTCGCGGCGGTCGTCCTGGGAGCCGAGGTCGGCGCCGTCGTTCCCCTCGAAGAAATCAGCGTCGCGGC
>Ga0213829_1002931_pt1 | contig 10671 bp, 6 predicted proteins | sample MC6MC0896MG_FD_180665 | JGI IMG/M metagenome (GOLD analysis project Ga0213829, IMG submission 180665) | Enriched soil aggregate microbial communities from Iowa State University, Ames, United States - MC6-MC0896-MG | ecosystem: Environmental > Terrestrial > Soil > Unclassified | place: USA: Iowa...
GGGGGGGGGCTGCCTGCGCGGGTCAGTACGTAGTAGACCTCGTCTGCCCAGCCCGGAAGGATGTTCGTCACAGGCAGGAAGAAAAACACCGGTTGGTTGCTGCCGTCTTCGTCGTCCTGCAGAACCCGGGTAAAGATCTTGTGATCCTTGCCCCAATAGATATCGAGCGTGTCACCTTTGCGCATGGGTGCGGCGTAGGCATCGACGGCGCAGAACAAACCGTCGGGAAACTGGTAGTAGGTTTTGCAGTTGATACCGCCGTCCCCATCGACGATCGGTTCTATCATGGCCGAAATCCGCAAGGGACGCAGTTGCAGCCCCGGAACTTCAGTCTGCAAGCCTGGAAACAGGAAGGAGTGAAAGTGCGTCATGACGAAAAACCTCAGCGAAGGACATGTGGCTCTGCCAGGAGGGCGTTGGTTGATTGGGCCTGATGTGGCGAGTGTTGCCTACTGTCAGAAATAACAGGTATGCCCGGGTTTTCGATGAGCGGTCATTCGCTACAGATGCAAGCCATGGCTTGATCCCTCAAGTTGTCAGAGATCCGGCGTGATCAACATGCTCGCGGGCCTACCGGGGGCGTTCTGGTCGGCGGGGTTGTATCGGAAGACCTGGTCAGCCGTCGCTTCGAGGTCAACCAGAACAATGGGCAAGAAGCGTCCGGTGCTCTGGAAGTAGTCGCGTTGGGCGAATTGCGCCTGTGCCAGCCCGTTTGCGTTGTAGTGCGCCTTGAGGCTGTAATAGAACGCTTCAACCGGGATTTTCAGCGGAATGTCCTGCGGCCAGGTCTGGATCATCACCTCGTTCCAGCCATCGCCATTGGGCGCTGTCGGGCGGACATCAATGCTCAGTTGAAACTGCGCCGGGTCGATGTTGAACGCACAACTGCTGCGTGGTGCGCTGGCATATCGAGTTGCCCAGGCCTGCACAGTGGTGATACCCAGCTCGTCACACAGGTCGCCGCGTATGCGGCAGGTGTCCTGATCAGGGCGGCTGGTGGCGCCATCAAAGGGATAGGCACACATCACGTTCAAGGGGTAGGCCGCCGGAGCAAAGCTTTCACGAATCAGAAAACCTTGTGAGTAAACCGGCTTGGTCAGTCCCGCATCCCGGCGTAGATAAGTGAAGGAAACACCGCCGTTGCCCACCGACATAGGGCTGGGATTCCACATGTGAAAAGCTGCAGAAGCCTGGGATCCACGCAACAAAACGCCATTGCAGAAGTAAGCGCTTTTACCGGTCTGACAGGTCGGTGATGTGTGTTCATACCGCGCATTCAACCGCGAAGCCACCTGATAGCCGATGTACAACTGGTCCTGCTGATCGAAGCCGAACACACCGTCAGACCCTTGCTGCAGATCCATGCGCAGGACCGGCAACCAGTCCCCGGTGGCATTGAAATAATCACGCTGGTCCTTCTGCGCACCGAGCAATGCGCCGGTTTGCGTCACGTCATAAAACAGCGCTTGTATCGGCATCTGTTTGGGCTCAGCGGCGTCCCAGTTTTTGATCTGCAGCAGGTTTGGCCGGGCTGCCCAGGTAGCATCGAAGCCTTCATGGGCAATGAGGCTGGCCTTGAACAGGGGCGGTGCATGACTGCTGAGCGAACATTGTTTGTCCGGTTGCAGGCCTTGTTGCTGGAAGTGCGCCATCCAGCTCGGAGTATCCGTGACACCGTGGGCGGCGCAGGAGGAAGGATCCGGCTCGGCGACTGTGGTTGAGATCGAGCCACAACCGAAGGCGGGGCGGGTAGCCGTCATGACAAACGCAAACGGATAGGCGCACAACACGTCGAGCGCTTTGCGCTGGCCGATGGCGGTGAAGGTGTCGCTGAACACCACGCCGTTTTTCTGTGCCAGCGCCCGGGTGCCGAGGTCAGCGCGCAGGTAACTGAATCGTTCCGCGCCTAGCTGGGTAGAAGTTGCGTCGTGCTGCCAGAACTCACCGGTCTCGGGGCTGCCGCGCACCAATACGCCACTGCAGAAGTACGCCGGGTGCTCGCCCACGCATTCGGCCGTGGTGTTCTGATAGCGGGTGTTGAGCAGCCTGGCCACTTCCGGGCCGGTGGCGGCCACAGCCAGGTTGTTGAACAGCCAGAGGGCGAGCAACAACACTTTGTTCAATGCCATGGTCGTGTCCTTGACGAGGGGGCTGCGTCGTCCAGAGGGAATCCACTTCAGTCGCGTTTGATACCGACGGCCTGGTGAAAGGTGCCGATGTCATCACCACTGGCATTTTCGTTGATGTGCGAACCGTTCAGGTCATAAGACCAGGCGGTCCCCGCGCCGAGTTCGTCCCCGGTCCAGACCGGGTAATGCAGCCAGTCAAGGTATTCGCCCACCTGGCCGTCGGGGGGGTAATACAGTGACCAGAAGCGTTTGATCTGGGCCAGCGAGACGGGCAGCACTTTGGCTCGCATGCAGAGGACCTTCATGCCCTCCCAATCGGCGCTGTGAGTGAGGTGGTGCAGCTCCAGAATTCCTTTGATTGTCAGTTGGTAACGCTGGGTCTGGTTCAGGGTATCGGTCGCGGTGATCCTGCACGTTCCGTTGCGCACCGCAGTGACCTCGCCTGATGCTGAATCGATGGTTGCAATGCTTTCATCACTGCAGCTGTACACGTAGGGAGCCGCGCCCCAATTGGCTTCCCGGGTCATGCGTGTGAATGCAGGCGTTTCCCTGGGCGGCTTGCTGACCGAGGCCACGTAGTTTTCGGTGCTCAGATCCAGGATCGCAGCACTTTCGAAAGGGGCTTTGAACAGCAAATCCAGTGTCAGCGATTCCTCGCGCAGGGTTCGAGGCAACTTTTTGTTTTTCCTGTTCCTGTTCCTGATCGTGGCCGGCGCGCGCTCCACTTCGTAACGAATGGGCAAAATGTTGTTGTCGTTGGCGATGAACTCTTTCGCGGGAACAACAAACTCCACATCCTTGTCCACTGCGCTCGGACCGATGGGAATGTCGTCGGTGTAGTGGTTGCCGACAAAGAGGTAGATCCAGTCACGATAGGCCATGTCGTCGTAGGGGGTGATGCGCACCGTGGCGCCTCGGGCCGGAATCGTTTCAGGATCGAGTACGCCATCTGGAGCCTCGTCCACTGAAGGCGCTTTGTGTGTTGGAGCGTTGGCAGGCATGGCTTCACCTATTGAGCAGCAGCCGTCGGCGCTTGCGTAGAAGCGCCGGGCAACATGAGTTGAAAGATCGCCGGAATCGGGGTTATCGGGGCGTGTCGAGCAGCGCCCTGCGACTGGCTTTCAATGCCAGCCCCCGTGTTGCAGGTGTGGCCAGATACGAGAACTTGCCCCGGAGATGTTCCTGCACCGCGCTGCTGTCACCGCCGCCGGCCGCAACGCCCCAGGTGACAACACGACCGTCAGACGTCAGCGCGGTGAAACCGGTGGTGTTGCTGTAAAGCGCCACCACGTTGGTCAATTGACCGACGACAGGCGCGGTATTGCCGCCGACCGTCTGATTGCCCCACGCGACTACCGTGCCGTTCTTGCGCAACGCAGCGAAAGCCTCGGATGACCCGCATACCTGGACAATGTCATCCAGCGTGGCGATTTCGCTTGGTACGGCGCCGCCCTCGGCTGGCCTGCCCCATGCCACCACATGCCCGTTGCTGCGCCGGGCGGCAAAGGCGCGCCAGGTCGAGCTGACTTCGACGATGTCGTCCAGCCCTTCGATCAGGGGGTCGATTGTGCCGCCGTATTCGGCTGTTCCCCAGGCCACGACATGTCCGGAGGCACGCCGAGCGGCGAACGCCTGGGCATTGGCGCAGCTCAATTCGATGACGTCGTCGAGGAGAGCGATGGCTCCTGGTACAGCGCCGCCATAACCTGCATGCCCCCAACCGACAATCCGCCCGTTGGCCCGGTGCGCAGCGAAGGCTGCATTGCTGCCGATCAATGTCTTGATATCGTCGAACCTGGCGATTTCGCCCGGCACGGTTCCACCATTGGCGGCCAACCCCCAGGCCACCACTTCGCCGGTGGTCCGTAATGCGGCAAACGCCTGTCCGGCAGACACAATATGGTCGATATCGCGGTGTTGACCGATGATGTCCGGTACGGTGCCACCATTGGCAGCGTCGCCCCACGCCACCACTTGCCCTGTCAGCTTCACGCCAGCGAAGGCGACGGCGTTACCCACCACTTGTTTGAAACCCAGCGGTGAAACACCGCCCATGCTGCCACCTTCCGTAGCGGTTCCCCAGGCCACCACCGCATTGTTGGCACGGCGTGCGGCGTAGGCGCTGCGTGTGCAACTCACCTCGACAATGTCGTCCATAGTGATGATGGTGGAGGGGATCGTTGCTCCATAAGCGGCGTTGCCCCAGCCTACGACATCACCCACATTGCGATGCGCGACGTAGGCCGATTGTCCGGTGAGTGTCTGGTCGTTGCCGTTGCCGAAGATGTTCGCCGGGTTCAGGGTCAGTGCATCGTCCGTGGTGCGCACCTGCAATGGCAGTTGCGGCCGGGTGTCATACCAGGTACTGGCCGTCGTCCATTGGCTGTCGTCCGGGTATTTCCACTGCGCCTGCAAAGGTTGGCCGGTGGTGGCATTGAACGCACTCAATACATGCGACGCGCCGGATGACCTGTAGGTGCTGCGATTGAAGCGAGCGCCCATGACTTTCAACGCGCCGGAACCAATCACCTTGCGGACATCGTAGACCGTCGGATCAGACGGGCCATCGGTTCCGCCTGCCTTGCGGACAATCGTATAGCTCAGGGCAATGCTGCGATCGAGGTTGTCGACAATGAACGTGTGCTCAATCTTGATCACCGCCAGTTCTTTGTCAGCCTGACTGGCCAGGACCTTGTGGGATTTTGGGAAAGTGGTATTGCCTGCCACTTCCACAAAAACCTCATCATCGGTTTTAAGCGCAGCACTGGCGGCGATGACCACTGTTGCGCCAGTGGGGAAAACATCGTCAGGGTTGATCTGGTCCTTTTGCGCGCCGCTGGCTTCCAGGAATGTGGCCACCGGCAGTTTCACGCCAGGCGCCGCTTCCACGCGCAAGTCGTAGTCCCTTCCAGGGCGTGTGCCCCCTTCGAACAACTCAACGTAATAACTGAGGGTGACCGTGTGGTTCAGGCTGTCCAGTACGACCTGCCGAGGAACCGGAAACTCCACCTCCTTGCCCTTGTTGTTACCGCTGATGGTTTTGTCATAGTCCTGATCAACGCTGCCATCAGCGGTGCGCCAGTTCATGTAGAAGTGATCACCGGCATTCTCCGCACGGTTGGCGGCAATCAACACGGTGGCCTCGACCGGCACGCTGGCCGGATCGAGCACGTCATTCACGGCTTCGCGTACTTTTGCCGGCTCCAGAAGTTGTTCCTGTGCCTGGCCCACGGTGAATATCAAGGGGTTCGAAAGGCTGGTCTCATCTGTGGCATGGCGCCAGAGCTGGTAGCGGACGGTGATCTTGCTGCCGCGGTTCGGTTCGATGTGTTGGGCGACGAAGGCGGCGTCCAGGTTGATGACCCAGTCTTGCTGGGCGGTTACGGCATTGAATGTGCGGGACCCGGGTTCCTCGCCGGAGATGTCGCCCACCCACTTCCAGGTGGCCTCGTCGTTGGCTACCCATGGCTTCACCACTGGCCTGGGGATGGTCAGTTTACTGGTACCGCCGGGCAGTGTGGCCGGGTCGAGGAAGCCGTTCGCCACCCCGAGGACAATGGGGGCGTCCAGCTCGAATTTCGGTTCACCCACATTGAGCAATTTCGTGTGCAGCGACTCGCGTCTGAGGATCTCGTCGCCTTCGGCTGTCAGCAGGTCGTACCACCCCTTCAGGGTTCCGCCGTCAAGGAGCTTGAGGTTGTAGTCATCGACGGTGATGACAAAACCTTCGGGATTTTCGACTTCATCCTCCTCCGGAATGTGCCACTTCAACTCAGGCAGGAAGGTGCTGCCGTCCGGACGTTTACCCAACAGGAACAGCTCAATGCCCATGCCGTACTTGATGGCCGGATCGAACGGAATGCGGACGTTGATGGGGGTCTTCGTGGGATCGATGAAGTCACCCTCGGCTTCTTCGATGATCGGTGCGGCCAGGCGGTGGGCTTCGCCTTTGAAATCTACAAACTGCCTTTTGGAGAGTGGAAGACTGCTGCCGTTGCGTACCAGCCGATAGAAGAAACTGACTTGGGTTTTGACCAGTTTGCGCACGTCGGCAATGGGCAGCTTGAACTCGTAGTTATGCGGGATATTGTCGACGGTCTGGGGCAGGGCGGTGACTTCGACTTTTTCGCCCTCCGTGGTGGTGCCGAACATGGTCAAGTGAATGATGTCATCAAGCTCGAAGCCTGGCCGGGTGGCCGTGACTACGACCGTAATGTCGTTGTTGCCCTGTTTATCGACGTCGAGTTCATTGTTGACAGCCTCCTGAACGATAGGCGCGTTCAGCCGGTCGATGCCGGTGGTGACGACGATGCGGGTTGCCTTGCACCAGTCTTCCGATTCATTGCCGACGATGTCGCGCACCTTGAAGGTGACCGCCAGACCGAAGAGGTCGGTGTCACCAGCATCTTTAATAGTGGCTTTGGAGACCGTGATTAATATCGGGTTTGCCGCTGGATCGTCGATCTGCTCCTGGGTCACCGGTGTGGAATACTCAAAGAAGCCACCCCAACTGAGATGGATGACGTCGCCCACCGCGATGTAGGGGTAAGGCAAGCCGCTGCCGGACTTGGACCTGATGACAATCGGTACTCCCGCTTCGGCAACGTCTTTGTCCACACCGCCGTTGACGATTTCCGGGGGAATGTACATGTACAGGTTGGAGTGACCAGGGAGCGGGTCGATGTCCTGGCCACCGGGGAGTTCCAGTTTGACGAAGAGGTTGAGGGGCTTGTCCGGACGCTCTTCTTTTTGATTGAGCTGTTTGATTTCGTAGGTGAGTTGGTAAGAACCTGTCTGCAGATGACGGGGAGCCACCCACAAGAGAGTCGGTTGCTTGAGCTCGGCCTCGTCAATGATGGGACGCCCGTCGACCTCACGGTCATTGAGCAGCAGCTTGACGGTATCGCCGACAGCCTTGTTGGCCCAGACGGGGATCGTGACTTGCAGACCGTCATCGGGAAAGGTGAGCAGCGCCGCCGCCCGGTTGATCCCCCACTGACCGGAAGGCAGGAGGCGCCCGGGAACCACCGGGTCCAGGAGTGAATGGGGGGCAGAGATTTTCATCCTGGGCTGAACGAGCATGGTCGGAACTCCAAGCGAACTGTCGGGAGACAAAGGGCATGGAGTTATTCAGCGCTGAAGATGACGGCTCTGGCTACTGTCAGAAATTACAGGTGAGGACGTATTTGCGATGAACGGTCGTTAGCCCTAGCCACTTGCTCGCCGCATATCAATGTGGGAGCGGGCTTGCTCGCGAACAGGCCGGCACATTCAACATTACAGGTGTCTGACCCGACGCCTTCGCGAGCAAGCCCGCTCCACCCTTGAAATGTACTCTTCTTCGGGAGCGGGCTTGATCGCAGCGGCAGTTCCTGTAGATCGGGCACTATCAAGCGGCGTGGGGTGAGCCGGGCAGGGTGGCGGTATGTTCAGGCGAATACATCCAGCGCATCAACGAATGCCGGCCGCTGATCCCCAGTTTGATCGCGGCGCGCTTGAGGTAGCTTTCCACCGTGTTGACCTTCAACTGCAACTGCTCGGCCAGCTCCGGCGCGGTACGCCCGGCGAGCAGGCCGATGCACACTTCGGTTTCGCGATTGGACAGGCTCAGGCCCAGTTGCTGCAAACGCTCGTTGAAGCGCAGCCGCAGGTTTTCCAGGCCCTGTTGCGCGCCGTCATCGCTGGGCGAAGGGTCGTCTGTATTGGACTGCTGAGGTTGCAGGGCGTGAATATGTTTTTCCACCATCGGCAGCAGTACCGGGGAAATATCCTGCAACAAACTTCGTTCCTGAGCCGAGAAGTGTTGTGACTGATCGTGTCGATAGACCGAGATCACATAGCGGTAGCCGTCCTTGCGCCGGGTCAGGTGCAGTTGCGAGGCGTCGGTGCTGGCCGGTTGCGCGTCGACCGGCTCGGCGCTGCGCGCGGCACTGTGCTCGGAGAACACCGTTTCGGCCAGTTGCGCCGGGTCTTTGCCGATCTCCGGCTGGCTGCGATTCGCGGTACGGCCCACCGGCTCAACGCGCATCTGGCGAATGTGCATGGCGTCCACTGCCAGTTGAGTCCGGATCAAGTCATGCAGCATTCGCGGAAAGTGCCGGCTGCCGGTGCTGGCGATGACTTTACCGATGTGGGGAAACAGGTATGAGTTCATAAGCGTCATCCATGATTTACAGGTCAAACGATCCATTCCTGACGTTGCGCCAACCGTGTTCCTGTGGGCGACGCAATGCAGGGTATTGGATCCTATCCTAGTACAACGATTGAAAGTCGGTTTAATGAAGGTGTTATTAGCTCATAACCTTTGACTGTCCGGTTTGGGTTGACAGTGAAACGCTTTTCAACCGATTTATCCGTTCAGGCGGTATCCGTAATCTGTGCCCATGTTCAACGCAACGCCCACTACCTCAACCAAGAAAAGGGATTCAAACATGAGCACTGCAACCTACAATCGCCTGAACAAAGACGACGCCGTAGTCCTGCTGGTCGACCACCAGACCGGTCTGATTTCTCTGGTTCAGGACTTCTCGCCGAACGAGTTCAAGAACAACGTGCTGGCCCTGGCCGACCTGGCGAAATTCTTTAACCTGCCGACCATCCTCACCACCAGTTTCGAACAAGGCCCCAACGGCCCGCTGGTTCCGGAACTGAAAGAAATGTTCCCGGACGCGCCGTACATCGCCCGTCCAGGCCAGATCAACGCCTGGGACAACGAAGACTTCGTCAAGGCGATCAAGGCCACCGGCCGCAAGCAGATCATCATCGCCGGCGTGGTGACCGACGTCTGCGTCGCATTCCCGACCCTGTCGGCACTGGCCGAAGGCTTCGATGTATTCGTCGTCACCGACGCCTCGGGCACCTTCAACACTACTGTGCAGCAAGCCGCGTGGAGCCGCATGACCCAGGCCGGCGCCCAAATGATGAACTGGTTCTCGGTCGCCTGTGAGCTGCACCGCGATTGGCGCAACGACATCGAAGGGCTGGGCAATCTGCTGTCGCAGCGGATTCCGAACTACCGGAACCTGATGAACAGTTACTCGGCGTTGACCGCGCAGCAGAAGTGACTGCAGCGTTGTGAACATGAAAGCCTGCCCTGAAAAGCAGGCTTTCTCTGTTTGCGCCGCGGCATCAGCGTTACTACCCGGCGCGATGAACCGAGCGCTGGCTTCTGCGGTTTTTTGATCAGACTCTGCTGGGTTTTCCGTGACGTTTACGGCTAATCTGCGCACTCGCTGACGACAACAAGACAAAAACAGGAGTCATTGATGCAACCGATCCGTCTCGGTCTGGTGGGCTACGGCAAGATTGCCCAGGATCAACATGTTCCGGCGATCAACGCCAATCCCGGATTTCGTCTGGTGGCGGTCGCCACGCAAGGTAAACCCTGTGCCGGGGTGGAGAACTTTCACTCGTTGAGCGAGTTGCTGGAAAACGGCCCCGAGGTGGATGCGATTGCGTTTTGTACGCCGCCGCAAGGTCGGTTCGCACTGGTGCAGCAGGCGCTGGCCGCCGGCAAACATGTGTTGGTCGAAAAACCGCCGTGCGCCACGCTGGGCGAGGCGCTTGCCCTGGTCAGTCAAGCGCAGCAGCAGGGTGTCAGCGCGTTGTTCGCCTGGCATTCGCGCTACGCCCCCGGTATTGAAGCCGCACGCGACTGGCTCGCCAGCCGCACGTTGCAAAGCGTGCAGATCGACTGGAAGGAAGACGTGCGCAAGTGGCATCCCGGTCAGACGTGGATCTGGCAACCCGGTGGTCTGGGCGTTTTCGATCCGGGCATCAATGCCTTGTCGATTGTCACCCGTTTGCTAGCGCAGCCACTGTTTGTCGAGTCCGCCGAACTGCGCGTACCTGAAAACTGCCAGTCGCCGATTGCCGCGTCGATCAAGATGTCCGATGCGCACAGGCTCGACGTGCAGGCCGAGTTCGATTTCGACCACGGTCACGACGAACTCTGGAGCATCGAGATTCGCTGCGCCGAAGGAGTGCTGCGTCTGGACAACGGCGGGGCGCTGCTGAGCATCGACGGCGTGCGCCAAACGGTGTCGGAAGAGGGCGAGTACACGGCGGTGTACCGACACTTCCGGCAACTGATTGGAGACCGGGCCAGCGACGTGGATCTGCAGCCACTGCGGCTGGTGGCTGACAGTTTCTTCGTCGGCAGCCGGGTGGCAGTCGAACCGTTTTATGATCCGGCACGTTGATAGTCGAAGCGGGGTAGTGTTTGCGCGATGACAGCGAACCTGAGCGTCAGGCCTAAGCTAATGCAAAAAGGGTATTTGTTCGTGGTTTTTAAGATCGTTTAGTTTTGTCTCACGACGAATCAAACGCATCAAACCGATAGACCCCCGATTGCCATGACGGCACACGCTGAATCGATCAAAGGCTCTTCAGGTTTGGTTCACACGGGAGTGAATCATGCCGCATACCCTCGATATCACCACGCTGCCGACGCTGGACCTTTCGTTGTTCGAAGGCACCGCGCAACAGCGTTATGAATTTCTTGAAAACCTGCGTCACGCCGCGCGTGACGTCGGCTTTTTCT
>Ga0213829_1002938_pt1 | contig 10644 bp, 6 predicted proteins | sample MC6MC0896MG_FD_180665 | JGI IMG/M metagenome (GOLD analysis project Ga0213829, IMG submission 180665) | Enriched soil aggregate microbial communities from Iowa State University, Ames, United States - MC6-MC0896-MG | ecosystem: Environmental > Terrestrial > Soil > Unclassified | place: USA: Iowa...
ATACTTTTTTACCGTCTTGTTGTTTACCATTAAAATCCTGCTGGATCTGCTCCAACACAGTTAGGACTTTTTGCAATTGCGTCGGGTTATTAACCTGCCAATAACGTTGTGGCGCCAAGCGAAGACGGGCTCCATTTGCTCCACCACGCATATCCGACCCCCGGAATGTAGAAGCCGAAGCCCATGCGGTAGTCACCAACTCCCCGATACTAAGACCTGAAGCCAAAATAGCAGATTTTAAACCTTCAACATCGTGTTCATCGACCAATACATGATCTACAGCTGGAATAGGGTCTTGCCATAACAATTCTTCGCTAGGTACTTCAGCTCCAAGATAACGTTCACGTGGACCTAGATCACGGTGCGTCAATTTAAACCAAGCGCGTGAGAAAGCATCCGCGAAAGCATCCTGATCTTCATAGAATTTGCGGGAAATCTTTTCGTAAACAGGATCAAAACGTAAGGCCAGATCCGTTGTCAACATCGTAGGTCTACGTTTTTTATTGGGGTCAAAAGGATCGGGAACATTGGCGTCCGCTCCCTTGGCCACCCATTGGTGCGCACCTGCGGGACTTTTTGTAAGTTCCCATTCATTTTCAAAAAGATTTTTAAAAAAGAGGTTCGTCCATTCGGTCGGTTTTTGCGTCCAGATAACTTCCAGACCACTGGTAATGGCATCTGTACCTACCCCGGTACCGTAACTGCTTCTCCATCCGAGCCCTTGCTGTTCAATCCCTGCAGCTTCGGGTTCCTTACCAACATTATCGGCTGGTCCGGCACCATGTGTTTTTCCAAAAGTATGTCCTCCGGCGATTAGCGCAACCGTTTCCTCATCATCCATCGCCATACGACCAAAAGTGTCCCTAATATCCTTTGCTGCTGCAATAGGGTCCGGATTTCCATCTGGTCCCTCTGGGTTCACATAGATCAATCCCATCTGTACAGCTGCCAAAGGTTTTTCGAGATTGCGAGAATGCTCTTTACCATCAGCATTATCATCCGCTGATAAAACACCATGCGATTCAACCACACCTTCAGAACCATGTGCATAACGTACATCACCACCTAACCAGGTTTTTTCTGATCCCCAGTATACATCCAATTCCGGTTCAAAAGCATCTACACGTCCTCCTGAAAAGCCAAAAGTTTTAAATCCCATTGATTCCAGTGCAACATTTCCCGTTAGGATCAATAAATCTGCCCACGAAATATTCTTACCATATTTTTGTTTGATCGGCCACAACAGTCGACGAGCCTTATCCAAGCTCACATTGTCAGGCCAACTATTTAAGGGTGCAAAACGCTGCTGTCCAGAACCTGCGCCACCGCGACCATCACTTACACGATAGGTTCCTGCACTATGCCAGGCCATCCGAATAAATAAGGGACCATAATGTCCAAAATCTGCCGGCCACCAATCCTGTGAATCTGTCATCAATACATGTAAATCTCTCTTAACGGCTTCCAGATCCAATTGTTTGAAAGCTTCAGCATAATCAAAACCTTCATCCATTGGATTTGATTTTGTCGCATGTTGTCTCAAAAGATCCACACGAAGTCTATTTGGCCACCAATCTTGATTTTGGGTTCCCCCTCCCGCAACGGCGTTGCGCATCGTTCCATTGTGAAATGGGCATTTGCTAATGTCTTTTTCGTTGTTGTCCATATTAAAAGAAAGTTTATTTATATAATACCTTAAATGATCAAATTGTTTGACTTTTACTTTCATAAAATTAAACAAATACACGATCGTCTACTCATCGAATGATTCGATACAATATAATCAAAATCTATAAATAGAACTAAACATTATAAAAACAAACAGTTACAGCGAACACGAGACGCCATCTATTCCGACCGTTCACAACAATTTTAAAAACAAAAAACACTCTTTTTTTATTCTACTAATAGATAGAACTAAGCATCCATTTATCATGGGGGAATTATCCACATATCTGGTCAGTACATTTATTGGTATTAGTCTGGCTGCGGCAACAGGTTTCCGAATTTTTATGCCCCTGTTTTTGCTCAGCTTGGGCTGTCGTCTGGAATTATTTCAGGTAGGTAATGAATGGGCTTGGGCAGGTTCCAATTTGGTACTGATCACCACAAGCATCGCGATGGTTATCGAAGTTGCCGCTTACTATATACCCCTTGTTGACAATATTCTGGATACCATTTCCATTCCTTTGGCAACGATTGCGGGAACATTACTATTTGCGGTACAGTTTACAGATATTTCTCCGTTTTTCCGCTGGTCAGCGGCCATTATCGCCGGAGGGGGAACTGCGGCGACGATCAGTACAGTACTGGCTGGCACAAGAGCAGCTTCTTCGATCGGTACTGCGGGTCTTGGCAATTTTATTATTTCGACCATGGAGACCATTGGTTCCTCCGTCTTAACCATTCTAGCCATATTCGTTCCTTTTATGGCTGTTTTGGTCGTTTTCGCCTTATTTTATTTCTTCGGGAAGTTTGGAAAAAAACAATTGCAAAAGAAGCTCAAAAAGACCTAAGATCAAGCTATATGCAAAAGATCCTGTTTCTTGACAAATCGGGCCTTACTTGCGGCCGTTATCAGCCCGTTACACCATATTCACCTAGTCAATGATAACTTCTTGTGGTCTTTTTACCTTGTCAGGTTTCTGTTTTGAATGCAGATCTCATTAATTCTTGTTCAGCTCTCGAAATACCTATTTCTTTCGCTAAAACTTCCCATTTTTTTACAGAAGCTAATACTTCTGCTATGATATTATTCATTTGACTTTCATTCAGCCTAAAATGTTCACCGACACTCTTCGCTAGATCATAATCTAAAGCATTATTATGCATATCGATATTCAAAGCTAATCCATCTTTATCAATAGAAGGATTAAGATCATAAGCTGGAGATAATTTCCATCCTTCTTTATCCAAAATAAATCCGTGATTACGAAGATGGTCATCGGTATTCGAAACTGCGATATTAAATATCATTCTTCGCCACAATTGTGCTAGATTTTCATCAACCTGAAATCCGTTATCTTGTATGAATTCGACGATGTCTAAATAGCTCGCTGGATTGTCCTTTATTGTATCTTCATTATTTCCTGTCATGGTCATGGCTGATGAAAAATGAATTCGATCAGCTCCAACTCTATCAAAACGCTTAGTAAAAAATGTATGATAATTACCATTAACATTCTCCAATCGACATTCCGCCATTTCTATACCTACATTAATGGCTAATTTATAGGTTAAATATTCCCATGCAGCCTTATCAACGGTATCATTCTTAGAAGGAAACTTCGCTATCCATAATTCATTGCTTTCATCCAAAATATTAGCTTTTGGTCTTGCTCCCCCTAGAGAAGAGCCTGGGGCAATAAGTAATTTTAACCATTTATTAATAGCCTCATTATCTTTATCGTTCTCATAATGAACAACAGCTTGTTGTAATTCACGAATAGTTGACCATGGAGGAGTTGATTTTTCTATATCGTTATCCAAAAAATCCCCATTATTATTAAGTTTGAATCGAAAAGCCCCCATTCTGGTTTCATCATACACACCTAATAAGAAATCAATATCGTATAAGGATTTGGCTTTTGTCCCACTAGTTTTAGCACGTTGAGCTTCTCTACGTTTCATCAGTGTACGTCCCCATGTATCAGGCATACTATCTAAAAAAACGCCAAAATTCCCTTTATTATTTGGGAATTGTTGTCCCGAATAAAATTGAATATCAGGATCGATTAAACGTTGTTCCTTAGTCTTCAACCACTCTTTATCATATTCAAAGCTAAAAGCTTTACGACCCTTTGCTTGATGGGCAGATAATATACCAATAAAAGTTGGCTGTGATAGACCAAGCCAATCGGCATAAACATATATATCAATTTTATTAACCGCCATCCTACAATAAATCTAAATCTTGAAGCTTACGTCCAAAAACGTCATCTGATGCTAATTTCAAGAAATCATCTTGCAAACCTAGGACCCGTAGCACATTAAAATATGCTCCCATTGCGACACTAGCATCACCTTTTTCAACAAGGTATAAAGTAGAGCGAGCAATACCAGCACGTTCAGCCACTTGTACAGCTGTTAGTTTTCTCCTTTTACGAGCAAGTTTAATATTCTCTCCCATTTGTTCCAATAACATCTGGAACTTAGGTAAAACAGATTGCTTTTTCATATAACGTTTGTTATTTCAAACAAAAATAATAAATATGCATGAAATAACGAACAAACTTTTCGAAGTACCAAAATCTTAGACAGCAATCTTAATGACGCGTTTACTACTGATCTTGATGATTTTATAGAATCAGTAAATATTCATAGTTGGATTTTTTTTTGTATCACCCTCGTAATGTTTCAAAATTGGTGATACAAATCTTTTAACGAACCAATTAGGGTATATGAAATATGCGGAAATACAAGATTCAGCATTGATGCCGTGATTGAATTTAAGTTTTTTAAATACACATGAAAATTCAAATTATCAGCCATTTGCACCAAGAGTTTGGTTATTCGAAATTTACTTACCACTAGCTGTTTTACTTTTCTTACTTTATTGATATTTGTTACGGGTTTCCGTATTAAAATTATGCTTTTTTGAGTATATTGAAGGCGAATATTATCCTTAATTAATGAAATTTAACGAAGATTCGAGAGTAAAAATACCAGCTTTATTGCATCTGATGCGATTAGGCTTTCAATATATTCCTATTCGCAAACAGGATCGTATAGAAGAGAATAATATTTTTCCATTTATATTTATCCCCAAAATTGCAGCTCTGAACAACATCACCGAACAAGAAGCAAAACGTTTTTTAGATGAAATTAATTTAGAACTCGATTATGAAGATTTAGGTAAAAAATTCTATGAGCGCTTGACTGCTACTTCGGGGATTAAATTGATTGATTTTGATCAATTCGAGAATAACGATTTTCATGTCACAACAGAACTGAGTTGTGTCGCCGGAGATGAAGAATTTCGTCCGGATATTACGGTTTTGATTAATGGGATGCCTTTAGCTTTTATTGAGGTTAAGAAACCTCATAATAAAGATGGGGTACTTGATGAAAGAAAACGAATTAATACCCGTTTTAAAAACAAACATTTTCGTCGTTTTGCTAATATTACCCAGTTATTGGTTTTCTCCAATAATATGAAATATGAAGATGGTGTAGTCGATCCGATATTTGGTGCATTCTATGGCACCCCAGCATATGGTGATGTGTTATTTAATTATTTCAGGGAAGACCTAGATTATCCTGTTAAACAGATATTAGGGACTGTTTCAGAGGAATCAGAAAATATGCTTTTGAAAGATAATAATCTATCAGTCATCAAACATAATCCTGAATTCCTGACGAATAAAGATGAGCGTACGCCAACAAATCGTATTTTGACCTCATTGTTTAGCAAAGAGCGATTAGCTTTTGTCTTACAATTTGCAATTGCTTATGTAGAGGATGAAGTGGATGGTAAGATATTCCGTCAAAAGCATATTATGCGCTATCCACAGTTATTTGCTACAAAAGCTATTGAAGCTAAACTAGAGCAAGGACAAGACAAAGGAATTATCTGGCATACACAAGGGTCTGGAAAAACTGCTTTAGCTTATTATAATATAAAGTATCTGACGCATTATTATGCCAAGAAAAAAATCATACCTAAGTTTTATTTTATTGTAGACCGTATCGATTTGCTGATTCAGTCAGCTACTGAATTTGCAAATAGAGGATTAAAAGTGAATTTGGTAAACTCAAAAGCTGAATTTATCCAAGATATACAAGTTGTAGGTGCGATTCACAACGATAGTGGAGTTCCAGAGATTACGGTTGTTAATATTCAAAAATTCTCCGAAGATACTACTGCTATTAAAAATATCAATTATGATATCTATGTGCAGCGAATATTTTTCTTGGACGAGGCACATAGATCCTATAATCCTAAAGGTAACTTCTTAGCTAACTTGATCAACTCCGATCGTAAAGCTATTAAAATTGCTTTGACAGGAACGCCTTTGTTAAAGGAAGTAACCAAAGAATATGACTCCAAATTGTTGTTTGGCAATTATATACACAAGTACTACTACAACATGTCGATAGCTGACGGCTATACACTTCGACTAATTCGTGAGGAAATCGAAGGAGGATTCAAAATGCAGATGCAGGATATGATGGATCAGATTAGGGTCTTCAAAGGCGAGATTTCAACGAAAGAAATCTATAAACATCCTAAATTTGCCGAGCCACTTTTAGATTATATCTGCAAAGACCTGATTCAATTTCGCAAAACGCAAGGAGATGCTTCGTTAGGTGGTATGGTTGTCTGCGATAGTGCTGATCAGGCAAAAGAATTGTTTCGTTTATTTGAGAAGCGGTATGGGAGACAGGAAATAGATGCAAGTTTGGTTATGGCGGCAGAACCACCTGTTCGATATGGCTTACAGCGTGAACCTGATTTAACGGCCTCATTAATTCTTCATGATGAAAATAATAAAGTGACTCGCAAGGAATTGATTAAAGCTTACAAAAAAGGTCATATCGATCTTCTCTTTGTGTATAATATGCTTTTGACAGGTTTTGATGCAAAACGATTGAAGAAATTGTACCTCACTCGTGTTATTCAAGATCATAATTTATTACAGACATTAACCCGTGTCAATCGCCCATACAAAGATTTTAAATACGGTTATGTCGTTGATTTTGCTGATATTTCTAAAGCATTTGATCGTACCAATCGCCTGTATTTCGATGAATTGCAGAATCAATTGGGCGATGAAATGGAAATGTATGGTAATCTATTTAAGTCGGAAGCGGAGATTAAGGCAGAAATCGAAGAGATCAAGGATGTATTATTTCATTATGATACGTCTAATATGGAAATATTCTCGCAGCAAATAGCCCAATTGCAAGATAAAGGCAAACTTTTGAAGTTGGTGAACGCATTGCGTACAGCTAAGGAGTTAAAGAATATTATCGCGTTAAATGGTTACGAAGCCTTAGGTGGAATCGCCGATTTTAAGGTTTGGAATCGCTTATTGATCGAAGCCCAAGATAGATTAGATAATCTCAATCTATTGGAAAGTATTAAGGAACAAAGTGAAAATCAAAACATACTAAATATAGCCCTAGAAGATATTATTTTTCAATTTATCAAAGTAGACGAAAGTGAATTGATATTAGCGGACGAGTTCAAAGATATATTGCGTAAAACACGTGAATCCTTACAACAAAATTTCGACCCAAGCGATCCAGAATTTGTATCTTTACGCGAAGAATTGGAACGCATATTTAAAAAGAAAAATCTATCGGAAGTAGGCCAAGATGAAATGTTGGAAAACAAAGCTTTGTTAGAGAAAATATACGATAAAGCTAAAGAGCTAAATCGCAAGAACAGCTTACTCCAAGCGAAATACGACCAAGATAGTAAATATGCTCGTATTCATAAGAGATTGATCGAAAAAGGCACACTTAATACTAAAGAAGCTCAGCTACATCGTGCATTGATGCAGGTGAAAGGATTAGTAGATGAAACGATTAATAACCAAAAGAATATCATTGACAACGAAGCTTTCTTTCAGCAATATTTGATGAAAGTAGTGATTGACGAATTTAAAACAAAAGAACAAATACCCTTGGATTTTGCGACGACACAATCGATCAATCAATTGATTGTAAGAGAATACGTGCAGCAATATCAACAGTGATAAGACATGACACAAGACATTAAATTTATAACACATACCAAAGGGCTCATTGATAACCTTAAATCAGTATGCGCACAATACGGGTTAGGCAATGACGGTAATGAGTTTAAGATCATTACGCAAGTATTTTTATATAAGTTTCTGAACGATAAATTTCGCTATGCAGTGAAATTACAAAAGCCTGAATTGGCAACAGCAGAAAACTTTTCCGATGCGTTGAAAGCTTTGAGCGAAGACGAATACTTATTTTTGATATATAGTCTGGATGCGAATATCCCACGTTTGAAGCCAGAACAACTGATCTCACATTTGTTTGCGATACAGAATAATAGTGATTTTGCGAAAACCTTTGACGATACCCTTCGTCAGATTTCGATAGAGAACGCCGATGTGTTTTCAGTAAAATCATTCTCTGGAGCGAAAGACACCTTGTTTGATGAATTGACACAATTTATCTCTGATTCGTCCCAGCGTGATGCATTTGCAAAAGCTTTAATCAACAAATTATTTGAGTTCTCGTTTGAGGAGATGTTTGCACAGAAATACGATTTCTTTGCCACGATCTTCGAATACCTAATCAAGGATTATAACACCGATAGTGGTGGTAAATATGCCGAATACTATACGCCTCATGCCGTAGCACGTATTATGGCGCAGATCTTAGTACCAGAACCTGTAAAAGGGGTGAAATGTTACGACCCGAGTGCGGGATCTGGAACGCTTCTAATGTCAATAGCCCATCAAATAGGTGAAAGCAACTGTACCATCTATTCGGAGGATATTTCGCAAAAATCGAGTAATATGCTTCGTTTAAACCTGATATTGAATAGTTTGACGCATTCGATACCAAATGTTATCAAGACAAACACGATCGCACAACCAACTTATTTGGACACCAAGTTTGACTATATTGTCTCAAATCCGCCGTTTAAATTAGATTTCTCCGATTTCAGAGATGATCTAGAGAAAGATGCGTTCAAAAAACGTTTCTTCGCAGGTATTCCGAATATCCCGAAAAGCAAGAAAGAGTCTATGGCTATTTACTTGCTTTTTATACAGCATATTATGCACAGTTTAAGTGATAAAGGTCAAGCAGCTATCGTAGTTCCTACGGGCTTTATCACAGCACAGAGCGGTATTGAGAAAAAAATTCGCCAACGCTTAATAGAAAATGGTTGGTTACGCGGTGTGGTGTCTATGCCGTCTAATATTTTTGCGAGTACAGGTACCAATGTTTCTGTTTTGTTTTTGGACAAGCAAGCCGATAACGAACATATTGTGTTAATGGATGCCAGCAAACTAGGTGAAACCGTAAAAGAAGGTAAAAACCAACGGACGGTACTCACTCCACAAGAGGAAGCACGCATTATTGATACCTTCAATAAGAAAGAAGTTGTAGAAGATCTTTCGGTTGTAGTCAGTAAAGAAGAAATAGTGGCTAAAAACTATTCTTTCTCGGCTGGACAATACTTTGAAGTAAAGATTGAATATGTAGATATTACTGCCGAAGAATTTGCCACTAAAATGCAAGGTTTTGAAACCCGATTGGCAGAATTATTTGCCGAAGGAAATGCCTTAGACCAAGAAATCAAGAAACAATTAAAGGGATTGAAGTATGAGTAAGTGGGAACAAACATCTGTTGGAGATTTTATTGACTTTAATCCACCGGAATCTATTCCAAAGGGAATCATAGCAAGAAAGATTGGAATGGATAAGCTAGGAACCTTCCAAAGAAAAATAAATGGATCAGAATTAGTAGAATATTCGGCAGGACCAAAATTTAGAAATGGAGATACAATTGTTGCTAAAATCACACCTTGCCTAGAAAATGGCAAAACCGCCTATGTAGATATTCTTGAGGATGAAGAAGTTGCTTATGGTTCATCTGAATTCATAGTGTTGAGAAAGAATGAAAATTCTGACAGCAAATTTATTTATTATCTAGCAAGAAGTCCTTGGTTTAGAGAACGTGCAATTAGTTGTATGGAAGGTACATCTGGTCGCAAAAGAGTAAATGAAGGAGCATTAAGAAGACAAGAGATATTGGCCCCATCAACTAAGATAGAACAGCAAAAAATTGCAGCTGTCTTATCTGTTTTAGACGATAAAATCGAGCTAAATAATAAGATAAATGATAATTTAGAGAAACAAGCAAAGCTACTTTATGACTATTGGTTTGTCCAGTTTGATTTCCCGGATGGAAACGGAAAACCCTATAAATCAAGCGGTGGTAAAATGATTTGGAATGACGTTTTGAAAAGAGAAATTCCTGAAGGTTGGGAAGTGAAAAGTTTATGTGAAATTGCCAATATTACGATGGGGCAATCTCCTTCAGGTGAATCGTACAATGAAAATAAAGAAGGAATAATATTTTTTCAGGGTTCAACTGATTTCGGTTGGCGTTTTCCTGAAAACAGAGTTTATACAACTCTGCCAACAAGATTCGCTTATGAAGACGATATTCTACTAAGTGTAAGGGCTCCAATTGGAACAATGAATTTAGCTCTATCTAATTGTTGTATTGGACGAGGTCTTGCAGCTATAAATAGTAAAGATAATTTGGGATCATTTTTAATTTATCAAATGAATTATTTTAAGAAGAAGTTTGACTATTTAAACTCTGTGGGGACTACTTTTGGGTCGTTGACAAAAGACGAATTATACAATTTAGAATTAGTATATCCACAGAAAAATATTCTTCAAAAATTTGAATATAAAGTTCAATCTTTTGATAAAGCGATAAAAAATAAAACAGTACAAAACCAAGAACTTACCCAATTGAGAGATTGGTTATTGCCTATGTTGATGAATGGGCAGATAAAAGTTGAGTGAGTTGTTTGGTAAATTATCATTTAGTTCATAAATTGGCTGTTTAAACCCTTAGAGAAGTTCATTTGATTACCTTCGTAACTTTTTATATTTAAAAAGCTACGATGAAAG
>Ga0213829_1002939_pt1 | contig 10638 bp, 6 predicted proteins | sample MC6MC0896MG_FD_180665 | JGI IMG/M metagenome (GOLD analysis project Ga0213829, IMG submission 180665) | Enriched soil aggregate microbial communities from Iowa State University, Ames, United States - MC6-MC0896-MG | ecosystem: Environmental > Terrestrial > Soil > Unclassified | place: USA: Iowa...
TTGCCAGTTGCCGCGTTCAAAATTTGAAATGTTATCAATAGATTGTTCATTTCGATAGCTGAGCGAGCCTACAAATCCAAAGATACCTTTCATCGTATTGTAACTCCGCCCCAGGCTGAACTGATAGTTTTGTCCGGGTAACGCGGTATATTTTCGTGTACCCAAACGTTCTAATCCGCCGATGCGTTTGTTTTGTGCAGCGATCATTTCGGGTGTAAAAGGCGTCACTCCTTCAGGCACCGGTTTATAAGGGTTGGCAGGGTCATAATTGATACCGTTGAATACGGTTAAATCCCTTGGAAAATTGCCCCGTGTGCCATCGTCAAATGCCAGGTAGTCCCAGCTGCCGCGGCCATAGCCCATGAAATCTTTGCCCGTTGACCCATTGATATACTTGCTTCCCACCGAAAAGGAGGTGAAGTTTTTGACTGGAATGGCCAGGGTATTGATCTTGACCAGTCCACCACCAAAACCAAAGCTCAGATCTGGCGATGAAGTCTTGTGGATAACGACATTGTCGATCAGGTTACTCGGTACAATATCAAATTCGAAGTCCCTTACCTGCACGTCGGTACTCGGGAGGGTAGCTCCATCCATCATGGCGAGGTTATACCGTTCGGCAATACCCCGGATAACGACCCGGCGGTTGTCATTGGTACTGACACCAGAGATGCGTTTTAAGGTCTCACCAACATTTTTGTCCGGTAAAACGGCTATTTGCTCGCGACTGATACCGTTGGAGATCGTCGCTACATTTTTTTGTTTGGTATATAGGGAAGCAATACTTTCCTGTTTATAACTTCCCGTGACAACGACCTGCTCTAGGCTTTTGACCACATCCTTTAAAACGATGCTTAGGTTGGTCTGCTTCCCGGCATGGACAACGATGTCGGTGATCCTTTTTGTCTGATGGGAAATGTAGCTGACCTCAATCGTATAGGTTCCGGCTGGGAGGTTTAACGTATAGCTTCCATCGGCTTTACTTTTTAATGATTGGCGGGTTTGGAGCACAGTGATACTTGCATCTACGAGCGCTTCACCATTTTCATTTGTAATTCTTCCACTGATATTTCCCTGTTGTTGCGTCCCGATTTTGTCTGTGCTCCGGGATAGTGAAACGGGGATAGCTGCTGTTGTTTTTGCCGAAACGATCACGGATTGGTCTTTCAGCACAAAGGTCAGCGGTTGATTTTTGAAAATTTCTGCCAGTACACTATTTATATCGGTGTTGCGGGTTTCTATCGTGACCGGTCTGGACATTTTAAGAAGGCTGCCTTCTACTAAAAATCCATAACCTGTCTGCGTACTTATTTTTTTGAATACTTTGGCCAGGGAGCTTTTCTTCTCGGAGAGACTGATGTTTTGTCCTATCGCCCCAAAGCTGATCTGTAGCATGCCAAAAAGTGTCATGAAGGTGGTTAGCTTCATTTTCAATAGTATTTTTGTATTTTTTTTATACATTTGTTAAGCTGAAATATGTGTTAAATCGGATCGAGAAATTCATTTGCCTATTCCGGCTATCGGCCAGTAGTGTTACGACCACTATTGGCTTTTTTTGGAATTAGGCATTAGGTTGTGTGTGTTATTTTGTTTCTACAATAAGCCTCCTTCCTTGCATTTCTACCTGAATGCTTTTAAACGTTTTTAATAGATTCAATACTTTTTCAAAAGGCCAGGAACGCGGTATTCTTCCCGTAAAGGTTTCATGTGTTGCGGTGCCATTATAGCGGATGTCGACATTATACCAACGGCCCAGTTCGTCGATAACGCTACCGATATCAGCATCCGTAAAGTCAAAATATCCCTCTTTCCAGGCGATTACTTCAGCCGGGTCCACATTTTTTATGGACATGGACCGGCCAGCTACAATACCTTGTTCACCAGGCTTGAGGATGATGCGCTGATGGGTATTGGTCAGGGCGATGGAACCGCTTAAGAGGGTTGTTTTGGCGCTAGATTTGGCGTTGTAGGTATTGACGTTAAAGTGTGTTCCCAGTACTTCGATCAGTTGATTTTCTGACCGCACACGGAAGGGCATCTTGGCGTTGTGCGCAACTTCAAAGTACACTTCACCCGTGATCGTCACTTCACGCGCAGAACCCTGGAAGGCTGAAGGGTAAGTGATCGAAGATTGCGCATTCAACCAGACTTGGGTACCATCAGCTAAGGTCAACTGGTATCTGCCGCCCCGCGGGGTAGAAAGTGTATTGGAAAGCACCTTGCTTACCTTTTTGCTGGCTGTATAAACTAGATTGCCTGGTTTCAATTTGTTGATATGAATGTTGCCTTCAGTGCTGAGCTCTCCGTTTTTGGAGTCATCCAGCAGGATCTTTTCACCATTACCGAGTATTAAGATGGCTTGATCCGTTCCGGGATTGATGGTGCTGCTTTGCTTTTCTGCACTGCTGGGCAGCTGGGCAGCCTGCTTCTGGAAGATGTAAAATGAGACTGTACAAAGGAGAACTAGGGAGGCGGCTGCCTGCCAAAGCCTATTGCCCAGGTTTAGGGAAAATCGCTTTTTGGGCATTTCTGCTGTTGAGGATGTCTCGGTACTAATCTGATCGAAGATTTTTTCCTGCAGTTGTTTTTTTCTGACTGCACGTTCTTCGGGGCTTAAATTATCGATGAGATCTGGATTGGCTTCAAATGAAGCGTACCAATCTTCAAGTAGTAGCAGCTCATCTTCCGTTATTGTTCCTGCTTCGTATTTAGCGAGTATATCGAGTATCTGTTGATTTTGATCGTCCATTTCCTTTGCTTTATACTAACTAGTACCCTAAGTATTCAAAAGCGGGAACAGGAATTTCAAAAAAAATGATTTTACTTAATTTTTGTGCATGTAGAGTAGCAGCACCAGATAGAAAATATCCATTTGGTGTTCTTTGATTTCGCTGCGCATGATATTCATGGATTTCGTAATGTGTTTACGGACCATGGCTACAGAAATGTTCAACTCGTTGGCAATATCCTGATTAGAACGTTTTTCGAAACGGCTCAATAGAAAAACCTCTTTGGAGGTAGCTGGCATTTTTTCGGTGATCTGAAAAATCTCGGCATGGATTTGCTTAGCCTCCAGGATATTGTCGGGTTGAATAGGAGCGGTATGCCCGCTGTAGGCTACTGTTTCGATATATTTATCCTGGATCTTTTGCGCCCGATAGGTTTTAAAGACCTGAAATTTAATCGCTGTTTTTAAGTAAGCCGAAAGGGAATGGCTGACTTGGATTTCCTTCCGCCGTAAATAAAAATTGACAAAAACATCCTGAACGATTTCCTCAGCCATAGCAAGGGAGAGCGTCCTTTTCCCTGCAAGATTGATTAAGGGTTCCCAATAGCGGTTATAGAGTTCGGAAAAAGCAGCTTTATTGTCTTTCAATTGGACCAAATCGAGCAGTTCCTGATCCGTAAGCGCTGTATATTCACAATTAGCCATGATAGTTAAGCAAAGACCAAATGTAAGGAGCTAATTATACCTAAGCGTTTTACGAATATTAATAAATTATTAATATTCATTTGGTCTGTGGTAGCTGGACACAGTATTTTTTTATTCTTTACTTTTGACTATTGTTGTATTATGGTCAAAAATTTTTATATTTGTTACGCTAAATAACGGGCATATCGCCTAAGCTGATCGGGAAAATCAGTGTGGAGGTATGGATTTCGTCATCGACAAAAAAATGACATGAAAAAAATGAAATATTACTTACTTACCTTCGCTGTTTCGGCCCAGGTGCTGGCCAAACGTGCTGATCTAATAACTTATCTCAGTCGGCATATTGCTGATCTGAAATATATTTCGGCAGACTTGCAGGATAAACTATGTACGATAACGGTGCGCACCTTAAAACGTGATGAGGCCGCTATTCTTAATCTTATTGCAATTAGAGGATTTAACGCAGCATTTTTATCGGCGACTGAGAGTGCATAAAGCGAGCTTTGATTTAGGGGCGCCCAACATTTCATAGCGCCCGCATGAATTTGTCGCTTTTTTGCTTGCCGGCATGGATGATCGGGATCCCCGGCAGATCGCCGAGCCAACCGGTATGATGATCGACAATATTTGACCCTGGAAATGAATTGATCCTTGCTTACTGTTTTACAGGGATCAATTCTATTCGTATTACAGACTGAAAAATTGCGAAGCCTTTCCTGTTAAAATAGTATGAATATAGTTTTAAATTACTATATTAACCACCGAAAGTAATCGATTTTAACCAGTTCAGTTTCATGCCGTCGAACCTAATGGAAAATAATATAAAAGCACTATTTGAGCAGAATTATTACGGGCTCGTAGAACTTTCGTGCCGTTTGGTTGGATTTAGGGAGACTGGGGAGGATATTGTACAGGATGTGTTTGTTAAATTGCTGGACAACGATACTGTCCTTCCAAAAGATACCCAAGCTGCCAAATCCTATATTTATGCGATGGTCAAGAATGCCTCGCTAAGTCATCTCCGAAAAGTAAAGGTAATCCACAATTATCGTCAGGTCAATCCAGCTACTGAAATATCCGATGAAGATCTATTGGAAAATATCATTTATGCCGAAGCCATTAACCAGCTCTATGCTTCCATCCGTAATCTACCCGAAGCCAGTCAGAATATTTTTAAAATGGCTTACATAGAAGAGAAATCTAATCTGGAGGTCGCTGAAAGCTACGGAATTTCGATCAATACGGTCAAAACCCAAAAACGCAGGGCTATGGCAACAATTAAAAAAGTATTGTTTCCGGTGTTGCGTTCCATCAAAATCCTATTGTTTTAATTTTTTTTAATTTTCTTGTCATCCTTTCTTCCTGCTCGCGCGTCTTGTTAATAGATGGCGTCTTTTTCCTGTGCCTATAACGGAGACATGACCTCATATATTTAAATTATGGAATCAAATTATTTAAGGATAGCTCAATTAATGGAACGGTACCTCAGTGGAACTATCACCGCTGAGGAACTGTTGGAGTTGCAGCAATTTCAGGCATTATATCCACGGATAAAGATCTGGTTGGAGAATAAGGAGGTCAAGCAGGACGAAATTCGCAAACTGCTGAATGCGCATATGAACAATGATATTCAGTTCAAGTGGGAATCTACCTTGGGCAAGGCCCAATTATATCGTAAACAACAAAAGAAAAGACGATGGTTGGTGGCAGCTTCTATTGTGACTGCACTCTGTCTTGGAGTCTGGGCGGTCTCGTATTTTTCCGGAGTTGAAAATGCACCCCTAGTTGCTCAAATAAATAAAAATGTACTTCCGGGAAAACAGCAGGCCGTGTTGACATTGTCAAATGGCGAGACGATACACTTGGGCGGGAATGATAGTACGACAATCCGCGAAGGTGGAAATCTGATGAAAATAGCGGATAATCAATTGGACTATGCTGCGACAGACAAAGACGAGGTGCACATCCATAAACTCAATGTACCTGTTGGCGGAACCTATCGTATTCAGTTGAATGATGGAACAGTTGTCTGGTTAAACGCCGATTCTGAAATAGAATATCCCTCTGTATTTACGGGCAGTGAACGACGCGTAGCGATTAAGGGTGAAGCTTTTTTTGAGGTCGCAAAGGATCCTTCGAGACCATTTCGCGTAGAAGTGGGTGAATCTACTGTTGAGGCCGTGGGTACAGCTTTTAATATCAATACGCACCTCAAACAAGGTCAGATCAAGACCATACTGACCGAAGGGAAGATAAAAGTAAGTGTCGCGGACGAATCGGTATTGATAGGTCAAGGAAACGCAACATTGATCAACAATAGACAGATCACTGTGGTAAAAGCGGATCCAGAGGAAGCTCTCGCCTGGAAGGAAGGATATTTTTATTTTGGCGGAAAAGACCTCAAGAGTATCATGAACGAGGTTGCCCGTTGGTATGATATTGATGTCGAATATAAACATGCGGTCAGTGAAGAAAAATATAAAGGGGGAATCAAACGAACCGAATCTATCCAGGCGGTATGTGCGGTACTGAAAGGGGTAACCGGTCTGGATATCAAGATCAACAATAGAACACTAGTGATAAAATAAAAAGGAGGTCAATGATAAAATAATCAACAAGCAACTAAATAAAGAATCTTAAAAAACTGGAGGTACGGGAATACCCCCAGTCAGCATATAAGGTTCTAAACGAACTATAGTACTAACACAATTACAAGTAAAACCTTATCTAATCAAATGTATGGAATTTAAGTATATATGGCAAAATCTATTTGTCAGATGGCGTAGCCATATGCTGTTCAAAACACTACTAACCATGAAACTTACTGTATTTCTCGTAATTATGGGGACGTTGAGTGCAGCTTCAAAAGGTCTGGCCCAGAAAGTTAGCCTTAAATTGAACAATTCAACGATGGAAAATGCCTTGGGAGCAATTAAAGCGCAGACAGGTTTTCGCTTTATTTATAAAGAAGCTACCTTAAGGAAAGCTTCCAGTGTCAATATCAATTTGACAAAAGTGCCGTTGGAACTTGCTTTAAAACAATTATTGCAAAACCAGCCTTTAGATTATCAAATGTACGAAGGGACGGTTGTCATCGTACCGAAGCCTACGAAAAAGAACCCCTCACCGGGCACGGTAAGCAGCACGATCCAGCGTGAAGTGCAAGTCACAGGTACGGTCAAGGACTCCCTCGGTACCATATTGCCCGGTGTATCCATCTACCTCAAAAGCAAGCCTAGTGTAGGAACTACCACTGACCTCAACGGTAATTATATTCTCAAGGTACCTGCCACGGAGGTGCTGGTATTCAAAATGGTGGGTTATCGTACGGAAGAGGCTCCAATCGCTGGACGGACTAAAATCGACATTATTCTAGAGCAGTCTTCGGCTTATGTAGATGAGGTTGTGGTGACTGCATTTGGTCAAAAAACCTTGCGGGAGAGTGTGGTCGGTGCAGTTACTACGGTATCTCCAAAGGAATTGCGTACCGGAAGTAGCAATCTTACCACGGCCTTACAGGGGAGGGTTGCGGGGATGATTTCCTTCCAACGCAGTGGTGAACCGGGACTCGACAATGCTGACTTCTTTATCCGCGGTGTTGGAAGCTTCGGTGTCAATAATTCGCCGCTGATCTTGGTTGATAATATGGAGGTTACCGCGAATGATCTGGCCCGGATCCCTGTGGATGATATTGAAAGCTTTTCGGTGCTGAAGGATGCCGCAGCGGCGGCAGTATACGGTTCTAGAGGAGCTAACGGTGTATTGCTCGTAACGACCAAAATGGGGAAAGAGGGCCCTGCGCGTCTTAATTTTCGCGTGGATCAACGCCTGTCGGCACCAACAGAAAAGGTGAAGATCGCAAATCCGGTCACGTGGATGAAAATGCAGAATGAGGCCTATATGACCCGCGACCCGCTGACAGAACGTCGCAACTTATATTCTCCGGAAAAAATTGCCCGAACAGAAATTGGAGATGATCCCTATGCCTATCCGGCTGTAGATTGGCTCGGTATGTTGATCAAAGAAAAAACCAATACCCAGAACTATAACCTGACTATTACAGGAGGAAGTCAGATTGCGCAATATAATATCAGTGGAAATATGACCAGGGACTTTGGCTTGATCAAAGTGGATCCCCTGAATAATTTCAATAACAATGTTGATTTCAAGGTGTATAACCTTCGGAGCAACATCAATATCAATGTGACCAAGTCGACCACACTTGCGGTAAGAGCATTGGCAAATCTTCAGGATTACAGTGGTCCGATTGTGGGGGGCGCCGATGCATTCAGATATGCCCTGCGCTCCAATCCGGTTCTTTTTCAACCGGTATACAGACCGGGAGTGGAACAGTCCTATATCCGGCACCCCATGTTTGGAAACGCAGAGGATGGACGTTACCTAAACTCTTATGCGGAGGTGGTAAAGGGGTACCAAAACTACAAGCGCAGCAATATTGTGCTTTCTGTCGAATTGAATCAAAAACTGGATTTCCTGACGGAGGGTCTCCGTTATCGTGGCATGCTCAACGTGACGCGTAATTCTTATTTCGCCGAAAATAGACAGTACAAACCTTTCTATTATGAGTTTATGGGTTATGACGCAAGCCATTCGCCCTATTATAATCCACTCAATCCTGAGCAGGGAACAGAATATCTGGATTATAGCCCTGGAGATCGCACCAACGCTGCGATCTTCCGCCTGGAAAATCAGATCCTCTATGACCGTACATTTGGCAAACACGCACTTAGCGGAATGTTTTTAACCGCAATCCAGGACCGTGTGGAGCCTGATACCCGTACCCCATCTTTACTGAATACATTGCCTTACCGCAATGTTTCCTATTCGGGACGGTTTACCTATTCGTTCGATAAACGGTATTCCGCAGAATTTAACTTTGGATATAACGGCTCAGAACGCTTCGCTGACAAACATCGCTGGGGATTTTTCCCATCTGCAGGTCTTGCCTGGAATGTACAGAATGAAAGCTTTATGGAACCCTATCGGGATGTAGTTTCACTCCTTAAATTGAGGGCCACACACGGTCTGGTAGGGAATGACGTGATTTCTGCGACCAGTTCCCGCTTCTTTTATCTTTCGGATGTAGAGCTCAATTCGGGGAATCAGTCCTATACATGGGGGATGCCCGGCGAAACCCGCCGGACGATCAATGGTATCGATATTAGACAATACCAGAACAACGACATCACCTGGGAGATTTCCAGACAGTCCAACCTAGGTCTTGAGCTGGGGCTTTTTAAAAGCGCATTTAAATTGACTGTTGACTATTTCAACCAAAAGCGCTCGAATATCGTGCAGACCAGAGCTTCCATTCCATCTACGGCAGGTTATTCGGCGAATATCCTGGCCAATGTCGGCAAGTATAGTTCGCGGGGTGTTGATGCCGAAATGAACTATTCAAAATCTGTCAACTCCGACCTCTGGTTTCAGGCCAGGGGTACTTTTACTTACGCGACCGGTAAATATGTCAATTACGAAGAACCTCAATATGAATATCCTTACTTAAGTAGGATTGGTCTAAGTGCCACACAGCAAAGAGGATATGTTGCTGAAAGATTGTTTATTGATGACGATGAAGTACGCAACAGTCCGGCACAAACTTTTTCTGAGCAGGTACTCGGCGGGGACATAAAATATTTGGATATCAATAAAGATGGCGTCATTAATTCCAATGATATGGTGCCTATTGGATTGCCGACAACTCCCGAGATCAATTATGGTTTTGGCTTGAGTACCGGCTATAAACGACTTGATTTTTCTTTCTTTTTTGCAGGTATGGCGCAGACTTCCCTGTTTATCAATCCGACTTATGCCGGATCCGCTCCATTTGGCAGCGTAACGGCGCCGAATGCCGTGTTACAGGTTTGGGCAGATAGCTATTGGTCGGAGGGTAACCAGAATCCTTATGCCCTGTGGCCACGGTTGAGTAGTACGCCAATGGCGAATAATACGCAGACAAGTACATTTTGGATGCGTAATGGGAATGTTTTTCGCCTTAAACAGGTCGAACTGGGATTTGAATTAAATCCGGCAGTGGCCAAACGCTATAAATTTCAGCGGTTTAGAGTCTATGCCAGCGCAACCAATTTACTGAAGTTCAGTAGTTTCAAAATGTGGGATCCTGAGCTCGGTGGTAATGGATTGGGCTATCCGCTACAACGGGTGTTTAACCTTGGTATTAATGCAAGCTTTTAATTATGAAAAGAGAAATTACAAAATATTTAATTGGTGTGTTATTGGTCATTGCCAGCGCATCCTGCAGTAAATATGTGGATGTCGTACCGGATAATGTGCCGATACTCGAACATGCTTTTGCAAGTAGGGTAATGGCCGAACGCTATCTGGCTACATGTTATAACGCCATGCCTAATTTTAGTGGTTACAATGCTAACCCCGCCATTATGGGTGCCGGAGAGATCTGGACAAACGAACAGATCGCGTCAGCAGGTAAAAATATTCTCCGTGGCGCACAGAATGCGGATAGTCCTTTGCTCAACGAATGGGATGGTACATCCAGTCTCTGGCGCGGTATCTCGGATTGCAATATCTTTATAGATAGTATCGGTCTGGTACCAGATATGCCTATCGAAGAACGTGATAAATGGAAAGCTGAGGCAACATTTCTCAAAGCTTTTTATCATTATGAATTGTTGAAACGTTATGGACCTATTCCTATCATGGACAAATTTATCCCGGTAGGGTCGGATCTGGAAAACTATGCCGTTGAGCGGCAGCCGGTCGATGATGTGTTTACCTATATTATCAAAACGATTGATGGTGCCATGGAGTTTCTTGACCCCAATGTGGTTGATGTAAATGCCGAAATGGGACGTGTGAACCGGATAGCCGCTAAGGCAATCAAAGCAGAGGTACTGGTGTACGCTGCAAGTCCGCTGTTCAACGGTAACCAATCGTTGGTGGCTACGATCAAAAATCAGAACGGCAAGCAGCTCTTTAATACCACTTATTCGGCGGAGAAATGGATCAGTGCTGCTAATGCATGCCGGGAAGCTATTGAAGCCGCTGAGCAAGGGGGAAAGTCGCTATTTGTCTGGCAGGCGCCTCCCGGAGTTAACATCACCCGTCCTGAGGCTATCGCACAGCTGAGCTCCAGATTGGCTTTTAGCCAAAATAAAGATAATACGGAAGGACTCTGGTATTACTCCAATAATCTGATCAGCAAC
>Ga0213829_1002940_pt1 | contig 10637 bp, 14 predicted proteins | sample MC6MC0896MG_FD_180665 | JGI IMG/M metagenome (GOLD analysis project Ga0213829, IMG submission 180665) | Enriched soil aggregate microbial communities from Iowa State University, Ames, United States - MC6-MC0896-MG | ecosystem: Environmental > Terrestrial > Soil > Unclassified | place: USA: Iowa...
AGTTCAAGGGTAGAATAGCGGTCTCCAAAACCGTTGATGGGGGTTCGAATCCCTCCACCCGTGCATAAAAAAAACCAGCTGATTAGCTGGTCTTTGTTTTTATAAGCCTAACTGAAGTCCGATACTCCAATAGTTTTGATCTACTAAATTGTTACTGAACACAGGGCTTAAATCGTATTTTAATACTACTTTAAAGTGGTCTTTTCCTGCATAAGCTGTTAAACCGTATTGAAAATCGTTCACATTCCAATCTCCTTTTTGTTGTTCTGAAACTTTGTATCCATCGGTATTTTCGTATCTGATGAATTGTTTTGAGTTAATGTTATAACCAACGTATCCACCTATCCCGAAGTTAATACCTTCTTTTGTTGTAAAACGACGGTTTGCTTCGTTATAAACTTTTGAAGTTGTTGTGAAATCTAATGAAATAGGAATAGTTACATAGGTGTTGCGGAAATACGCATAATTTTTACGCAATTGTTTTGTTGATACAGTTGTAACTGTTTGGTTTCCTGCTAAAGCGAATTCACGATTTTGCGTTGTTGTCAAACCGTTGTATTTAAAACCTAAACCGTAACGAATACCCCATTTGTTGTTGATTTTGCTGAAAGGTGTACGGGCGGCAACTCCCCATTCGAAGTAGTTTGAACGCATATAACCAAATTCTGAATTTGCAAAAGCACCATCGGTAGCTACGTTACCTACGCCAAATGCTAAATAAGGTGTGGTTTTTGTGCCGTATTTAACTACGGTATCCATTTGTACGCCCATTGCAAAATCGAAAGGTGATGTTTCTTTGCCCCAATCGTAATCGTAATTTTCATCGGCTGCATCTACTTCCTCAACCTCTTCAACAACTGCTACAACATCTTCAGCAGGATAACCTTGTACGTAAACTGGTTGTTCGTTTGAGAATTTTGTGATGATTTGATACGCCTGATCTTTTGTGATTCGACCGTTATCAACTTGATCGTTAACTACTTTGATTTTTTCGCTTAAAGTTAGATCTTCGTTAGCTTGTGCTGTTTTTATAGCTGCATTTTTTTCGATAACACTATCGATATTCTGTGCCTGAACAGACATACCAAAGGCAAACACTGCAAAACATAGTAATTTTTTCATTTTTTGTTCTTTTTAATTTTTATAGTGAGTAGCGTAATTTAGTAATTTGTTACAGTGAAAAGCAAAGGCTATACCGCTTTTAACATTTTATTATAAATTTATAATAATTCAAAAACAACACTTACATTAAGCACGTTTTGATCTGCAAATGAATTTTTAAATACTTTATTTAAATTATATTCTGCTTTTATACTAATGTCTTTATATCCAATATACGCACCAACTCCATAAATAAATCTGTTAGAATTAAATTTTGCTTGGGTAGATTCTCTGTATTTATCTCCATTTTGTTCATACACAATATTTCGACTAATTCCATTAAAACCTATAAATCCACCAGCACCAACAAAGAAAGACTGACGTGATTTTATGATTTTATTTCCGAATTCATCTACCTTATGCTTTGAAAAATCGTACTCCATATAATTTGCTAGCCTAAATTCGGTCATATACATGGTAGATTTTTTTACAGAAAAACCAATATCAACTAAAACGGTTTCGTTATTTACATTTTCAAACGATTTATTATCGTTAAATTTAAATGTTTGCCCGGTTACTTCAATTATTGATTTCCAGAAAAAAGGCGAAGTTTCTTTTCCTACTCGTGTTTTCGCTCCTAAACTTACACCAAATGAAGAAATGGCACTTTTGGTATTGTAAATATCTTGCTTTGTTTTACCGTTAACAACCATAATACTTTGTCCGATATTATAATCGACTACAAATAATGTTTTATTTTCAACCAACTGTTTCTGGTACGCACTCATATCGGTACTAAAGTTGATATTATCTTCAATCTTATTATTAATCAGCACTTTAATTTTATCTTCCTGAATTTTAGTTTCCTCTTCAATTCGTTTGGCATAAAACTCGGCTTTTTCGTTGCGTAACTTATCAGCCTCAGCTTTAGTCAATTGGTTGTTTTCTACTTTTTGATCGATTTCGTTCAAATCCTGTTTCAGCTTCTCTTTGTTGTTTTTAATGATTAGATCGATATCATACGAAATATCGTTTACCTTTTTTGTAAACTGATTTACCGACTGAACCGGACGTTTGTCACTAAAAAATTCTTGTGCCTGAACACTTAAAATGCTCAATAAAAATGCGGTGGTTAAAATTAGTTTTTTCATATGGTGTTATTTAGAATGTACTACAACTGTGTTTATTTCTTTCACTTTTTTCCAGAAATTTTGTCCGTTCGAAATCATATTGTCTGTTTGGCGTTCCATTTCGGCGCTTCGCAACAATTTGCTTGGATTGACTTTAATTTCGATTTTAGATTCTTGTGCCAAAAGTTTTTCTTCTATTTCTCTATGTGATTTTTGAATGATGTGTTGACCTTCGATCCGCTCACCTACTTCTTTTTCTTTTGGTTGATTTTTATTGTTCTGAGCGATTTCAGCAGGAACACTCTTAATTGTTGCAGATTGCTTTCTACTATTTTCTGTTTTCTGTGGAACAACCTCTACTTTTACAACTTGATTATTGTTTTGCAGCTGCTGAATTTTATTTACCACACTATCTTTTGTTACGTACGAATCATGTGAAGCAGGATTGATCAATTCTTTATCTTGCTTTTGTAACAGCGTAAACAGCCCCAATATTACAACAACCGAAGCTGCGACTGCCCAATAAATTCTATATGCTTTTTTTGGTTTAGCCTGCGGTTCGTTTAAAAGATTTTCCATTCGCTGCCACGCATCTGCCGATGGTTTTATTTCACGGCGTTGGAAAAAATCTTTTATATCTTTTTCAAAATCCTCCATCATCTATCGTATTAATTCAATTTGTTGTTTCAGTAATTTTTTAGCGTAAGCCAGTTGTGATTTCGATGTTCCGATGGAAATATTCAGCATTTCGGCAATTTCCTGATGTTTGTATCCTTCAATCACACTTAACACAAAAATATATCGACAGCCTTTCGGCAAATCGTCAATCAGTTTTTGGTAATCGTTCGATATTTCGTATTGATCTGAAACCACACTTAATACCGACTGACTGGCATCTTCTATAAAATCGAGTTCTTTTTTTGACCGAAGAAACGACAAGCTTTCGCGAATCATAATCTTGCGGATCCAACCTTCAAAACTTCCGTCGTTCCTGTACTGATTAATGTTTTGAAAAACTTTCATAAAGGCGCACAGCATTACATCTTCGGCATTGTGAAGATCTTTTATATACTGCCTGCAGGTACTTAACATGGTTGGCGAAAACTGATAGAACAGTTGTTTTTGTGCCGCGCGATTGTTGTTTTGTACCTGATTTATTAATTCAGACTCGGTAAAACTTTTTTTTAGATTCAATTGTTTTGACTCTTTACATACATAGACGCAAAAGAAACGGAAAAGGTTGTAAGAAGATTGTTTTTTTTTGAAATATTTTTTTGGAAGGATCTAAAATGAAGAATTAATCTACTTTAAATATTGCGATAGGATTATGATTGAAAAAACCAACTTGGTTAATTATGTGAATACCATATTTAGTTGTGTCGTTTCTAAATTGTTGTAAAGTAATAACGGTGTTATCAGACAAAACTAAAGTGTGCATAGAATTGTCTACATATCTATCACTATAATCACATGGGTAAATTTTATTTGTATCTAAATATATATCATTGTTAGAAAAAAATAAAGAATCGTTTTTAGCGATCGATTTTTTAAGCTCACTTGTAGCATCAGTTATATAGGTGTCTTTGAGCATAAAATAGGAAATTGCATTAATTATTATGATACCAACAAAAAGCCCAACCCATTTATCTTTAAAAATAATCTCCAAATCTAAACTATTGGTTTGATGTTTAATCATCATTGGGATAGTCTTTAGAAGACATACAAAAACACCAATTCCTATTAATAGTTGATTTAAATCTAAAATAGTCTTTAAAAGTAGCATAGTAATTTTTTCTCAAATATACATTTTTTATAGCCCGGATTGCAGCGGTATCCTTTTGTGGAAAGAAGTGAAACAAAAGATATAGCGGAAAGCCGGAAAAGCTTCAAATAATTATTATTAAAAATGAAAGATTAATTATAATGAGATTCCGGATCAAGTCAGGAATGACAAAATTAAAGTAAATTATGATTTATTAGCCAATTGTCCGCAGGCAGCATCAATGTCTTTTCCGCGCGATCGACGTACTTTTGCTACAATACCGGCATTGTCTAACGCTTTAAGATACGCATCTATAACAACTGGATCGGCTTGTTGAAATTCGCCATCATCGATTGGGTTGTATTCTATTATGTTTACCTTACAAGGCACATATTTACAGAATTTTACCAAGGCGTCAATGGCTTTTTTATCGTCGTTAATGCCTTTCCACACCACATATTCGTAGGTAATTTTGCTTTTGGTTTTTCGATACCAATATTCTAACGCTTCGCGCAGTTCGGGTAACGGAAAACTTTTGGTAAAAGGCATGATTTTGTTTCGGGTTTCTTCGATTGCCGAATGCAGTGAAACTGCAAGATTGAATTTCACCTCATCGTCTGCCATTTTTTTGATCATTTTTGAAACGCCCGATGTGGATACGGTAATACGTTTTGGCGACATTCCCAAACCTTCGTCTGAAGTGATTTTTTCGATCGCTTTCATTACATTCGGGTAGTTCATCAGCGGTTCGCCCATTCCCATGAATACAATGTTTGACAGTGGGCGGTTGTGATACAGTCGGCTTTCCTGATCGATCGCCACTACCTGATCGTAAATTTCATCGGGTGCCAAATTACGCATACGCTTTAAACGCGCCGTTGCACAAAAATTACAGTCTAAACTGCAACCAACTTGGCTTGACACACAGGCTGTTGTACGTTTTTCGGTAGGAATTAAAACAGATTCTACAATTAAACCATCGTGTAAACGCACCGCATTTTTTATAGTACCGTCGTTGCTGTGCTGCATGGTATCTACCTGAATGTGGTTTATTACAAAGTGCTGTTCCAACAAAACACGCGTTTCTTTTGATACGTTTGTCATATCGTCAAAACTATGCGCGCCCTTGCTCCACAACCATTCATAAACCTGATTGCCGCGAAAAGCTTTATCGCCCTGCGCCACAAAAAAGTCACGTATTTGCTCTTTGGTTAAACTGCGTATGTCTTTTTTAACTGTATTCATGCTGCAAAGTTACAACAAAAAAATAGCTATTTTATATTTTGAATTTCGGTTGAAGTTGCCGTAGCCGATTTTGTAATTTTTGCTTTGGCAAGCAAATCAGCATCCTGATTGATATTTGCTGTTCCTAAAGATACAATTGCTGTTAAAACCATTGCGCAGCTTAAAAATCCAATCCCAACAATGGCATTTTTTAAAGTAGTGTTCATGTTTTTATTATTAAATAGTTTTTAAATATAGTATTTTTACCTAACAACGATAAAAAATAACAATTAATTGTTTGAACTTTAAGATTTTAAACATTAATATTAATAAATTGCAAACTGCAAAACGTTGAACTATTTATAAAATTGTTCGTTATCTTTGCCGGAAAATAAAAGTATATGCATTTTATTTCAGAAGAATTAGAGAATTATATAGAAAAGCATTCTGCCCCAGAACCCGAGCTTTTACAACAGTTAAATAAGGAAACGTATCAGAAAATTTTGCAACCACGTATGCTAAGCGGTCATTTTCAAGGGCGTGTGTTAAGTATGCTTTCTAAAATTATAAACCCAAAACATATTTTAGAGTTAGGAACTTACACCGGTTACGCTACTTTATGTTTGGCTGAAGGTTTGAAAAGCGATGGAACTATTGATACCATTGATATTAATGAAGAACTGGAAGATATTCAACAAAAATATTTCGGTAGTTCTGCCTTTAAAGATCAGATTATTCAGCATGTTGGGAATGCTTTGGATATAGTACCTACTTTGAATAAAAAATTCGATTTAGTTTTTATTGATGCTGATAAGGAAAACTATATTAATTACTGGAACTTAATTGTATCTATGATGAATAAAGGCGGAATTATTCTATCGGACAATGTTTTATGGAGCGGAAAGATTTTAGAAGAGGTTCAAAAAAATGACAAATCAACACCGATACTTTTAGAATACAATAAAATTGTAAACGAAGATCCACGGGTTGAAACCGTTTTACTACCAATACGTGACGGTTTAACCATTAGCCGAATTAAATAAGCACCAATCAATGACTGAAAGAAAAAAAGCGGTATTTAATTGGAGTGGCGGAAAAGATTCTGCTTTAGCATTACAAAAAATACTAGAGCAAAATGAATTTGATGTTGTTTCATTACTAACCACGATAAACGAAGAAACGCTTACTTCATCTATACATTCTATTCCTTTAGACATCTTATTTAAACAAGCCAAAAGTATTGGCATTCCGCTGTACACAGTCTTATTTTCGAAAGATTTATCAGATTACGACCATAAAATGAGTGATACTGTTAACTATTTTAAGAAACAAGGGGTTACACATTTTATTTTTGGAGATATTTTTCTGGCTGATATAAAAGATTATCGTGAAAACAAATTAAATCCTTTAGGTATTGAAGTTGTGGAACCCCTTTGGAATATGTCATCGGCAGAAGTGATGAACGATTTCTTAAAATCGGGAATTAAAACAAAAATCATTGTTACACAAGCCGATAAATTAAACCAAACGTTCATTGGAAAAGATTTAAACCAAAACACAATCAGTTTATTTCCTGATGATGTTGATGTATGTGGAGAAAACGGTGAATACCACACCTTGTCTTATGCAGGTGGTTTATTTAAAGAAGAAGTGCACTTTAAAATTTTACACACCCATAAAATTTCTTATGATATTAATCTTGACAACGGACAAACAAAAACGTTTGAATATTGGCAAGCACAAATAAGTTGATAAAACGCAAAACGCTTTCTATTCGAAAGCGTTTTTTTGTTGTTTGTCTTTAAGTTTATATTTATTGTTGAAATATCTGAAGATAAAATAGAATAAAAATCCTGAAGCAATACCGAAAATGTATCCGCATAAAATATCTAACGGATAATGCAATGCCAGATAAATACGGGTGTAGGCAAATATCAATGGGAAAAAGAAAATAAGCCAGGCATATTTGTAATATCTTTTCATAATTAAAAAGATGATTAATATAGAACCGCTGGAATTTGACGCATGCCCCGAGAAGAAACTGGGACTGCCAGCTTTTCGCAGCACACGTAAATAAGGTTCTATCAAAGGATCGTTCACCGGACGCAATCTGTCAACGCTGTATTTTACAAGATTGGTCATTTGATCGGTAAAAACAAAGAAAACGGTTAATATCAATACTAAAAGCCCGAATTGTTTTAATGAAATCTTTTTTAACAGTAAAAAAATAATGATTAAAAAAAACGGCCACCAGTTAATTTGGTGGGTAATGTACATGAAAATAGGGTCCAAAAAATCGGTTCCTAAATTATTTAAGTAGATCAAAAGCTGCTGATCTTTTTCAATAAGGTTTTCAAACATTAGTTTTGGCGTTTAATTGGGCCAGTCATTGTTTCAATATCTTCTTTGGCTTTATCAATTTCCTGCTGCACATCGTTTAACGGATTGTACTGATCTACGTCTAAATTGACTGATTTTTTAATATCATCAATACCAATTCGCTTTTTAATATCTTCAACATTCACGGCTTCTTTAATATCCTTAATCACTCCGGTTTCATCGACACTTTTAGTAATTTCAGACTTCAATTCGTTTGATGCACTTTTAACCTGATTGATTACCCGTGCCAAACCGCGTGCCATTTCGGGCACTTTGTCTGATCCGAAAAGCATTAGAATAACGCCTATAATCAGTACCATTTCGCCACCACCGATGCCTAAAATAAGCGGACTTATATATAGATTTAAATACATTTTGATTATTTTATTACAAAGTTACGTAAAACTATTATTTTAAAACCTTTACAATTTCTAAAAATTCTGTAGCTTTTTCTGTGTACATAATGTTAAGCTGCGTAATATCTACTGTTTGATACGATGTTACTATGATTGGATCTTGTGCCATAAAGTATCCGAATGCCATATAATATGATTCTGGAATTTTTAAACGTTCGGTATAAAATTCTAACGGAAACTTGTTTAAAAGTTGTTGTACAAAAAGATGTTCACCTTCTAATTCAACCGCTTTTTTAAGCATTTTTGTTCTGCCTGTTATTGCGTTTACAATGGCATCTACAGGAATAATTCCTCCGTTAGAAGTTGTTGCCGTGTGCAATCTTCGTTGTGCCGGAGTAAATTTGCGTGCACCGCCCAAACCTAAACTTTCGGTTGTAACACGGCGATCAATCACTAATTCTTCCAATATATTTTCGGCGTATTCCATTGGAACAAAAACCAGCGATTTGTTCATATCGGCGTACGATAATACTTTTTCGCGACCTATTAAATGTACTGCCGAAAAAACAAGTGTGTCGTTCGGGTTTGCATCAATAGAAAAATAACCACCTTTCTGTGTTAATGCAGACGTTTTTGTATTCACGTTTTTTATATAGATGCCCTCTAAATCTCGTGCCTTTGACACCACTTTACCTAACACCTTTTTTTGCTGTGCAAAGCCGTTTAAACTTCCCAACACTATAAAAAACAGCATTATTATACAAGTAATTATTTTTTTCATATTGCAAAACTATTCATTCTTTTATCAGCACAAAATGTATTATCACTTATTTAACGCTCGGTTTGTGTTTCTTGTTCTAAAAACTGAAACGATTTGTCTAACAAATACATACGCCATTTAGCTTCATCGCCACTTTTAATGTATTCGTCAACAATATAATCATCATTCAAGTAATAATAAAATTTTTCGACCAATTCATCGGGAATCTTCAAATAATTGGTCATAACGCTTCTTGGCAAACCTGCAACATAAGGGTTCATTTCGGTTGGGCGAACAAATACTTCGCCGTCGCTTTTTTTCTTCATTTTGCCCAACAACCATAAAAACATCGCCTTAAAGTCCATATTTGGGTTAGGATTTCTTTTGTAGATGTATTTATTAATTACAGCCGAATCAAAACCCACTGATTTCCCCGTGATTTTTTCTACTTTAATTTCCCGTAAAACTTCAGTCAATGGTTCCGGATATATACGAATTATATTGTTTTGAAGATCTTCTTTCTTTATAAAATATTTCAATTGATAGAACTCGTTTTCAATCAATGCCAACTCATCATTTGGCTGCACATTTAGTACAAAGTAACCGCCAGCATCGGTTAATACTACTTCTTTTGTTGCTACATTGATCACTTTTAAAGGAAAAATACCAACTTCGGTAATCATCAATCGCATTTTATGTTCGTTTCTTTCTTGCGCCAACGAAGCAGTTGATACAAAAAATACCAAAAAATAAAAATATTTCATAAGTGTTTATTTGGATTTCAACAAAAGTATCAGCAAAAACGTTAAAACATAATCAACGCTTTGGCAAACAAATGTTAAATTAATACGTTTGTTGTTTATTTGTAACTCATGAAGAATTTAATCATAGCAAGCACCTCAACTATTTACGGTTTAGGATATTTAGAATATTTACTGCCGGTTTTAAAAGATCATTTTAAAAACGCAACCACTATATTGTTTGTTCCGTATGCCAGACCGGGCGGAATTTCGCACGACGATTACACTGCCAAAGTTGCCGAAGCTTTTGCAAAAATCGATAAAAAAGTAGTGGGTTTACACACGTTTGAAAATCCTATAGAAGCTATTGAAAAAGCCGAGGGAATTTTCACAGGTGGTGGCAATACCTTTTTATTGGTTAAGCAATTGTACTGGTACAAAGTGATGCTTTCGTTAAAAGAAGTATTGCAAAACGGAACACCTTATTTAGGTTGTTCGGCAGGCAGCAACATTACCGGTTTAACTATGGAAACTACGAACGATATGCCCATTGTGTATCCGCCGAGTTTTCAAACGTTGGGAATGGTTCCGTTCAACATTAATCCGCATTATTTGGATCCTGTTGATGGATCAACACACATGGGCGAAACGCGCGAGACCCGTATTAACGAATTTCATTGCTTTAATTCGCAACCCGTTTTAGGACTTCGTGAAGGAAGCTGGCTGGAAGTTCGCGGATCAAAAATCACGTTGAAAGGTAGTTTATCTGCGAGATTGTTCCGTCAGAATCAACCACCGATTGAACTGGAAACCGAAACCGATTTATCAAACTTATCATAAAAGCGATCTTAAACAGATCGTTTTTTTATTTCTTTTCGTATCTTGAAAAGAAAAATCATGCTGGATAAAATTAAGAAAACCATTGAATTAATTCAGGCAATTGATATCGGTGCACTGCAAAAACTGAATGAAAAAGTCGATCTAAAAAAATTGATGGAATCTGTAGGTTCTTTAAACGACGATCAACTGAAAGGAATTGTTCATTTGCTGAACAATGCCAATAAAAAACATAAAGTTCCGCCAATCGATGCCGATTTTTATGACATTGGCGATAAACTTTCTGAGGATGATCGAGCCTTGCTGTTAAAAGTTCGAGCTTTCATGGAAAAAGAAATCGCCCCAATT
>Ga0213829_1002941_pt1 | contig 10636 bp, 10 predicted proteins | sample MC6MC0896MG_FD_180665 | JGI IMG/M metagenome (GOLD analysis project Ga0213829, IMG submission 180665) | Enriched soil aggregate microbial communities from Iowa State University, Ames, United States - MC6-MC0896-MG | ecosystem: Environmental > Terrestrial > Soil > Unclassified | place: USA: Iowa...
CCAGGTTACGGGTGAGCATGGCGGTAGGACGCAGGTTGGATTCGCCGTTGGAGAACACCGGGAACTCCACCGGGAAGCCGCCGGCCTCGATCACGCCGCGTTTGACGTGCTCGGCAATTTGGCGGAAATGCGCGTTGCACGGAGTCAGTTCCGACCAGGTGTTGCAGATGCCGATGATCGGCTTGCCATGGAACTGGTGGTCGGCGATGCCCTGATTCTTCATCCAGCTGCGGTACATGAAGCCGTTCTTGTCGGCGGTGCCAAACCATTGGGCGGAGCGCAGGGTGGGTTTCTTATCAGACATGATCGATTCTCTTATTGTATGACTAATGAGTGCCATCTGCCGCCTAACATAAGCGCAAATCGGTCTGTTTGGAAGTGTTGTTGGATAAATAGTATTACTATATAGTCGCTTTCAACGGAGGGATGGCCCTGGTGGTTTTCCGCGAGAGGCGTCCCCCGAGGTTCTATAACAACAACAATCGGAGACCGATCTCATGAGCCAGGAACTGCGGCTTATTCGTCGCATCACACTCAAACTGATTCCCTTCCTGATCCTGCTGTACCTGATCGCCTATGTGGATCGCTCCGCCGTAGGCTTTGCCAAGCTGCACATGGGTGCCGATATCGGCATCGGTGACGCCGCCTATGGTTTGGGTGCCGGGCTGTTTTTCATTGGCTACTTCCTGCTGGAAATCCCCAGCAACCTGATGCTCGAGCGCTTCGGCGCGCGACGCTGGTTTGCGCGAATCATGATCACCTGGGGCGCGATCACCATCGGCATGGCCTTCGTCCAGGGGCCGCACAGCTTCTATGTGATGCGCTTCTTGCTCGGCGCTGCCGAAGCCGGGTTCTTCCCGGGGGTTCTCTACTACATCACCCAGTGGTTCCCGGTACGCCATCGCGGCAAGATCCTCGGGTTGTTCATCCTGTCCCAACCCATCGCCATGCTGATCACCGGCCCGGTGTCCGGCGGCCTGCTCGGCATGGACGGCATCCTTGGTCTGCACGGATGGCAGTGGCTGTTCATCGTCATCGGCATGCCGGCGATCCTGTTGACCTGGCCGGTACTGCGCTGGCTGCCCGATGGGCCCAAGCACGTGAAATGGATGGATCAGGCCGAGAAGGACTGGCTGACCGGCGAACTGCAAAAGGACCTTGAGGAATACGGCCAGACCCGCCACGGCAATCCGCTGCATGCGCTCAAGGACAAACGGGTGTTGCTGCTGGCGCTGTTTTACCTGCCGGTGACCCTGAGCATCTATGGCCTGGGTTTGTGGCTGCCGACCTTGATCAAGCAATTCGGCGGGACCGATCTGGTGACCGGCTTCGTGTCGTCGGTGCCCTACATCTTCGGCATCATCGGTTTGCTGATCATTCCACGCAGTTCCGATCGCTTGAATGATCGTTACGGTCACCTGGCCGTGCTTTACGTGTTGGGCGCCATCGGCCTGTTCCTCAGCGCCTGGCTGACGGTGCCGGTGCTGCAATTGGCCGCGTTGTGCCTGGTGGCATTCGCGTTGTTTTCCTGCACGGCAGTGTTCTGGACCTTGCCAGGTCGCTTCTTTGCCGGCGCCAGTGCGGCGGCCGGGATCGCCTTGATCAACTCGGTGGGCAACCTGGGCGGCTATATCGGGCCGTTCGTGATTGGCGCGCTGAAGGAGTACACCGGCAATCTGGCTTCGGGGTTGTACTTCCTGTCCGCCGTGATGGTGTTCGGACTGATCCTGACCGGCGTGGTGTATCGCGTGCTGGAGCGCAAGCATGTGCTGCCGGCTGATCAGTTTGCGGCCAGTGCCCGGGGGGCGAGCCGTACTTGACGCACGCTCATCTATCACGGACCTGATACGGACCTGTAGGAGCTGGCTTGCCGGCGAAAGCGGTGTCTCAGTCGACATTGATTTTGGATGTGCCGCCGTCTTCGCTGCGGTGCGGCGATCCGACAAGCCAGCTCCTACAGGGATTTGCGTTGTATTGAAGTTTTGTTTACAGGAGAAAAACCATGCGTTTGGTTCAGTTCGAATTGAGTAACGGCGAGCGCCGCGTTGGCGTGGTCGAAGACGATCGGGTGCGTGAAGTGCAAGACGCGCGCACGGTTCGCGACCTGGCCTTGGCAGCGATCGAGGCGGGCGTCAATCTTGAGCAACAGGTGAATACCCTGGGCCTGGGCGTCGACCACGACTACGCCGAGCTGTTGGCCACGCTGCGTATCCTGCCGCCGCTGGATCATCCGGACCCGGCGCACATGCTCGTCAGTGGCACCGGCCTGACCCATCTGGGCAGTGCCTCGGCGCGGGACAAGATGCATCAGCAGGCCGGCGACGAAGCCGCCATGACCGACACCATGCGTATCTTCAAGTGGGGCGTAGAGGGTGGCAAGCCAGTTGCGGGGGAGGCCGGTGTGCAACCGGAATGGTTCTACAAGGGCGACGGCAGTATTGTCGTGCGTCCGGGCCAACCGTTCCCGCTGCCACCCTTTGCCGAAGATGCCGGTGAAGAGCCTGAGCTCGGTGGCCTGTACGTCATCGGCCAGGACGGCAAACCCTGGCGCCTGGGTTTTGCCGTCGGCAACGAGTTTTCCGATCACGTAATGGAGCGCAAGAATTACTTGTACCTGGCCCACTCGAAATTGCGCAGTTGCAGCTATGGTCCGGAACTCCGGGTCGGTGAACTCCCCCAACACCTGGCGGGGACCAGCCGCATCCTGCGCAACGGCGAGGTGCTGTGGCAGAACGAGTTTCTCAGCGGCGAAGCCAACATGTGCCATAGCCTGGAAAACCTCGAGTACCACCATTTCAAATACAGTCAGTTCCTGCGTCCGGGGGATGTGCACATTCACTTCTTCGGCACCGCCACCTTGTCTTTCGCCGACGGCATTCGCACCCGACCGGGTGACGTGTTCGAGATCAGCCAGGCCGAGTTTGGTGCGCCGTTGATCAATGGCATCAAACCCGTCGAAGCGGCATTCGAACCCGGCACCGTCGGTTCACTTTAAGGAGATCTACATGACCCGAATTCTTGGCCACAACTACATCGGCGGCCAGCGTCGTGCTGGCGGCACTGTCATCGTCAAGAGCGTCGACGCCAGCACCGGCGAAGTCTTGCCCCATGATTTTTACCAGGCCACCCCGGAAGAAGTCGATGCCGCCGCCAAGGCTGCTGCCGCCGCTTACACGGCGTATCGCAGCTTGAGTGCCGAGCGTCGTGCGCAATTTCTTGATGCCGTGGCCGATGAACTCGATGCCCTGGGTGATGAGTTCGTTGCCGTCGTCTGCCGCGAAACCGCGCTGCCCGCCGCACGAATTCAGGGCGAACGCGGTCGTACCAGCGGCCAGATGCGTCTGTTCGCCAAGGTGCTGCGTCGCGGTGATTTCTACGGTGCCCGCATCGACCAGGCCTTGCCGGAACGCAAGCCGTTGCCGCGTCCCGACCTGCGCCAGTACCGCATCGGTCTTGGACCGGTGGCGGTGTTTGGCGCGAGCAATTTCCCCTTGGCGTTTTCCACTGCCGGCGGTGACACCGCTGCGGCATTGGCCGCCGGCTGCCCGGTGGTGTTCAAGGCCCACAGCGGGCACATGGCCACGGCCGAATGGGTCGCCGATGCCATCCTGCGCGCCGCGGAAAAAACCGCGATGCCGGCTGGCGTGTTCAACATGATCTACGGCGGCGGGGTCGGCGAAGCGCTGGTCAAGCATCCGGCGATCCAGGCGGTGGGTTTCACCGGTTCGCTCAAGGGCGGCCGGGCGTTGTGCGACATGGCCGCTGCACGTGCGCAGCCGATCCCGGTGTTCGCCGAAATGTCGAGCATCAACCCGGTGATCGTGTTGCCCCAGGCCTTGGCTGAGCGTGCTGAAAGCGTTGCCCGTGACCTGACCGCTTCGGTGGTGCAAGGCTGCGGCCAGTTCTGTACCAATCCAGGCCTGGTGATCGGTATTCGTTCGCCGCAGTTCAGCGCCTTCGTGCAGCAAGTGGCAGGGTTGATAAATGATCAGCCAGCGCAGACCATGCTCAACGCCGGCACCTTGAGCAGCTATGGCAAGGGCCTGCAAAAACTCCTCGCGCATCCGCGCATCGAACACCTGGCCGGCAGCCCGCAACAGGGCAACCAGGCCCGGCCGCAGCTGTTCAAGGCGGATGTCAGCTTGTTGCTCGATGGCGACGAAGTGCTGCAGGAAGAAGTGTTCGGCCCGACCACGGTGTTCGTCGAAGTCGCGGACCAGACACAACTGAGTGCTGCGTTGAACGGTCTGCACGGGCAATTGACGGCGACCATCATTGGCGAACCGGCGGACTTCGAACAGTTCGGCGAATTGACGGCAGTGCTGGAACAGAAGGTCGGGCGGATTCTGCTCAATGGTTATCCGACCGGTGTGGAGGTGTGCGATTCGATGGTCCATGGCGGACCGTATCCGGCGACATCGGATGCGCGCGGGACGTCGGTCGGCACCTTGGCGATCGATCGCTTCCTGCGGCCGGTGTGTTTCCAGAACTACCCGGACAGCTTGCTGCCCGACGCCTTGAAGAATGCCAATCCGCTGTGCATCCAGCGCCTGGTGGACGGCCAGCCAAGCCGCGACGCCCTCTAGCGGCCAAGCACCATCCCCCTGTAGGAGCTGGCTTGCCAGCGAAGGTAGGTCAGTCAATGAAGATGTCGACTGAAAATCGCCTTCGCTGGCAAGCCAGCTCCTACAGGAGATCAGCGTTGTGGGGGCGTTTGGTGACTGGCGCAGGCCGGCCCCCACATTGCGCTATCATTGCGTCTTTGCCCAGAGATCGACTGCCATGACTGCCTCAACCGACACCTTGCTCGACGCCCTCGAACACTGCGACATGCTGGAAATCGACGGGCTGCACGCCTTCGATTTCTCTCTCGATGAAGATGACAACCTGCACATCGAATGCATGGACGGCCGAGCGCTCAAACGCTGGGAGTTCAGCATGGCGCAGATCGCGGCGGCAACGTTCGACCCGGATTTGAAGAGCTGGATCATCACCGGTGATTCCGGCGAGCACCGGCTGTTGCCGATGGAAGCGTTCGGCGGTGGCGACGATGAGGACGAAACGAATGAGGAGGCATAATCTCTGGCCGCTATTGATCGCCGGCAGCATTGGCGCGATGGGCGTGCAGACGGCGACGGCTGAGCAATATCAGCTGTTGGTCGGTTCTTACACCGCCGGTCAGAGTCAGGGGATTTACCGGCTGAAGTTCGACAGTTCCACCGGACAGATCGACGCCAGACCCTTGCAAGTGGTCAACAGCGAAAACCCGTCATGGCTGACCCTGTCCAGGGACCAGCGCCGATTGTTCGTGGTCAACGAAAACGGCCCGGGGCAGGCTGATCCGGTAGGGCGCGTCAGCAGTTATGCGATCGATCCCAAGACCCATGAGCTGAGTCTGATCAATCAGGTGCAGAGCCTGGGCAACGAGCCGACGCATTCGAGCCTCAGCGCAGAGGGCAGTCACCTGTTTGTCAGCAACTACTCGGTGGTCGAAGATCCCGGCGGCACCCTGGCGGTGTTGCCGGTGGGGGCCGACGGCAAGCTCCAGCCCGTGGTGCAAATGAGCAGTCATCCTTCCAGCCGGGTCAATCCCGAACGGCAGATGTCGGCCCATGTGCATTCGACGGTCTCGTCGCCGGACGGGCGCCACGTGTTGTCCAATGACCTGGGGGCGGACCGGATTTTTGTCTATCGCTTCGACCCCAAGGCCAATCCGGACCTTCCGTTAATCGCGGCCAAACCGGCCTCGATCCAGCTGCCACCCGGCAGTGGGCCCCGGCACCTGCTGTTCAGCGCGGATGGCAAGCACGCGTGGCTGACCATGGAAATGAGTGCTCAGGTGGCGGTGTTCGACTACCGCGACGGCCAGCTGGAACAGACGCAAATGATCGACCTGGCGGCGGGCCAGCCAGTGTCGGACAAGGCCGCAGCGGCGCTGCATGCCTCGGCCGATGGCAAGTTCCTCTACGTCAGCAACCGAGGCACGGCCAATCAGGTGCTGGTGTTCGCCATCGAACCCGAGACGGGCCACCTGAAGGAGCTGCAGCGCCGCTCCGTGGAAGGTGATCATCCGCGCGAGTTCAGCCTCGATCCGAGTGGCAGGTTCCTGTTGATCGCCAATCAGAAGAGCAACCAGATTGTGGTCGTCGAGCGCGATGCCAAGACCGGCCTGCTGGGCAAAACCGTGCAGAAACTGCCGATGGATGCCCCAAGCGATCTCAAGTTCCTGGTGCGTCAATAGGCCGCAGGCCCCGGTTGATGGGGCCTGTACTCTTCTATTAATGACGCTGATATCTGCTAATGCTACAAAAGATTTCAAGGCGCCAGCCTCGACGGTTAAGTTTGCTCCACGGCCCAACCGGGCGAGCAAGCCAACTGACTTCGAGGACTACCGCCATGAACTTCAATCTCTTCTCTGTGATCGCCGCATCCGCTATCTCAGCCACCGTGGCGCTGCCAGCCAGCGCTAACGTTGAAATCAGTGACAAAAAATCCCACGCCCAGAGCTACACCCAGAAATACCTGCAGCAAAGCGCCAATTTCTACGCCGCCCTGGATCACAAAAGCCAACACTGAAAGCTGAATCCTGCACACTTTATGCAGGAGCGAAATCACTTGCCGCTCGACCATCCAAGTCGAAAGGTCATGAAGTGATGTCGCTCCTGCATAACGCGTTTACGCCGCATCATTGTCCATTTCTCCCTCTGCCCAGCCCATGAACAAGCGCTGCAGCGCTGCGCGCGGACGCTTGATAGGTTTTATTGAAGACCGGGATAGACGGGCTTAATGATCAACGAAGCTGATGTTCACTATGGATAACCCTGAGTGGTTGTAACGACCTTTTTGATCGATTCTGTGGGCATCGAACATGTCTGCGGAGAACATCATGGCCAGCACCATCCTCACTTCTGCCAAACGCGGCGCCTATGTGGCGATCGGTCTCTACCTGGCCATGGTCCTGGTGTTCAGCCTTTCTCCCCAGTCGCGTCAAACCATTGAAGCGCCGATTCAAGTCGCTCATCCCGGTATCCAGTTTGAACACCGTGCGCAAAACGCGACGGTCGATCAGGCGCAGATCGCGGGGATCGCCGGCGCATGAAAGGGTACAGACTTTGGGTCATCGCCCTCCTGGCGTTCATGACCAATGGCGCATCCCTGTTGGGGATCGGACAAGCCTCGGCGGGGTCGGTGGCACGGTCCATCGAAGCCAATCACAACCTTGCGCGCAACATCGAGACTGCCAGTGCCCTGGGCCTGCTGATGGGCAACCCGCCGATCAAGCGCCAGGGCGGGTTTTTCGGACCCTTTCACGTGGATTGCTCGGTGATCGAGATGTGCGAGGTGTTGGCCTGAATGTTCAAGACCCTGCTTGTTTAAATACTTATGACGATACCCAATGCCGCCGTTAAATAAGGGCAAAACCCTAACAGTTCTGCTAGGTATTCAACGACCGAAAAACGAACGAAGCTGAAGGCTAGGCTTTTTGAACCTTGCACGGAGCTCAGTCAATGCCTGCTTCTACTCGCGAAACCCTCTTGGCTTGCTACCACTACGACTCACTTGATCGTCTGGTCTATTCCACACGTTACGAACGGGCATTTCAGCGCTTTTACTGTAAAACCCGCCTGGCCACTGAAATACAAGGCACGGAGCAACGCACTATTGTGCAGCACGAAGATCAACTGTTGGCGGAGCGGTATCACAAAAACGGCAATGTAGTCGCCACGCTGCTCGCGACTGACCTGCAACGTTCAGTCCTGAGTACTCTCGTTGAACACCAGCCTAATTCCTTTACCTATTCGCCCTATGGCCATCGTCCAAAAGAAAATGGACTGCTTAGTTTGCTCGGATTCAATGGCGAACGGCCGGATCCGGTGACCGGGCATTATCATTTGGGGAATGGATACCGCCAGTTCAATCCGGTGTTGATGCGTTTTAACAGTGCGGACAGTTGGAGTCCGTTTGGGAAGGGAGGATTGAATGCGTATGCATACTGCGCGGGGGATCCAGTCAATCGGAAAGATCCGAACGGACATGCATGGGGATGGCTCAAATCTCTTTTATGTGGAACGAATAGGGCAACCGGGACAGGTGTGTCAGGTTCCATCTCCAGGTCGACATCAAATGTGTCAAGAATTGCCGCCTCTGCACCAACGCCCACACCAGGTGGGTCAAGAATAGTGACCTCTACATCGACGCCGACACCCAGTGGGCCAAGAATAGCGAATTCTTCGCCTACTCCCACACCAACAACTCAAGAGCGGCTTCCTCTTAGCGAGATTCCGGATGAAGCATTTGTCGACATGCCCAGTTATATGAATCGGCGAGATCCGTATTTCAGAGAGCTATACGAGACTTTGGCTCGAGATCGCATGGCGGGCTATGCTCGAGGCTCTACGATTACTGAAAGAACGCAAATGTCGGCAATTGACGTGCCTTCAGCGCCCTCTGCGCCCTCTGCACCTCCACCTTACGATTCGCCGCTACATAACTTTTCTCAACGGCCTGACTATCGGAGTAATGAATTCCCTCCACCTTACAGTTCTGATGTAGGGAATATTAACGCCGTTGTGCGCGGTAACAAATGAAAAACAAAGGGGAGGAGACCCATTAGACGGTCCCACGTTAAGGCCAACATCCGCTGCAGGATCGGGCACGCTCCATCGAAGCCAACCACGACCTTGCGCGCAACATCGAGACGGCGAAGGCCCTGGGACTGCTGTCGGGCAACCTGACGATCAAGCGCCAAGGAGGATTTCTCGGACCCTTTCACGTGGATTGCTCGGTGATCGAGATGTGTAAGGTGTTGGCCTGAATATTCAAGACCCCATACCCTGTAGGAGCCGGCTTGCCGGCGAAGGCGGCCTCAAGCCTTGCATCACCCTTGCAGACGCCTTCGCCGGCAAGCCGGCTCCTACAGGGTTCGTGTTTACTTTTTCATTACTGATGTGAACAGGTCTGACGCCAGAAACCGCTGCAACCAGGCCTGCAAACGCACGTAGGGTGTCTGCCCGAACCACTCCCGATTGACATGGGCGAATTGCCGCACGAACGGCATCAGCGCCACATCCGCCAGAGTGGGATGGTTCGCCAGCAAATACTCACGGTCCTGCAGCAGCTCATCGAGCTGGCGCAAAAACACCTCACCCTCGGCGCGATAGACCTCCATCGGCTGCTCGGGATAACGCTCGGCGTATTTGTAGCGGTTGAGCTGCAGCTTGAACGCCTGATCGTTTTCTTCGATCAGCTCGGCGATGCATCGCTGCCCGACAGGATCATCGTTGAGCAACCAATCCTGCGGGTCGTTCTGTGCCAAAGCCCAGCGCATGATGTCCAGGCTTTCATCGATCACCTGGCCGTCAGCGTTCAACACCGGCACCGTGCCTTTGCTCGACAATGCGAGCATCTCGGCGGGCTTGGCCTTGAGGCTGACCTCGACGATGTCCACGGCAACCCCGCTGTAGCGCACGGCCATGCGCGCCCGCATGGCGTAGGGGTAGCGACGGAACGAATACAGTGTATTCATTTCACCTCCAGGGTACTCAGGCCGTTGCCCTGGCGGCGGACCTGAATCTGCACCGGAATGCGCTCATGCATTTCCTGGACGTGGGAAATCACCGCCACCTTGCGCCCCTGGGCCTGCAAGCCGTCAAGGGCGTCCATCGCCAGTTGCAGGGATTCCGGGTCGAGACTGCCGAAGCCTTCATCGATGAACAGCGATTCGATTTTCAGCGTGCTCGAGGCCATCGATGCCAGGCCCAATGCCAATGCGAGCGAAACCAGGAACGTCTCGCCACCGGATAACGAATGCACCGAACGCAGTTCGTCGCCCATCTCGGTGTCCATCACCAGCAATCCCAACATGCTGCCGCCGCGTTTCAGGCGATAGCGCCGCACCAGCTGGCGTAATTGGACGTTGGCATGGTGCACCAGCAGGTCGAGGTTGTAGGCCTGGGCGATCTTGCGGAAGGTATCGCCGGTGGCCGAGCCGATCAGTGCATTCAAGCGGGCCCAGCGCTGATACTCGGTGTAGGCGTCGGCGATCTGCTGTGCCAGGGCCTGATTGGCGTTCTGCCGACGCTGATCCTCGGCCTGTTCGGCTCGCAGTTCGGCACACTGGTGTTCGCTGGCGGCCGACAGGCTTTGCAGTTCGGCAAGTGCCGCGCTCAGGTGCTCGGCGTCGAGATTACCGTTGTGTTGCGTCTGATGACCGAGCAGCCGCTGATCGCGCTCCTGCAGCAGCACCTTGGCCTGCTCGATGGCTTTTTCGCTTTGTTGCAATTGCTGGCGCAGTTCGCTGACCTGCTGGTCGTCGACGCTCAGCAGAGTTTCCAGGCCGCCATCATCCAGTTCCGGGTGCAAGGCGCGCCAGTCGGCGATCTTGCTGCCCAAATCCCGATCTTCGGTTTCCAGCGCGAGCAGGCGTTGCTGCTGAGCCTTGAGTTCGGCGGCCAGTTGCACCAAGCCCGTGCGCACGTTTTGCAGTTGCTGACTGGCCGTTGCTTCGCCCGTGCGCGCCTGTTCCACCGCCTGATCGAGTTGCTGCTGCCACTGCTCTGCGCTCGTGTGTTGGCCGAGCAATTGCGCCAGTTTCTGCTGGCAAGTCTGGTGTTGCTCTTTGATGACCGTGAACTGC
>Ga0213829_1002944_pt1 | contig 10630 bp, 6 predicted proteins | sample MC6MC0896MG_FD_180665 | JGI IMG/M metagenome (GOLD analysis project Ga0213829, IMG submission 180665) | Enriched soil aggregate microbial communities from Iowa State University, Ames, United States - MC6-MC0896-MG | ecosystem: Environmental > Terrestrial > Soil > Unclassified | place: USA: Iowa...
CTCTGAGCGGTGGCTTCTGAGTTTCCGGCTTCCTGAGCAGCCTGAACGGCGGAGCCCCCGGACCCTGAGTGGTCCGGGGGCTCCGCCGTTTCCACGTCCGCTCCAGGTCCGGACCGGACCGGCCGCCTCAGTCCTCGTTGAGCCGCTGGAAGAGCCGGTGGTCCTGCCAGCGGCCCTGGATCTTCAGGTACCGCGGCGCCATCCCGAATTCCGTGAACCCGTTCTTCGCCAGGACGCGCTGTGAGGCGGCGTTGTGCAGCAGGGTGCCCGCCTCCAGCCGATGCAGCCCCAGCTCGGTGAAGGCATGTTCCACGGCCTCCGCGACGGCCCTGCCGGCCAGGCCCCGGCCCGTGCGACCGGCGGCGACCCAGTAGCCCAGGCTGCCCGACTCGAAGGCGCCCCGCACGATGTTGTTGATGTTCAGCCGGCCGGCCACGGCGCCGTCGTCGTCGAGGATGACGAACGGGACACGGCTCCCCTGCCTGAGCGCTTCCAGGGACGCGCCGATCTCCGCACGCTGTCCCTCCTCGGTGAAGAAGTGCTCGGGGCGCACGGGCTCCCAGGGAGCCAGATGCTCCCGGCTCTCCTGGAGCAGGAGCGCGACGGCGGCGGAATCGTCCGGGGTGATCAGGCGCAGTGTGGTCATCCGACCATCCTCATGGTCCCGAGGCGGGACGGCAACCGGCCGCCGTCGCACCGCTGCCGTCGAGTCTGCGATTTCTCCGGCTCCCGGGCCGTCCACCCCCGAGAAAGTGCAAGGTCAACCCACTCCGGGCAAGTGGATCCGGGCAAAGAAAAGGGCCGGAACCAATGGTTCCGGCCCTTGCGAGTTGCGGGGACAGGATTTGAACCTGTGACCTCTGGGTTATGAGCCCAGCGAGCTACCGAACTGCTCCACCCCGCGTCGTACCGTCAACGCTACCCTGTGTGCCCCGCCAGACCAATTCGAGGCCACGTGATCTCCGCCTCAGGCCATCTGGACAGGACCCCGGCGACGGCTTCCGGGAAAACAAGAAGGCCGGAACCAATGGTTCCGGCCTTCTGCCAGTTGCGGGGACAGGATTTGAACCTGTGACCTCTGGGTTATGAGCCCAGCGAGCTACCGAACTGCTCCACCCCGCGTCGCATGAACTACTCTACCGGTTGATGAACCGCAGACCAAATCGAGGTGACGTGATCCGCGCCTCACCAGCCGCGATACGCGACGCGGGGCGGCAGTCCGGCTTACTTGCCGGGGCTGGCCGAGGGGCTCGACGACGGCGACGGGCTGGGCGTCGCCGCACCCTGCTCGCCCTCGGCGGCCAGAGCCCGGTTCAGCGCGTCCTGCAGCTTCTTCTGCTGCTCGCCATAGGCCGCGAAGTCCCCGTTCTTCAGGGCCGTCTGGCCTGCGTCGATGGCCTTCTTGGCGTCATCGAGCGCCGCCTTCAGACCCGGCGCCGGAGTGTTCCCCTTGTTCCCGGAGTTGCCCGACGAGGACCCCGTGCCCGTGCCGCCGGACCCGCCGTTGTTGTTCGCGGCGTCACCGGCCTTGGTGCCCGAGTTGCCGCCGAACAGCTGATCGAGTGCGGCGTCGAGCGTGGGAGCGAAGCCCACCTGATCGCCGAACGCCACCAGCACGCGCTGCAGCGTCGGATAGGCCGTGCTGCCCGTGGACTTCAGGTAGACCGGCTGGACGTAGAGCAGACCGCCACCCATGGGCACGGTGAGCAGGTTGCCGCTCACCACGGAGGACGCGCCCTGACGCAGCAGGTTCAGCTCGCGTGAGACGTTCGGGTCCGAGTCGAACTTGTTCTGTGCCTGTCCCGGACCCGGCACCAGGGTGTCGGTGGGCAGCCTGAGCAGTTCGAGCTCGCCGTACTTGGGGTCCTTCACCCCCGTCTTGTCCCCGGCATCGCCATTGGCGGCCAGGAAGCCGTACAGCACGTTGCGGGCATTGCCGCCCACGGTCTGCGGGATGAAGGTGCTCGTGAGGCGGAAGGCCGTGCTCGTCTCGCCCGGCATCTGCATCGACATGTAGTACGGCGGCTGCTTCACCGGAGTGACGTCGTTGCCCTTGATCGTCGGATCGTTCGGCACGCTCCACGCGTCGTTGTTCTGGTAGAAACCATCGGCATCGGTCACGTGGTAGCGGCCCAGGAGCTCACGCTGCACCTTGAAGAGGTCCTCCGGGTAGCGGACGTGGCTGATCAGATCACCGGACATCTCGGCCAGCGGCTTCACCGTGCTGGGGAAGACCTTCTGCCAGGCCTTGAGAATCGGATCGTGATCGTCCCAGGCGTACAGGGTCACCGAGCCGTCGTAGGCGTCGACCGTGGCCTTCACCGAGTTGCGGATGTAGTTCACGGACTCACCGGGCAGAGCTGAGAGCCGGCCCGCCGCGGTCTGCGAGTCGCGGGTGGCGGTGTCCAGTTCCTGCGACTGCGAATACGGCAGATCGCTGCTGGTGGTGTAACCGTCCACGATCCACTTCACGCGTCCGTCCACCACGGCCGGGTAGGAGTTCCCGTCGATGGTCAGGTACGGGGCGACCTTCTCCACGCGCTGGCGCGGGTTCCGGTCGTAGAGGATCTGCGAATCGGAGTTCACGCCGTCCGAGAGCAGAAGATCCGAGGACTGGAACTTGATGGAGTACAGCAGCTTGTTCAGCGGGTTGCCCACGTTCGGGCCGCCGTTGCCGGTGAAGGTGTACTGGGTCTCGCCCTTGTCCTTGCTGGCCGGGCGGTCTTGCTCGCGGTGCTGGGATCCCTCGGGAGCGCCCACGATCGAGTATTCGGGCGAGTTCTCCCCGAAGTAGATCCGCGGCTGGTACTTGCTGTCGTCACCGAACATGCCGGTGCTCGGGATGCCCGACTGCAGGAAGTCCGGCTTGCCATCCGAGGTGAACTTGTTGCCCTTGGCCGCCACGACCCCGTAGCCGTGCGTGTACACGATGTGCTTGTTGTACCAGGACTGCTGGTTCGCGTTCAGGCCGTCCGGGTTCAGCTCACGCAGGGCGATCACGGTGTCCTGGACCTTGCCGTTGATCTTGTACCGGTCCACGTTCAGCGTTTCGGGGAACTGGTAGTACGGGCGGTACTGCTCGAGCTGTTCGAACGACGCCGAGACCAGGTTGGGGTCCAGCAGACGGATGCTCGCCGCGGTCTCCGCGTCACCGCGCAGAGCGCCCTGAGTCGCCGTGGTGGTCGCCTTGTACTCGTTCACTTTGATCTTGTCGAGGCCGTAAGCGGCGCGGGTGGCGTCGATGTTCCGCTGGATGAATTCCTTCTCGAGCGTCTGCTCCGAGGGGCGCACCTGGAACTGCTGGATCACCCACGGGTACAGGCCGCCGGCCAGAAGGGAGGTGATGATCAGCATGGCCGTGCCGATGACCGGCAGGCGCCATTTGCCGATGATGGCGGCGACGATGAAGAGCACCGCCACGATCGCAGCGGCCACCGCGAGGATGGAACGTGTGGGGACCACGGCGTTCACATCCGTGTACAGAGCACCGGCCCAGCGTCCGACGTTGGGGTTCTGCACGGTGGTGTAGCGGCCCAGCCAGTAGTTCGCGGCCAGGAGCAGCAGGAACACCGCGATGGTGATGCCGAGCTGGAGGCGTGCCGCATGGCTGAAGAACACCCCGCGCGGCTGGATCCGGATGGCGCCGTAGAGGTAGTGCGTCAACAGGCCTGCCAGACCGGCCACGGCCACGATGCTCATGAGCAGGGACAGCAGGAAGCCCAGGAAGGGCAATGAGAAGACATAGAAACCCAGGTCAAGGTTGAACTGGGGGTCGGTCTGACCGAACGGCTCCTGGTTGAAGAAGAGCAGGACCTTGGGCCACTGACCCATGGCTGCGGTGCCGGCGAAGAGGCCGAGGACCGCGGGAAGGCCGATCATGACGGCGCGGCGCACCGGCTCGAGCTGAGCCTGGTAGCGGCCCAGATTGTCCTGGACCGCCTGATCCGGCGCGTAGACGGGACGGGCCCGGTAGGCCACCCGGATGGAGAAGTAGACGGCCAGCCCCATGAGCAGGAACACGGCCAGGAAGACTCCGATCCGCGCCAGGTTCTGGGTCACGAAGACCCCGATGAACCCGAGCTGCTGGTACCAGAGGACGTCGGTCCAGACATTGGCGAAGAAGACGAAGCCGGCCACGAGTGCGGCCACCACGATGAGGGTTGGCACAAAGGCTCCGCGTCGCCTGCGGGGCCCGGGGGCTGACATGGGATGGGGTGTTCCTGACACGCTCAGTACCTCGATGGAAGTTTCGCTGCGGTGATGGACGGGGGACCCGTCACACCAATTCCACGAACGGATCGGCCATGAGGTTCCCCGCCTTCAGCCTAACTCCCCCGCACCCCGGCGGACCGGGCCGGCGACATCATTCGACGCCGGGCCGCAGGTCACGCCCTGGGCCCGCCACGCGCCGTCGGGCGCTCAGCCTGCCGAGCAGTGCGGCAGCGCGGCGAGGTCACCGCCCTTGGCGTAGGTCTCGACCGCGGTGCGGGCATCCGCGACGGTGCTCACCTTCACCACGGTCAGACCGTCCGGGATGTGCCCCACCACTTCGTCGCAGTTCGCGGACGGGGCGAGGAACAGTCCGGCCCCGGACGAACGGGCGCCGTGCATCTTCTGGGCGATCCCGCCGATGGGACCCACCTGACCGTCCGGGGTGATGGTTCCGGTGCCGGCGATGTGTTTGCCGCCGGTGAGGTCACCCGGGGTCAGCGAATCGATGAGGCCCAGCGTGAACATGAGGCCCGCGCTCGGTCCGCCCACCTGGTCCAGCTGGTACTGGACCTTGAAGGGGAAGTCGAAGCTGAACTGCAGGCCGACGCCCATGAGGTACCTGCCGTCGTCGCCCTTGACGGGGGTGAGCCGGACGGTGGGCTTCTCCTGGCCCCGCTGGACCTGGACGGCCACCTCGTTGCCGTTCGACGCCGCCATCGCGTCACGGACAGCGGTCATCGACGTGGAAGGACGTCCGCCGATGCTCAGCAGCACATCGCCGTTCTTCAGCTTGCCCTCCGCGGGAGAACCCTGGGTGAAACCGGCCACCGTGAGCTTCTGCTGGAACGGGATCTTCAACGCGCCCAGCGCCGCCGCGGTGGCGTTCTCCTGGGAACTGGTCATCGCGAGGGCGTTCTCCTTCTGGGACTCCTCCTTGGTGGTGCCCTTGGGGAAGATCTGGTCCTCGTCGTAGACGGCCTTGGACGGGTCCAGGAACGCCTGGATCAGCTCGAAGCCCGTGACCCGCCCGCCCGGACCGCCCGAGACGTACACGGTGGTGAGGTCGAGGTTGCCCTGCGCCGCGAAGCTCTCGTGACCGCTGACCTGGATCACCTTCTTGTTCTCCACGGACCCGATCGTGTTGTAGGTGGGACCGGGCGACTCGACCACGTACGGAAGGGGCACCAGCGAGCCGAGCGCGAGCACCACGAAGAAGAGACCCCACAGCACCGCGCCGAGAGGGAAGCGACGACGGCGCCGTCGTCCGGGCGCGCCCTCCGGCCAGGCCGGCGTCGGGTAAGGCTGCGCCGGCGGGGTCGCCGGGAACTGCTCGCTCATGGTTTCCTTCCGGATCTACGGTGCTCCTCCAAGAGTAGGCGGCGAATCTGGATGTGCCCCGCCGCCCGCCTGTGCTTTGCCCTCAGCGAAACCGCCTCCGGCACCGGCGACATGCGCCCCCGGCCGGGGGTACCGTGAACTAAAAGGCCCAGGAAAGATCGGTGGACCATGAGCAACGAGCCCAACACGAACAACCCCGGCGAGGATCCCCAGGACCAGTTCCAGGAGATGCTGCGGCGACTCATGGGAGGTGCCGCTCCGGAGGGCTTCGACGTCCAGGAATTCGCCAAGGCGAGCGGACTTCCGAACGACCCCCAGTTGCTGGCCAACATGTTCCAGCAGGTGCAGGCGATGCTGTCATCCACCTCCGATGGCCCGGTGAACTGGAAGCTGGCCCACGACACCGCCCGGAACGTCGCGGCGCAGTCCAGCGATCCGACCCCCAGCTCCGTCCAGCAGCGCGAAGTCGATCAGGTGCTGCGCCTCGCCGACATGTGGCTCAACAAGGTCACGGACTTCCCCGAGCCGAACATCATCGGCAAGGCCTGGTCACGGGCCGAATGGGTCGAAGCGACCATGCCCACCTGGCGCCGCCTCACGGAACCTGTGGCCAACAGCATCGCCAAGGCCCTCACGGACGCCATGACCCAGAACCTCCCCGAGGAACTCACCATGCAGGGCCTGGGCGGCATGATGGGCGGCGCGGGCTCCATGCTCCAGAACATGGGCGGGGCCATCTTCGCCATGCAGCTGGGTCAGGCGATCGGATCGCTGTCCACCGAAGTGGTGGGGTCCACCGAGATCGGCGTGCCGCTCGCAGACCTCGAAATGTCCCTCCTCCCCGCCAACGTGGCGGCCTTCGGCGAGGGTCTGGAGATCCCGGCCGAGGACGTGCGGATCTACCTCGGTGTCCGCGAGGCCGCGCATGCCCGCCTCTTCACCTCCGTGCCGTGGCTGCGCGGCTATGTCCTGGGTGCGATCGAGGACTACGCCCGCGGGATCCACATCGACGTCTCGCGCATCCAGGACCTCGCCCAGGACGTGGACCCGTCCAATCCGGAATCCCTCCAGGCCGCTCTTCAGGAGGGCGTGTTCATGCCGGAGCGGACCCCCGCCCAGCAGGCCGCCCTCGACAAGCTGGAGACCGCTCTCGCCTTGATCGAAGGCTGGGTGGACGAAGTGACCACCGAGGCCCTCGAGGGTGTGCTGAGCACCGCACCGGCACTGCGGGAGACGGTCCGGCGGCGCCGTGCCACCGGCGGCCCTGCCGAGCATGCCTTCTCCTCTCTGGTGGGCCTGGAACTCCGTCCGCGCCGCCTCCGGGAGGCCGCCGCCCTGTGGGCTGCACTGAAGGAGGAGCGGGGCATGGAGGGCCGCGACGCCGTGTGGAAACACCCGGATCTGATCCCGACCACCGAGGACCTGAACGATCCGCAGGGCTTCGGAGCCCGGCGTCAGCTGGCCGAGGCGAGCGACGCCGAGGTGGACGACGCGATCGAGAAGCTGCTCTCCGGCGGCTTCGACAAGCCGGCCGACGGCTCCGGCGACGAGCCGGCGGACGGGCCTGATGATGGACCGGCCGGCGACGACGGGAAGCCCGGCGCCTGAGGCACCTGGGGACACACTTCAACGATCGGTGACGGTGCTGACAAGATCAACACCGTCATCAGCCCTCCGTGAGCCCCCGGGACTGGGCGTACGCCACCCCGGAGAGGAACGCCTTCGCCTTCTCCAGATCCGGATAGGCGGCGCACAGCTTCCAGAAGTCCGGGCCGTGGCCCGCCACGAGCAGATGCGTCAGTTCGTGCACCAGGACGTAGTCGACCACCCACTCCGGCATGCCCTGCAGCTTGTCCGACAGCCTGATCGACCGGTCGGCCGGGGTGGCGGATCCCCACCGCGAATTCTGGTTGCTCACCCAGCGCACGCTGCTGGGCCGCGCCTGACCGCCCAGATACCGCTGGGACAGGATGCGGGCGCGCTCCGCCAGTTCGTCGTCGTTCCGGCCTGCCGCCTTGCCAGCGGCCTCCCGGGACTGGAGACGCTGGAGCATCTTCTGCACCCACTCGTCCTCCTGCGCGTGGGTGAAGCGGGCCGGGATGGCGACGACGACGGTCCCGCCCTCCCAGAAGGCGCTGACCGTCCGCTTGCGGCGGGCCGAGCGGCGCACCAGCACGGGCGTGCCGTCCGCCGCGAACCGTGGCTGCTCGGCCTGAGCGGCACGACTCATTGCGCCGCCACCACCTTCAGCACCGCTTCGCCGTACTTCTCCAGTTTCCGCTGCCCCACGCCGGAGAGGACGGCGAGAGCCTCCATGGTCTCCGGCTTCTCCTCGGCGATCAGGGTGAGGGTGGCATCGGTGAAGACGACATAGGCCGGGACGTCCGCGGAGGACGCCTCCGCCTTGCGCCATTCCCGCAGCGATTCGAACAGCTTCTCGTCGACGGTCGGGGGGCAGTCGGAGCACCGGCCCACCTTCCGCTCGGGTCCCGTGGTGAGCTGCGTGCCGCACACCTTGCACTGGGTGGCCACGGCTTTGGTGCGGGTCTTGCGCAAGCGCGAGCCGGTCTCCCGCATGGTTCCCCCGTTGCCCCCCGGGCGCAGTGCGTCGAGGAAACGGGAGGGCTTGCGGTGCGCCCGGCCGCCCGGGGTGCGGGCGGTGGACCAGGTGAAGCAGAGATCGGTCCGCGCACGGGTGATCCCCACGTACAGCAGACGCCGTTCCTCATCGACCTCAGACGGCGTCTCCGCGAACGAGATCGGCATGAGGCCCTCGCTCATGCCCACCAGGAACACCGCATCCCATTCCAGGCCCTTGGCCGAGTGGAGCGAGGCGAGGGTGACGCCCTGGACCGTGGGGGCGTGCTGAGCCGTGGAACGCTCCTGGAGCTCCGCCACGAAGTCCAGCAGGGAGAACTCGTCTCCGCGGCTGGCCGCCAGATCCTGGGCCAGATTGACCAGCGCCGCGAGGGATTCCCAGCGTTCCCGGACGGCTCCTCCGCCCACCGGGGCCTGGGCGGTGTAGCCCAGGCTCGACAGGACGTCCGCCACGGTTCCGGTCACCGCGGCGCCGCGCGTCTCGTCCGCACGGGACGCGGCGCGCAGCTGCAGGATGCCTTCGCGGACCTCGCGGCGCTGGAAGAAGCGTTCCCCGCCGCGCAGCTGGTACGGGATGTCCCGCGCCGAGAGTGCCTGCTCGAAAGCCTCCGACTGCCCGTTGGTGCGGAACAGCACCGCGATCTGCGCTGCCGGTGTCCCGGCCGCGATGAGGGTCGCGATGCGTTCGGCCACGACGGCGGACTCCGCCTCGTCGTCCGGGCATTCGATGAACAACGGTTCGGCGGCGTGCGGCCTCTGGGCCACGAGCTCCAAGGGCCTCGCCCAGACCTTGTCCGCCTCCGGACCGCCGGACGGCCGGCTGTGCAGGAGGGTGTTCGCGAGCTTCACCACTTCAGGCGTGGAACGGTAATCGCGGATCAGGCGGACGACCTCAGCTTGCGGGTAGGTCTTGGGGAAGTCGAGGAGATGCCGGGGTGTCGCACCCGTGAAGGAGTAGATGGTCTGACTGGCATCGCCCACCACGCACAGTTCCTCCCGGCCGCCGAGCCAGAGCTGGAGCAGACGTTCCTGAAGCGGGGAGACGTCCTGGTACTCGTCCACCACGAAGTGCCGGTACTGGTCGCGCACCGTCGCCGCGACCTTGGGATCCTCCTCCAGGATCCCCACGGTGATGAGCAGGACGTCCTCGAAATCGATGATGTTCCGGTCCGTCTTCACCTCCTCGTAGGCCTCGAAGAGGCGCGCGACGGCGGGAAGTTCCAGGCCGCCCGGTTCGCCACGGCCCTGGGCGCGGGCGAGGTAATTGGCCGGAGTCAGCATGGACACCTTGGCCCACTCGATCTCCGCCGCGATGTCCCGCACCGCGGCCCTGTCGACGGTCAGGCGCAGCCGACGGGCCGATTCGGCGATGAGTCCGGCCTTGTGGTCCAGGAGCTGCGGGACGGAGCCGCCGATCGACTGGGGCCAGAAATACTGAAGCTGCCGGAGCGCAGCAGCGTGGAAGGTCCGGGCCTGCACCGCCGGGACGCTGAGATCCCGGAGCCTGCTGCGCATCTCCGCGGCGGCACGGGCCGTGAACGTGACGGCGAGGAGACGCTGCGGGGTGTAGACGCCGGAGTGGACACCGTAGGCGATGCGGTGCGTGATGGCGCGCGTCTTGCCCGTGCCGGCGCCGGCCAGGACGCACAACGGCCCGGTCAGGGTGGTCGCCACCGCGCGCTGTTCTGCATCCAGGCCGCCGAGAATCCGCTCCTCGAGGCTGCTGCCGTTCTCCACGTCCAGGGTGATTTCTCCTTCAGTCACTGCGGCACGCGCTGTGCCGGGTCATGCGTTGTGCGGTGTCGTGCGTTGTTCGGTGTCATGCGTTGCGCCGAGCGGTGCTCCGAGCCGTGTTCCGTGGCGCGCTGTGCGCCGCGGCGGGTGGCCCGGGTTCTGTCCAGACAGATCCGGGCCGGCCGATCCGGGCCGGCCTGCCCGATCCGGGTTCGGCCGACCCGGCCTCCGGCCGTTGCCTGCCGGATCGCCGAGGCCCGCCGGCGTGCTCGTGCCCGTTCAGGTCCGGAGACTCGCCGGTGGTGCCGACGGTTCCAGTATCGCGCCGCCGTACCAATGCTCGATCAGGTTCCGCGCGATCGAGAGCCGGCTCGGAATGATCACCGTACCCGCCAGGACCGACTCCTGCAGTTCCTCCCGGGTGAACCAGCGCGCATGGGTCACCTCCACGCCGTCGGGGCGGGCGTCACTGCTGCTCGTCCGGGCCGTGAATCCCAGCATGAGGGACGCCGGGAACGGCCAGGACTGCGAGCCGAGGTACTGGACCGCGTCCACCGACACCGCGACCTCCTCACCCAGCTCCCGGACGACCGTCTGTTCCAGGGACTCGCCCGGATCGACGAAACCGGCCAGGACCGAGTGACCCTTGCCGTCCGCAGGGCCGCCGCCGCCCAGCAGGATCCGGCCGTCCGGCCCGACCACGCTGACGATGATCGCAGGATCCATCCGCGGGAAGATCTCCACGTTC
>Ga0213829_1002955_pt1 | contig 10600 bp, 9 predicted proteins | sample MC6MC0896MG_FD_180665 | JGI IMG/M metagenome (GOLD analysis project Ga0213829, IMG submission 180665) | Enriched soil aggregate microbial communities from Iowa State University, Ames, United States - MC6-MC0896-MG | ecosystem: Environmental > Terrestrial > Soil > Unclassified | place: USA: Iowa...
ACACCGGTCCCACAGCTCACACAGTTCTCACTACAGCGGCTCGGGTGGCTATAGCGCACCTCGCTACTACAGCCCACCCGCTACCAGTACCCGAAGCTACAGCGCGCCGAGTGCTTCGAGCAGCACCTCAAGCAGCAACAGCCTTTATCAGTCGTCTGGCACTACTAGCGGGACAAGTTCGAGCACTTCAAAAAGACGCGCGACCAATGAGCAGAAAAGCAACCTGGTCACCCGTGTGCAGACCGCGCTGATGGTGCGCCAGTATTACCAAGGCACCATTGATGGGGTGATGGGCAAGGCGACGCGTGGTGCGTTGATGGCCTTTCAGATGGACAGTGGGCTGACCGTGAATGGCCGGATGGATACGCCATCGCTGAATGCGTTGGGTATCAAGATTCCATAAGTCGCTTCAGGTTAAAGTTAGCGTCCATTCAGCAACGAAGGAGTTATCCAATGCAGCACATCATTCAAGTCGATAACACTCTCTGGGCATTGATCAGCCGCCTGCAAGGCAAGGAACTGCTAATTGCCCCAGCGACGCTACTGTGCGCCGCCCATCTACGCTTAGCGAGCACAAACCCTAAGTTGACTAGGTAAGGATAATTCCTTACCATCAATCAACTCATCCGGGAGAATGCTCATGCCTGCCATCCATGAAATCGCCACCCTGACCTCAAAAGGTCAGGTAACCCTACCAAAATCCGTTCGCCAGCTACTGGGCATTGACACCGGTGGCAAGATTGCATTCGACGTACGCGGTGGTGAAATCGTGGTTAGCCGCGTAGAAACCACCCACGAAGACCCTGCCATCGGTGCGTTCCTGGGTTTGCTGGAGGCTGATATCCGAGGCGGCCGCAACCTCACCACTCTGCCGGAAGACTTGGCGCAAACCATGCTCGCCAACGCAAACCACTCCGTAAATCTGGACGAAGATATCGACGGGGAGGTTGCGCTCTGATGCTGCGTCATGGCTGGACACTGTTGTTCCATGAAGGTGTGACGTTACAGCTACGCAAATTGCAAGAAGCCGCCGCCCGGGCTGAGCAGAACGACCCGCAGGGTTTTGAAAGCAACGCCAACGTCAAGCTGTTTCGAGCACTGAGCCATTTGATCATGGAGGCTGTACCAGCCAACCCGGGCCGTGATGAGTTCCGCCAAGGCAACACGCTGGGCACCGCCTACCGACATTGGCGCCGCGCAAAAATCGGCAGGCGCTTTCGGCTGTTCTTTCGCTACGACTCAAGGTCCAAGGTCATTGTCTATGCGTGGGTCAACGACGAAAACACCCTACGTTCCGCCGGTAGCAAATCCGATCCGTATGCCGTATTCGAGAAGATGCTGGGCCGCGGCAACCCTCCTGATGACTGGGATGCGCTGATTACTGCAACGCGTAGCGACTGGGACGAGCCAAAAGCATAAGCTGCGCTACTGGGGTGAGGGTCGGAAGCTATGCTAAAACCAGCCTTCCCGAAGCCTGGGTTTACCATGAGCAATTTTCCAATCGTTGCCACGATACTCTCGATGATACTGGGGCTCTCGGTCACTCGGCTTCTTCTAGGCGTTTTGACAGTATTCCGCATCCGCCGCGTGGCCAAGCCCGACTGGGTGCCGCTCGCCTGGGCGGGGATTCTGTTCACGACGCAGCTTGACTTCTGGTGGGCTGTAAACGGACTGCCAGCGATAAAAGTGACGTTCACGTTCCTCGAGTTTCTCCTGCTCGTGCTGTTGGCGCTGTCGCTTTTTGTCTCTTCGGCGCTGTTGCTCCCCAGTCGTAGTGAGGATGAGCAGAATGGTCTTCAGGTCTACTTTGAGCAGGATGGCCGTTATGCGCTGTTGTTCCTTTCCGCTTATCTGTTCCTCGGCCTTGTCGTAAACGTGAGCTTTTTCAAGGCATCTCCGATAGCGCTATGGGGCGTATTGGACGTGATCATGATTGCCCTTGCGCTCTGCGCGTTCATCGCCAAGTCCCGCCAGCGCTATGCACTTATCGCCTTGGCATACGTCCCCATTACAGCGTTTGACTTGGTTGTCTCGCTGGCCGGCTAGTCAATTCGCTCGCACCACGGCACTGCTTGGGTCGGCGGCTGATGCCTCGGAGCAAGCGTATCCGTTGAAACTTTCGCAAACCACGCCAAGTCCAGACCCCTATCGACCAATGAACGGGAGCAGGCAATGACAGGCACGGTAGGCGACTTTCTGGTGGAGCGCTTGTATCAATGGGGCGTGCGGCGCATCTTCGGCTACCCCGGCGACGGCATCAACGGTGTTTTTGGCGCACTGGCCCGCGCCAACGGCAAGATCGAATTCATCCAGGCCCGCCACGAGGAAATGGCAGCATTCATGGCCTGCGCCCACGCCAAGTTCACCGGGGAACTGGGTGTGTGCATCGCCACCTCCGGGCCTGGGGCATCGCACCTGCTTACCGGTTTGTATGATGCCCGCATGGATCACATGCCAGTGCTGGCCATCGTCGGCCAACAAGCCCGGGCGGCATTGGGCGGCCACTATCAGCAGGAACTGGATTTGCTGTCGATGTTCAAGGATGTGGCCGGTGCCTTCGTACAACAGGCCTCCACCCCCTCGCAGGTCCGCCACTTGCTTGACCGGGCCGTGCGCACTGCCGTCGGCGAGCGGCGGGTGACGGCGGTGATCCTGCCCAATGACCTGCAGGACCTGCCCTACCAGGACCCGGCCCGCGAGCACGGCACCGTGCATTCCGGCATTGGCTACAGCAAGCCCAAGGTGGTGCCCTACGAGCGCGACCTGCAACGCGCCGCCGATGCGCTCAACGCCGGGCGCAAAGTGGCCATCCTGGTGGGCGCTGGTGCCTTGCAGGCCACCGAGCAGGTCATCGAAATTGCCGAAACACTCGGCGCAGGTGTGGCCAAGGCGTTACTCGGCAAGGCCGCCTTGCCCGATGACCTGCCATGGGTGACGGGTGCCATCGGCTTGCTCGGCACCGAACCGAGCTACCAGTTGATGGCGGAGTGCGACACCCTGCTGATGATCGGCTCAGGGTTCCCCTACGCCGAGTTCATGCCCAAGGAGGGCCAGGCGCGCGGTGTGCAGATCGACTTGCAGCCGGACATGCTCAGCCTGCGCTACCCGATGGAAGTAAACCTGGTGGGGGATGCCGGGGAGACCTTGCGCGCATTGCTGCCACTGCTGGAGCCCAAAACCGACCGGCGCTGGCGCAAGAAGGTCGAAGGCTGGCGGGCACGCTGGGACAAGACCCTGGCCAAACGCGCCATGGTCAAAGCCGACCCGATCAACCCGCAGCGCGTGGTGTGCGAACTGTCCCCTCGCCTGCCCGATAACGCCCTGTTGACCAGCGACTCCGGCTCCTGCGCCAACTGGTATGCCCGCGACCTGCACATTCGCCAAGGCATGCAGTGCTCGTTGTCCGGCGGCCTGGCCTGCATGGGCGCCGCCGTGCCGTACGCCATCGCCGCCAAGTTCGCCCATCCGCAGCGCCCGGTGATCGCACTGGTGGGCGACGGCGCGATGCAGATGAGCAACCTGGCCGAACTGATCACTGTGGCCAAGTACTGGCAGCAATGGGAAAACCCGCAGTGGATCTGCGCGGTGTTCAACAACGAGGACCTCAACCAGGTCACCTGGGAGCAGCGTGTGATGGAGGGCGACCCCAAATTCGAAGCATCCCAGACGATCCCTGACGTGCCCTATCACCTGTTTGCCATCTCCATCGGCCTGCAGGGCATATACGTCGACCGTGAAGAAGACGTGGCAGCAGCCTGGGAACGAGCCCTCAGCGCCGACCGGCCGGTATTGATCGAATTCAAGACCGACCCCAACGTGCCGCCTTTGCCACCTCATATCAAGCTGGAGCAGGCGAAGAAATTTGCCGGCACCTTGCTCAAGGGCGACCCGGATCAGGCGGGTGTGATCGTGCAGACCGCCAAGCAGGTACTCAGCTCGGTGCTGCCAGGCAAGAAGTGACGGGCGACCCGACGAGCCGGCCATCGCTCATGATTCAAGCGGGATAGACAGCGGCGCGCCCGTGCAACAAGGCCTCGGTAGCCAGGGCGTCGCCCAAGGCCGCACCGCTTGCGGTGTTGTCGAATATGCACCAGGCAGGTTGTTGTGCGTCCTGGCGCTGCTGCAACCGAGCAGCCAGGCGCTGCAGGTAATCGCGCCCGTAGGCGCTGCGATAGATCTGCGGCTCACCGTGCAAGCGCCAGTAAACCAGCCCCTGCCAGCCGCCCGGTTGAGCATCCACGCCAAACCGCGAAGGGCTGGCCGCCACTTGAGCCACCTGCAAGTCCACGAGCAATGACTGCGCTGTCGCCCAGGAAGGATGCCGTGGTTCTACTGCCAGCCATCCATCATAGTGTTTACGCAGGCGGGTGAAGAATCGATCGGCGACCTCGACGTCAAACGCCAGTGACGGCGGCAATTGCACCAACAAGCAACCGAGGCGATCGCCCAGATGCCCGCATTCATGAAGGAATTGCTCAAGCAAGCCTGTACAGCCAAGCAGGCGCTTTTCATGCGTGATGGCTTTGGGCAACTTGACGGAAAACCGAAAATGTTCAGGGACCGAAGCAGCCCACCGGGCATAGGTTTTTGGCTGATGAGCGCGATAGAACGAAGAGTTGATCTCCACCGCGTTCAATCGGGCCGCGTAGCGCTGCAGTTGGGGCCCTTGCTGGGGAAAGTGCTCGGCATGAAGGCGTGGCACGCTCCAGCCCGCACACCCAAGATGAATCATCCTGAGGGTTCCGTGGAAACCTCTATCTCGGACAATCCCAGCAAGTGAATGTTGTACGTTGCCATGGGCACCTCGAGGTTTACGGGGCTACTAAACCTGACTGACGGATTGAGGCGCAGTTCCGACCATTGTCGGAAGATTGGGTGGGGGCTACCGTGGGCCTGGCTTGGGTTATGCGGTGATGCATAAACCGAGCGCCGCCCGCGCGGCGCATCGCGGGCAAGCCCGCTCCTACATTTGTTGCAACGTGCCATTCCCGTCAGGCCATGGTTGTCCGCCTTGGCGCATGACTGAAGACAGGTGGGGCGCCGGCAGCGCCAGCCGAAAAATCTCGTCGAGCCACCAAGGCTAACAACTATGGCCTATCAGGCCATGGCACGTTGCAACAAATGTGGGAGTGGCGGTGCGGCGATCCGACTTGCCCCGCGATGCGCCGCGCGGGCGGCGCTCGATCTCAAAGGCGCTGAAGATCCCAAGGCAGGCGCTTCGCGATGCGCCGCGCGGGCGGCGCTCGATCTCAAAGGCGCTGAAGATCCCAAGGCAGGCGCTTCGCGATGCGCCGCGCGGGCGGCGCGCGATTTCACTGGCGCTGAATATGCCGTGGCGAGCACCGGGGGCATGCAAGACCTTGCCCTTCGATCCCCTCAACGGCACTATTCTTCCCTAAAGCCAAACCCGCTCGGCTGAACGGAGAACTGATGCATGGACATCCAACGCAGGAACAACGTTACCGTCCATGGCGCAGGCACTTCGACGCTGGTCTTCTCCCACGGCTTCGGCTGCGATCAGACCATGTGGCATTACCTGTTCCAGCACTTCACCAACCGCTTCCGTGTGGTGTTGTATGACCTGGTCGGCGCAGGCAGATCTGACCTGGCTGCCTATGAAAGCGAAAAATACGGTTCACTGGCCGGTTACGCCCGCGACCTGAACGACGTCATCGACCAGTATGCAAAAGGCCCGGTGATCGTGGTCGGCCACTCGGTGAGTGCAATGATCGGAGCACTGGCCGACCGCCTTTCGCCGAATCGCATAGCCGCTCATGTGATGGTTGGGCCTTCGCCGTGCTACATCGATTCCGATGGGTATGTGGGCGGGTTCAAGCTCGAAGACATTCACTCGCTCCTGCACACGTTGGACACCAACTATCTGGGCTGGTCGAGCGCGATGGCCCCTACCATCATGGGCTCACCGGGGCAGCCGGCCCTGGGTGACGAACTTACCAATAGCTTTTGCCGCACAGACCCGCAGATCGCCAAGCAATTTGCACGCGTGACCTTCCTATCCGACAACCGCGAAGACATCGCCGGGTTGGCTACCCCGACGCTTATCCTGCAATCTTCCGATGACCTGATCGCGCCGGTGGATGTGGGCAAGTACATGCACGCGACTTTGCCCAACAGTGTTTTTCACCTCGTAGATAACGTGGGGCATTGCCCGCACATGAGCGCTCCAGGCGCGTGTGCCAAAGCGATGGACGCCTTCCTTCAGCCGTGGGTAGGCGCAGATGTCGATTGACCAGCCGCTACTTCCCGCGTTCGAAGACCTTTTCGACGGTGCCCCCTGCGGCCTGGTCGTCACCGACGAAGACGGCACCATCCTGCGCAGCAATCGCATTTTCAGCATCTGGATGGGTATCAGCCAGGAAGCGCTTGGCCAACTTCGGTTTCAGGACCTCCTGACAATGGGCGGTAAGATCTTCCATCAAACCCACTGGGCGCCCCTCATGCGCATGCAGGGCTCCGTTGCGGAAGTGAAACTTGACCTCAAAAACGCCAGTGAGCAAACAATCACCCTGCTGCTCAACGGCGTGAGGCGCGAGCATGCCGATGGCGTTTATTACGAACTGGCGCTGTTCGGGATGACCGATCGGGACAAGTATGAGCGCGAGATTGTGGAGGCTCGCCAACGGGCGGAACAGTTGTTATGGGAGAAGACAAGCGCCGAGGCCGCTTTACAGCAGGCAAAAGTGGAACTCGACCTCGCCTATGAAAAATCCCAACAGCGGGCGTTTTTTGCCGAGCAAATGGTCGCAATCGCAAGCCATGACCTGAAGAATCCGCTCACCGCGATCAAGATGGCGACAGACCTGCTGGCACGAGGCGAACGCTCATCGCGAGATACAGAGTTACTCGGCCACATCCGTCAGTCCTCCGAGCGCGCTCAACGGATGATCGCAGACCTTCTGGACCTCGCATTGGCCAGGGTAGGTCGTGGCATCGGCATCACACGGAGGGCGGTTGACCTGCACCAGGTCATTGAGCGAAGCGTAAACGAGCTGCGTGTCGCCTTCCCCCAGGCAAAGCTGATCCATGTACAGGTGGGCGCCGGGCTGGCAGAGGTCGACGCTGACAGAATGGATCAGCTCGTTGGGAATCTGGTAGCCAACAGTGTGGCCTACGGGGACCTTGGCCAGCCCATAACGGTCACTTCCTCCCTAGGGGGAGAGATGGCCTTGCTAACGGTTCATAACGAGGGTCCAGCCATACCCGAATCCTCGCTGAATAGCCTGTTTGAGCCGATGACACGAGTGAGCGAGTTGGACACTGACCTGAGAAGCGTAGGGCTCGGCCTTTTCATCGTTCGGGAAATCGCCAAGGCCCATGGCGGCGATGTGACTGTTGATTCCACCAGCGAAAAGGGTACGTCATTCTATGTGAGTTTCAGCCGTATCGGTAATCCGCGTTAACAGACCACATAGCCTGGTGAACGCTTGGTCAACATAGAGAGCGAGAGCGACAATACAGCTCATTTGATGGAGCAGTTGCATAGAAAACTGATATTTTTACCAGTTGTCCCTCCCCTCCCTTCCCTTTAGGTTGATGAAGCTGCGAAGTGCGCAGCAGCATAAATCAGCCGAGGGATTGAAAATGAGCGATACAAGTACAATACCCACGGTCGATCCGGCCACTGTCGTGGCGGACGACTCGAATGGCACGGGCGGTATCCAAGAGCAACGTACGGCATTCGATGCATATCTGAACACCCGTTATCCAAACGAGACTGCAAACGGCTTGCCCAGACCAATGATTCTGGGGGCGACCTGGCCAATCAATAGTGCCGATGTCGGTCTCGACAATGCCGAAGTATGGGACCCTGATGACGGTATAGTCATCATTGTACCTTTAGCCGCTGATATAGTGCCTGGAGACCGGATTGAGCTTCGTGTTGGTCGTCGCACTGCCCGTGGCCCGATTTCAGCGCAGGATGTCCAAAATGGATACATCTCTACTGGAGCAGCCAGTCGGGCGATCCCAGAAGGTCGATTCGATATTTCTTATACGCTTTACCACGGTGACACAGCCAGTGCTTCAAGAACGCTGTCTGTCCTGGCGCTGTTTGGCCAGCCAGGGCATGAAGGGAGCGGTACGCCGTCGGAACTGCAGGCACCGACGATCACCACACCGGCGTCCGGACATATAGGTCAGCGTGAGGCGGCGGCCGGCGTCGAGGTGACTATTCCCGCTTACCCGCGCATGCGAGTCTTTGACACCATTTCACTATTCTGGGGCGATGTGGTGATCGACCATGAAGTACAGCCCAGGGAGGTCGGTAGACCAATCGTTATCAGGGTCGACCCCGCTACGGTACGTGCGGCAGGTGATAGTGACGAGTTACCCGTTTATTACTTTGTCACTGATGAAGTGGGTAACGAATCCGAGTGGTCGGCCGATGCAGTAGCCCGAGTTGCAGTGGCTGAATTGCACTTTGCTGCACCGAGCGTTATTGATCCACTGCAACCCGACAACGCAGTAGCCACCCTCAACCTGGACAATAGTGGTTCCAGCGGACTGCAGATCAAAGCAGGCGGTTTTCAGCCCGCGGACAAGGTCACCGTCAAGTGGCGGTCCACTCGCGAAAATGGCATGGTTGATACGTTGGAGTTCGGCCCCGTCGATATCGCGTCAGCTGATGAAGTGGTGCAGCTTACCCTGCCACGTGAGAGGCTTTGGAACCTGGCCGGTGGATCGGGGCGTGGCTACTATGAAGTCACTCGAAATGGTGTGATAACAGTGTCGCAATCGGCCCACGTCAATTTTGTGGGCACGCTTACGGACACGCTGCCTGCACCGACCATTGAAGGCGCGCAAAGCGTTGAAAGGGGCTGGTGGGTCGACGCGGACCTGCCCTTTGCCTACGCAGTGATCCCACGGTCTGCCAACCTGGCCCATGGCGACAGAGTCAGTCTGGTTATGCGCGGCACTACTGCAAGTGGTCGCCCATTGGTGTCGAGTCCTCGCGCGCACACCGTCGGCAGCGGCCAGGGAGAAAATGAACTGAGAATGCGGATAGATAGCGCGAGATTCTTAAAGCCACTAGAGGGTGGCTTCGTCGACATGCACTACACAATAAGAAGGGGCAGCGGACAGGTGGAATCCATTCGCGAGCGATTCTACATTGGTTATATTCAAGAAACATTGCCGGCGCCGACCACCGAAATTGACCTTTCGGTTTCAAACAACGTACTGAATCCGACGTTGCCAGCTTACACGCATGGCGTTTATATCGACATCCCAGCCCTACTCAACGTAGAGCCGCCCTATACCTTGACGTTGGTATGGGAGACCTCCGAGGGAGGCTACTATGAGGAGGAGCTACCCGTTGCAGCGCGTGACGAAGCGAATACATTCCAGGTTCCTGCCGAAGAGTTGCGGTTGAATGGGAACGCGGTGGAGGTCACGGTTTATTATATTATTTCTCAGGAGAATATGCCGGACCGTGCGTCCGCGGATCTGGAATTCACCATTGCGACGCCTGATTTGCTGACCCCCGCGCTGCAAGTGAGTTCAGCAACGATGTATCTGAGGGGCGGCGTGGTAGAAATGATGCAAATGCAGAATAACGCATGGCGCGTCATAGCGCCACGCGTCAGCGGGGTACATGCAAGGACCCAGCAGCGTCTACCCGTTGGCGGCAGGCCGCCTTACAGGTATCAGTCATCCAATGCCAATATCGCCGCAGTGGATGGAAGCGGCCGTGTGTGGCCGAAACGATCGGGTTCCATCGCTGTAACGATCACGGACAGCGCAAGTAACGTAGTGAGTTATCCGGTCCATGTCTCGTATTGCTTCAGAGTGCTGGTAGGTCAAGGCAACTATAATCTGCTCGATGCCGAGAAACTGGTCAGAACTTACCGTGGCACTTTCGTCACCGGGGATGCATTGTCAGATCTCCATGCACTTTACGGCTACCCATTACCGTTAGGACGCCATACATGGACAGGCCAACGGGTTAATTATGACGCAGGGTGCTTCTATCATATGGCGACTAAACAGCCAATGCTGGCAAATACCAATAATCCAACAGTACGAGGCGCGATGATGATGCAGGCGGTATAACTGGGCACTTGGCTGCTGGGTACCCTGACGAAGGTTCCATTAAAGGTCGGCACCGTCGTCAGGGGTTGTCGGTGCTGCTCATGGACATACATTCAGTAATCCTTCACCTCGCGCGCGATCAACATCAACATCCCTGAGGCAAGCCAACGTGGCGCTACTGAACCTCGCCAATACACGTGCGGCTTGGTCCCTTGGGGAACAGCCATGTGCAGCAGCAGGATAATGCCCCGCAGCATCGGCCATGCATGGCCAGGTGGTGCCCCCGTTACTCAGCCGGTCTTTCCTCTCATCCACACGCAGTTAGGATTGCCATCGGGCTTCTCGTCTGAACTTTGCCGCCCCTCATGGATTCCCCTGCATACCTATACTGCACATGCAAACACACGGCTGCAGGAGCTGATCCGATGAGAGCATTGACCTACCACGGCGCAAACGATGTCCGGGTCGATACCGTCCCAGACCCCATCATCCAAGCGCCGGACGACATCATTCTGAGGGTGACCGCAACCGCCATTTGCGGCTCTGATCT
>Ga0213829_1002960_pt1 | contig 10571 bp, 13 predicted proteins | sample MC6MC0896MG_FD_180665 | JGI IMG/M metagenome (GOLD analysis project Ga0213829, IMG submission 180665) | Enriched soil aggregate microbial communities from Iowa State University, Ames, United States - MC6-MC0896-MG | ecosystem: Environmental > Terrestrial > Soil > Unclassified | place: USA: Iowa...
CCGCCCTTGCCTGGCTCGGTCTGTTCGATCAGGTCGAAGATGTCCGGGGTCAGGATGTAGCGACCGATGATCGCCAGGTTCGACGGTGCATCTTCAGGCTTTGGCTTCTCGACCATGCTGTGCACGCGGTAGATGTCGTCGCGGATCATTTCGCCGGCAATCACACCGTACTTGTGGGTTTCCTGCGGATCGACTTCCTGGATGGCGACGATCGAGCAGCGGAACTGCTTATACAGCTTGACCATCTGGGTCAGTACGCCGTCACCGTCGAGGTTGACGCACAAGTCATCCGCCAGGACCACGGCGAACGGTTCGTCGCCGATCAGTGGGCGGCCGGTCAGGATCGCATGGCCCAAGCCTTTCATTTCGGTCTGGCGCGTGTAGGAGAACGAGCAGTTGTCGAGCAGCTTGCGGATGCCGACCAGGTACTTTTCCTTGTCGGTGCCCTTGATCTGGTTTTCCAGCTCGTAGCTGATGTCGAAGTGGTCTTCGAGGGCGCGTTTACCGCGACCGGTGACGATGGAGATTTCGGTCAAACCGGCGTCCAGTGCTTCTTCTACGCCGTACTGGATCAGTGGCTTGTTTACCACCGGCAGCATTTCTTTGGGCATGGCCTTGGTCGCTGGGAGGAAGCGAGTGCCGTAACCGGCTGCTGGGAACAAGCATTTCTTGATCATATAAGTCCTTGAAAGGGCTGTGTGTTCGAGTTTCGGCGCAGTCTAATCAGGCGGCACGCACCTTACAATGCCCCGCACTGGCTAACCGATGCCATCATAGAGAAATATTCACGCGGATAGTTCCGCATAACGTTCTGCAGATCTTCCGCCGCCATCTATAAATAGCAGAGACTGGCAGACTTGCACGGCCATCGACCGGACAGGCAACCGCACCACCATACGCCCATCAGCACCCGTTGGCTGCATTTGGCGCTATCATTGCGCGATTGAACCAGCCAACGAGGCAGATAGATGTCGGTAGCAAAGAGCGTCAACGGGTACCTGATCAACCAGGCGAAAGACGGCCAGTGGTGGGTCGACAGCGTCGGCGGCGAGAATATCGCCGGACCGTTCCCCAGCGAAGCGTTGGCGATTGAAGTGGCATCGGTGTTGCAAGACCAGCCTGCAGCGCCTAAACGTCGTGGCAAGGACAAGGGCTGATCAGCCCTGTCGCACACAGCCCTGCCTTACGCAGGGCTTTTTTGTGATTGCCCGCGACAAAGTGGCCAATCGCTATAACCTTTTGCAGCCAGCGCTGTCACAGGCTTAGCCCCATCATCCTGACGACGACCCACACCCCATGAATAGATTTTTGCCAATGATTGCGCTTCTGGCCCTGACCGGTTGCGCCACGTCGGAAACGACTTACCTGAACAACGGAGAACAGGGTCTGACGATCGATTGCTCCGGGGAAGCCAATTCCTGGGCTACCTGCTACGAAAAAGCTGACGCTTCCTGCGCGGGCACCGGCTACAACATCGTCGGGACGGACGGCACACCTGCGTCCAAGGAAAGCGACAAGACCCTGGGTGTGGATGTCGGCAATTACAAGAACCGCAGCGTGCTGGTGGTCTGCAAGTAGGACGCCCGTTCCTACATGTGAATTTCGGCGAACTTGATCCCCAGGCCGCGCACCGTCTCGATCAGATCATCGAGACGGTTGAAGGATTCGACTTCGTCATTGTCATCCACCAGGAAAAAACTGCGCCCGGCGCTTTTCTTGAAAAACACGATCCATTCCTCCGTGCTTGCCGGGTTCTGGATCACGTGGGTGGCAGAGATCTGACCCTCTGCATGGCACTTGCGCACCTGCTCTCGTTTCATGTTCGATTCCAGAAATGACACTATGGTCCCGCCCCTGTAGGAGCGAGCTCGCTCGCGATGGTCTTAAACGATTAAGCGTACTCACTGTTTAAACGCGGCGCCCTTGAGCCCATCGCGAGCAGGCTCGCTCCTACAGTGGACCTGCGGTCGATGGTCTCTCAGCCCGAGATGCACGCAGTGGCGGCATCGCGTACATCCTGGGGACGCAACGGTACATTGGAGATGCGTTCGTGCAGCTTGATGCTGCTACCGCTGGAGCGTTCTTCGATGACGAATACCGCAGCCGGTCCCGAGGAGAGCTTCTGCGGCACGATCACCCGCACGCCATCCTTCTGCGGTTCGACTTGCAGGGCGCCGCGGCTGTCGGCCAGCTTCTCGGTCAGGCATTGCGCGTATTCATGGGGTTTCTTGCCCGAAATCACACTCATGGTAGGCAGCGTCTGATTGATATCCGAGACACTCGCACAACCACTCATCGCCACTACCAAAGGCAGGATCCATACACCCCATTTCATGTTAAATCTCCGATAAAGAGCCTCCGACAGCATAAATGCGGTTTTTCTCCGAAGCTCGTTGCGTTCATCGCGCATTGGAATCGCGAATAACTGTTTTTTATTGCCAAAGCACGCTTCGACGACCGGATAATAACCTGTTCGGGCTGATAAACTGCGCCAATCGCCCATGCTATCGTTTTGATTTTGTAGAAAAAGCCCTTCTGGAGGCGCCCATGAAATTTATCCACCAGCGCGAGCACCTCAACGAAGACGACATCGTCGTCATTCAGTGCTCGCAAACCTGCAACATTCGCTTGATGAACGACGCCAATTTCCGCAGCTTCAAGAATGGCGGCCGTCACACTTACCACGGCGGTGCGTTCGACACCTTCCCGGCGCGTATTACTGCACCGAGCACCGGCTTCTGGAACATCACCATCGACACGGTCAACCGCCGGCCGATCAGCGTGACCCGCAAACCGACCCTGACTCACTCGATCAAGATCATCCGTCGCTCCAGCTCGAAACTGAGCTGAGTCCGGCACCCACACTCAAACAAGCAGGTATGACCGTGGCTCAAACGACCAAGTACGTCATCAAATACAAACTCAACGGCGAACGCCGCTTCGAATTTGCCCAACTCGAAAATGGCACTGAAGAAGAAGCCAAAGCCGCGCTGGACGTCATTCATGGCCAGGGTGAGGACGTCATCAGCGAAATCAGCGTCAGCAAGGCGTTGTAACGGCATCCGGAGCGTAAGCCCATGTCCCCTGTCACCTTCGATCTGTTTGCCGACTCAGAACCCGAGCAGGAACGTCGGCGCGAGCAAATTGGCGAACAGGCTTTCGTCCTGAGGGGTTTTGCCCTGCCCTGGCTGGACCGTTTGCTGCCCGCGCTGGAAACCGTGCTGGCTGATGCGCCTTTGCGGCAGATGGTCACGCCGGGCGGCTTCACCATGTCGGCCGCCATGAGCAGTTGCGGCACGTGGGGCTGGACCACTGACCGCAGCGGCTACCGCTACACCCGCCATGATCCGCAAACCGATCGACCCTGGCCCGCGATGCCCGCTGTGTTTTTCGAACTGGCCGAAGCGGCGGCGCGGGAAGCCGGGTTTGCCGGTTTCGTGCCCGATGCCTGCCTGATCAACCGCTATGTCCCCGGCGCCAAGATGTCGTTGCACCAGGACAAGGACGAAGCCTGCCTGGCCGCGCCGATTGTGTCTGTGTCCCTTGGGCTGCCGGCGATGTTCCTGTTCGGCGGCTTCGAGCGCAGCGACAAATGCCAGCGAGTGCCGTTGTTGCATGGGGACATCGTGGTCTGGGGCGGCGTCGATCGCCTGCGTTATCACGGTGTGTTGCCGATCAAGGGCGGCCAGCACCCCCGCCTGGGTGAACAACGGATCAACTTCACCTTTCGCACCGCCAAATGAGGCGCTCGAATTCGACCGCAAGACCCGGAGTGCAGCCATCCCGCCGCCTGGATAATCTGGATCAAACGGACCAACGGATAAAACGTCATGAGCAGTCACTCGCCAATCATCGACATCGAGCGCGACCCGCGCTGGGCCGCTGTCCTCGCGCGTGATCCTCGCGCCGACGGGCAGTTTGTCTATGCCGTGAAAACCACCGGTATCTATTGTCGCCCCAGCAGCCTGGCGCGCCTGCCGAAACCGCAGAATGTCGAGTTTTTCGACACTGCCGCGCAAGCCGAAGCGGCGGGTTATCGTCCGAGCAAACGACTGGCCAGGGATCAAAGCGAGGTCGCCGCACAACATGCCCTGACCGTGGCAGCCGCCTGCCGCCAGATCGAAACCGCCGAACAGCTGCCCGCACTAAGCGAACTGGCCATGGCTGCGGGCCTGAGCAGCTTTCACTTCCACCGGGTGTTCAAAACCGTGACCGGTCTGACACCCAAGGGCTATGCCACGGCCCATCGTTCCCGCAAGGTCCGTGAGCGTTTGACCGATGGCGGTTCGGTGACCGACGCGCTGTATGACGCCGGCTTCAACTCCAACAGCCGTTTTTATGAAGCGGCGGACCAACTGCTGGGCATGACACCCAGCGATTACCGCGCAGCCGGTCAGAACAACGACATCCGGTTTGCCGTCGGCCAGTGCTCCCTGGGCGCGATCCTGGTGGCGCAAAGTGCACGCGGGGTGTGCGCGATCCTGCTCGGCGACGATCCGCACCAACTGGTCTGTGACTTGCAGGACAAGTTCCGGCGGGCCAACCTGATCGGTGCCGATCACGCGTTCGAGCAGCTGATTGCCAAGGTCGTCGGCTTCATCGAAGCCCCGGCCCTTGGCCTGGACTTGCCGCTGGATGTTCGCGGGACAGCTTTCCAGGAACGGGTCTGGCAAGCGCTGCGCGAAATTCCGGCCGGCAGCACCGCCAGCTACGCCGATATCGCCCAGCGCATCGGCTCGCCGAAAGCCGTGCGCGCCGTGGCCCAAGCCTGTGGCGCGAACAGCCTGGCAGTGGCGATCCCCTGCCATCGCATAGTGCGCAGCGATGGAAATGTGTCGGGGTATCGCTGGGGGGTGGAGCGCAAGCGGCAATTGCTGGAGCGTGAAGGCCGGTAGATCAAAAGATCGCAGCCTGCGGCAGCTCCTACAGGGTTTTGTGCGGGACTCACTGTTCATGTACCCCCGACTACCTGTAGGAGCCGGCTTGCCGGCGAAAGCGGTCTTATCGTCGACTGTGACGTGACTGACACGCCGCCTTCGCTGCGGTGCGGCGATCCGACAAGCCAGCTCCTACAGTGTTTTGTGTCGGACTCACCGTTCGTGTACACCCCGTCAGCGATTCACATCCACCACCACCCGCCCACGCAACTGCCCGGCCAGCAAGCGCGGGGCCGCTTCGATCGCTTCACTCAAGCCGATCTCATTACTAATCAGCGGCAATAAGGCAAAGTCCAGGTCCTTGGCCAGCCGGTTCCAGGCCAGCACCCGCCTGGCTTTAGGCTGGGTCACACTGTTGATCCCCGCCAAGGTCACCCCTCGCAAAATGAACGGCGCAACAGAAGCCGGAAAATCCATGCCTTGCGCCAGACCGCAAGCAGCCACGGTTCCGTTGGATTTCGTACTCGCACAGGCATTGGCCAGCGTGTGACTGCCCACCGAATCGATGACCGCCGCCCAACGCTCCTTGCCCAGGGGTTTGCCGGGCTCGGACAGCGTCGCCCGGTCAATGATTTCGCTGGCCCCCAGTTGCTTGAGGTAGTCATGCTCGGCGGTGCGCCCCGTGGAGGCCACCACGCGATAACCGAGTTTGCTCAACAGAGCAATGGCAAAACTGCCGACGCCCCCGTTCGCCCCGGTGACCAGCACCTCGCCCTGTTCCGGCGTCACGCCATTATGTTCCAGCGCCAAAATACTCAGCATCGCCGTGTAACCCGCCGTGCCAATCGCCATCGCCTGGGCAGCGGTGAATTCCGGCGGCAGCGGAATCAGCCAGTCGCCCTTCAGGCGCGCCTTCTGCGCCAGTCCGCCCCAATGCCCTTCACCCACGCCCCAGCCATTGAGCAGGACCTCATCACCGACCTTATAGTCCGGGTGCTCGCTGGATTCGACAGTCCCCGCCAGATCGATCCCCGGCACCATCGGAAATTTTCGCACCACCGGGCTGCTGCCGGTGATTGCCAGGCCGTCCTTGAAGTTCAAGGTGCTGTACGCCACCCGCACCGTCACATCGCCTTCGGGCAACTGGTCGTCTTCGAGCTCTTGCAATGTGGCCCGGTAACCGCTGTCGTCCTTGTCGATCAAAATGCCTTGGAACATGGTGGTCTCCTCTGGGGATCAATCAGTTGTCGTACAGTTGAAATACCACAAAGCAGGCTGGCGCCGTACTCGACTTTAAGCCAGACCGGGCATCGCCGAAAGCGGTCGGCGACCTGGCTGACGACAGTGCAAAAGACCTCAATGCTTCGCTGCGGCAACCGGCTCGTGCACCCGATAAAAAAACTCGACTGGTCTTGCCCCGGTCATTGCTGATACAAAATCGTTCGACCGCCCCTGCCCAGTATCCACGTCGGAGAATCCTGCAATGAGCCAATGGCCAGATACCCGCATTCTTGATCTGCTCGGGATCGAATTGCCGATCATCCAGGCGCCCATGGCCGGCGCCACGACCTCGGCCATGGTGATCGCGGCGAGCAACGCCGGCGGCCTGGGCTCGATGCCCGCCGCCATGCTCAGCGTCGAGCAATTGCGCGAAGAGCTGAAGACGATTCGCCAGCAAACCCGGCGACCGATCAACGTCAACTTCTTCTGTCATCAGCCCCCGCCGGCCGATGAGCAACGCGCCCAGGACTGGAAGACTCTGTTGGCGCCTTACTACCACGAACTGGGCGTCGACTTTGATGCACCGACACCGGTGTCCAACCGTGCGCCATTCGACAATGCCGCCTGCGAAGTGATCGAAGCGCTGCGTCCAGAAGTGGTGAGTTTTCACTTCGGCCTGCCGGAAAAATCCTTGCTGGATCGGGTGAAAGCCGCCGGCGCCAAAGTGTTGTCTTCGGCCACCACCGTCGAAGAAGCCCTCTGGCTTGAGCAGCAGGGTTGTGATGCGATCATCGCCATGGGTTATGAAGCCGGCGGTCATCGCGGGATGTTTCTCAGCGACGACCTGAACAGTCAAATCGGCCTCTTCGCCCTGGTGCCGCAGATTGTCGATGCAGTGAAAGTGCCGGTCATCGCCGCGGGTGGCATTACCGATGCGCGAGGCGTCGCGGCGGCGTTTATGCTCGGAGCGTCGGCGGTGCAAGTGGGCACTGCGTATCTGTTCACGCCAGAGGCCAAGGTCAGTGCCTCTCACCACAAGGCCCTGCGCACGGCCAACGCGAGCGAGACCGCCGTGACCAACCTATTCACCGGCCGTCCGGCGCGGGGCATTCTGAACCGGGTGATGCGCGAACTCGGACCGATGAGCGATAAAGCGCCGGCGTTCCCGCTGGCGGGTGGAGCACTGATGCCGCTGCGGGCCAAGGGGGAAGCGGACTTCAGCAACCTGTGGGCCGGGCAGGCGTTTACCTTGGGCGTTGAGCTGACCACGGCGCAGCTGACCCGCAAGCTGGCGGATGAAGGATTGGCAAGATTGATTAATTAGCCGGCAAGCCAGCGCCTACACGATCACTGCGTACCGAAAAATCAAGGTCAACGCCAACCCCTGTAGGAGCCGGCTTGCCGGCGAAGGCGTCTGCATGAGCGCCGCAAGGCTCAAGGCCGCCTTCGCTGGCAAGCCAGCTCCTACACGATCGCTGCGTACCGGTAATTGAGGTCAACGCCAAGTCTAGGAGCCCGGCTTGCCGGCGAAGGCGTCTTCATGAGCGCTGCAAGGCTTGAGGCCCGTTCGCTGAGGTCCAGCGCTCCGACAAGCCATCTCTCCAGCGTTCCGTTTGCAGGCAATTCGCTATATATTCTTCTATATAGCGTTTACCCCTCGCCGCACTTGCCAACCACGGAGCCCGTTTCATGACCCTGCGTGCCTCACGCTTTGCCCCTACCTGCCTCGCAAGCCTGATCGCCGCATTCGCCGTCGGCGCTGCCAACGCGGACGAAGTCCAGGTCGCCGTGGCAGCCAACTTCACGGCACCGATCCGTGCCATCGCGGCTGATTTCGAGAAAGACACCGGCCACAAACTGATCACCTCATTCGGCGCAACCGGCCAGTTCTACACCCAGATTAAAAACGGTGCGCCGTTCGAAGTGTTCCTCTCGGCGGACGACACCACCCCGAAAAAACTCGAAACCGAAGGCGACACCGTCGAGGGCTCGCGCTTCACCTACGCCATCGGCACCCTGGCGCTGTGGTCAGCCAAAGAAGGCTACGTCGACGCCAAAGGCAAAGTGCTCAGCGACACCCAGTATCAGCATCTGTCCATCGCCAACCCGAAAACCGCGCCTTATGGCCTGGCCGCCACCCAAGTGCTGACCAAATTGGGCCTGACCGACAAGGTCAAAGCCAAGATCGTCGAAGGCCAGAACATCACCCAGGCCTATCAGTTCGTCTCCACCGGCAACGCCGAACTGGGCTTCGTGGCCTTGTCACAAATCTACAAGGACGGCAAAGTGACCGGCGGTTCGGCCTGGATCGTTCCAGCCGACATGCACGACCCGATCAAACAAGACGCGGTGATCCTCAACAAAGGCAAGGACAACCCGGCTGCCAAGGCGCTGGTGGACTACCTCAAGGGGCCGAAAGCCGCCGCCGTCATCAAGTCCTACGGTTACCAACTCTAAATGACCCTATCGAGTGCCGACTTTTCCGCGATATGGCTGACCCTGAAACTGGCGTCACTGACCACGGTCATCCTGTTGATCATCGGCACGCCGATTGCGTTATGGCTGTCGCGCACCCGATCCTGGCTGCGCGGTCCGGTCGGGGCGATCGTCGCCCTGCCCCTGGTGCTGCCACCCACTGTGATTGGCTTCTACTTGCTGCTAGCACTGGGCCCTAACGGATACATCGGTCAACTCACCCAATCCCTGGGGCTGGGCACGCTGACGTTCAGCTTTGCAGGTTTGGTGATCGGCTCGGTGCTGTACTCGATGCCCTTCGTGGTCCAGCCGCTGCAAAACGCGTTTTCCGCCATCGGCATCCGCCCCCTGGAAGTGGCCGCGACCTTGCGCGCCAATCCCTGGGACACTTTTTTCAGCGTAATCCTGCCCCTGGCCCGGCCGGGTTTCATCACTGCGGCTATCCTCGGTTTCGCCCACACCGTCGGCGAGTTCGGCGTGGTGCTGATGATCGGCGGCAACATTCCCGACAAGACCCGCGTGGTGTCGGTGCAGATCTACGACCACGTCGAAGCCATGGAATACACCCAGGCCCATTGGCTGGCCGGGGTGATGCTGGTGTTCTCGTTTGCCGTGTTGCTGGCGCTCTACTCCAGCCGCAAAACCAAAGCGGGCTGGAGCTGATCGATGATTCATACGCGCTTGAAACTGAAGTATTCGGGGTTCACCCTGGATGTGGATCTGCAATTGCCCGGTCGTGGCGTCACCGCGCTTTACGGTCACTCCGGCTCGGGCAAGACCACGTGCCTGCGCTGCATTGCCGGCCTGGAAAGGGCCGAACAGGGATTTATCCAGGTCAACGATGAAGTCTGGCAGGACAGCGACCAGCGAATTTTCGTCCCGCCACATAAACGTGCATTGGGTTATGTGTTTCAGGAAGCCAGCTTGTTCCCCCATCTGTCGGTGCTGGCCAACCTGGAGTTCGGCCTCAAGCGCATCCCGAAACCACAACGCCGGGTCGATATGGCGCACGCCACCGAACTGCTAGGGATCGGCCATTTGCTGGATCGCCATCCGCAGCACCTGTCGGGCGGTGAACGGCAACGGGTGGGCATCGCCCGCGCCCTGCTTACCAGTCCGAAACTACTGCTGATGGACGAACCGCTGGCGGCGCTGGACAGCCAGCGCAAGGGCGAAATCCTGCCCTACCTGCAACGACTGCACGATGAGCTCGACATCCCGGTGCTGTACGTCAGCCACTCCCAGGACGAAGTCGCGCGGCTGGCCGACCACATCGTCCTGCTCAGCAACGGCAAGGCACTGGCCAGCGGGCCGATCGGCGAAACCCTGGCGCGGCTCGATCTGCCCCTGGCACTGGGTGATGACGCGGGCGTAGTGATCGAGGGGCATGTCAGTGCCTATGACCCCGACTATCAACTGCTGACCCTGCAGTTGCCAGGCACCGCCTTGAGCATTCGCGTGGCGCACACGCTGATGGACGCCGGCCAGGCACTGCGCTGCAAGGTTCAGGCACGGGATGTCAGCCTGAGCCTGCACGGCGTGGAACAAAGCAGCATCCTCAATCGCCTGCCGGTCACCGTGATCAGCGAGATGGGCGCCGACAATGCCGCTCACGTGCTGATCCGCCTGGACGCCGCCGGCACCCCGCTGCTGGCGCGAATCACCCGCTATTCCAGGGACCAGTTGAGCGTGCACCCCGGCCAGCAACTCTGGGCGCAGATCAAGGCGGTGGCCGTACTGGCTTAACCTGCCTGGAAAAACTGGCTGGCACCACTGCAACGGCCTGCGGTCAATGGCAATAACGGCCCCTGATTCGTTGCAAGGACTACTGCCATGCCCGATACCGTACCACCCGACGTGCTGCCGTCTGATTTGCATTACGTCGATGACACGCTGCCTGGCATCACCCGCAGGAAACTGCGCGGCAAGTTCTGCTACTTCGATTCCGCGGGCCGGCGCATTACCGACCCGGACGAAATCAAGCGCATCAACGCTCTC
>Ga0213829_1002961_pt1 | contig 10568 bp, 4 predicted proteins | sample MC6MC0896MG_FD_180665 | JGI IMG/M metagenome (GOLD analysis project Ga0213829, IMG submission 180665) | Enriched soil aggregate microbial communities from Iowa State University, Ames, United States - MC6-MC0896-MG | ecosystem: Environmental > Terrestrial > Soil > Unclassified | place: USA: Iowa...
CACCTGCACGCTGAAGTTGAAGCCACCGTACGCGTTGTCGTGGTAGCAGCTTAAGCAGCACTTGTCGGCTGGCACCCTCGGGTGCTTGCCGGTAACATCGGGCACGATCCTGTTTACAGGTCGTGCCCTTTGTCTTTCTGCAGTTCCTGTTTTTCACACCCTGCTTTTCTAATATAACCAAGTGGCCATGAACGATATCTCCGCTCCCGAGCAATATGACCTGCAAACCGCGTCCCTGAAGGTGCCTCCGCATTCCATCGAGGCCGAACAGGCCGTGCTCGGTGGTCTGATGCTGGACAACAACGCCTGGGAACGTGTGCTCGATCAAGTCTCGGACGGCGATTTCTATCGGCATGACCACCGTTTGATCTTCCGTGCGATTGCCAAACTGGCCGACCGGAACTCGCCGATCGACGTCGTGACCCTTGCCGAGCAATTGGACAAGGAAGGTCAGACCTCGCAAGTCGGTGGTCTTGGTTACCTCGGCGAACTGGCGAAAAACACACCGTCTGTCGCCAACATCAAGGCCTATGCGCAGATCGTTCGCGCGCGGGCGACCCTGCGACAACTGATCGGCATCGCTACCGAGATCGCCGACAGCGCCTTCAACCCGGAAGGCCGCACCGCGGAAGAGATTCTCGACGAAGCCGAGCGGCAGATCTTCCAGATCGCCGAGGCCCGGCCAAAAACCGGCGGCCCGGTGAGCGTGAATGACCTGCTGACCAAGGCTATCGACCGCATCGACACCTTGTTCAACACCGACAACGCCATTACCGGTTTGTCCACCGGCTACACCGACCTGGACGGGATGACCAGCGGCCTGCAACCGTCCGACCTGATCATCGTCGCTGGCCGTCCGTCCATGGGTAAAACCACCTTTGCGATGAACCTGGTGGAAAATGCCGTATTGCGCAGCGACAAGGCCGTGCTGGTCTACTCGCTGGAGATGCCAGGCGAATCGCTGATCATGCGTATGCTGTCGTCCCTCGGCCGGATCGATCAGACCAAGGTCCGGGCCGGTCGTCTGGATGACGACGATTGGCCGCGCCTGACCTCGGCGGTCAACCTGCTCAACGACCGCAAGCTGTTCATCGACGATACAGCCGGTATCAGCCCGTCGGAAATGCGCGCGCGGACCCGGCGTCTGGTGCGTGAGCATGGCGACATCGCCCTGATCATGATCGACTACCTGCAATTGATGCAGATCCCGGGTTCCGGTGGTGATAACCGGACCAACGAGATTTCCGAAATCTCCCGTTCCTTGAAAGCCCTGGCCAAGGAATTCAACTGCCCGGTGGTGGCGTTGTCCCAGCTCAACCGCTCCCTGGAGCAGCGACCGAACAAACGCCCGATCAACTCCGACTTGCGGGAATCCGGAGCGATCGAGCAGGATGCCGACGTCATCATGTTCGTTTACCGGGATGAGGTTTATCACCCGGAAACCGAGCACAAGGGCATCGCCGAAATCATCATCGGCAAGCAGCGGAACGGCCCGATCGGCACGTCGCGCCTGGCATTCATCGGCAAATACACCCGTTTCGAAAACCTCGCGCCGGGCAGTTACAACTTCGACGACGAATGACAGCTGGCCGAAACGATTGGGCCAGCTGTACCGGTGCATGCGTCAGATTTTTCAGCCCGCTTCAGACGTAGCCTGATTCCCGGACGTGTCACTCGCCGGACGCTCCTCTATGGTTGGATCAGGTTGAAGTTCTTGCCGGGTCAGCACCTGAATCAGCGTCGCTTCTGCAATCGCATGCTGTGCCTGCACATCATCGGTTTGAGTCTTGTATTCAGACTCTTTGAGCTTCCCTTGGGATTTCTGTGCGTCCAGTATCGCCTGCCGATCCTGAAACGGCTGACGGCTGTCTTCGAATTGCGACTGATACTTGTTGGTGATGTAGTCCTGCCAGAAATCCATCGACACCAGTGCCTCAACCACTTCAGGCGAACCGTCCAGCGCAACGACTTTTCTATAAGCCGCATCCAGCATTGTCGGGGTCACCTTGGCCATGCCAATGAAGGTGAGTGCTTCCGGCTGAAATGGCAATTGCAACCGGTCCTTGAGACCAAAGCGATAGGCCATCGTCATTTCATGCGGATCGCGTATTCGATTGCGATGGTGATTCCTTTGCTCCGTGGATGTCGCCGGATCGTTGACTATTGCCCTACTGGACTCGAGGTCAGCCGCCGCGATGTCGTCGACCTGTTTCAATCGAAACAGTCCTTTGGATAAATCCACCAGTTGCGCACCGTTCAATTCAAGTTTGGCCTGGATACGCGCCTTGTGGCTGATTGCCAGGATTTGCAGGTCGGTAAAGGTGGCGGCGGCAAGATCAGTGCATCCGGCTTCGCACGCGCGAGCGAACAGCTCCCTGCGCAAGACTCGCGACTGCGGATTGTTTTCGGTAATGACATCGATCACCTCCCAGACCTGTCGCCGAAAATCAGGATGGTCGGTGCGACTGTTTATGATGTTGAAGAAGCCATCCGAGCCATGCTGTTCACGCAACATGTTCCATTGCGCTGTTCTGATTGAGACCTGTTCGGCCGTCAATCCTACGAGCCATGCCGGATGCAGTGCTTCCGGTCTCACCACAGGCTCGGGAAGTCTCACGGGGGCAGACGATGTGAGCAGGTTGAATGCGCCGCGAAGCGGTGTTCCGGCATTCTCCAGTCGCACACGGTAGGCTTCCAACCGCACACGCGTGGCGTCAGACAGCGGGTTGTTGAACACCCGGGTGTAGCTGTTGACCTGTACCGACTGCGCCAGACGATCGGCGGCGGGTGCGATAACGAAGTCAGGAAGCGTTGTGATCTGATTTCTGCTTAGATCGATGTCGGTCAGGAGGGGCTGATCAAACAGGCCGGTCGGCCAGGCATTGATACCTGTATTATTCAGGTCGACCGTACGTATATCCGGAATCAGGCTGAAGTCGGGGGGTACACCCAGTCGGGGATTATTGTTTATCCACAACCCTCTGAGTGTTGTTCGCCCAGAGAGGATCTGCGCAGTCTCGGCGGTTAGCTCCAGTTGGTTGTTGTACAGGGCTAGCTTCGTCATTCCATGCATTTGTCCCACGGCCGGGGGTAAGTCCGTGAGCCGGTTATCCGACATGTCCAGCCAGCGTAAATGGCGAAAGCGGGTAAGGAAACCTTCCGGGGAAGCCGTCAGGTTCATGTTGCTCAATTTGAGTGATCCAACGTGGCTGAAGTCGACGCTCAGATCCGGCAGTGTTGGCAGTGTCAGGCCACTGAGATCCAGTTCCAGACCGATCGGAGTTCCGTCGTTCGCCAGTTTTTGAGCCGTTTCCCGCCGCCAGCAGCTGATGATTTTATCCCGCGCCGTGTTTCGGTGATCGCGGGTCGGGATATTGCGCCCTATTTGATGGTTACGAATGTAACCAAGCCGATTGCCTTCACCCGAGTACACCCAGTCATCAAGCTGGCTTTTCAACAGGCTGAACTCTTGCTCCAATCCGTTCAATTTGGGTGAAAAAGTCCCTTTCTCATGGCTCCATATGTATTCCCTGCACTCCTTGATACTTTTGCCTGGATACAGTGCGCGGTAACGCTGTGCCCAAGAGTTATCGCTATCGAATGCTTTGGCATAGGCAGGGCTCATCAGTTCCGGGTGAGCCTCGTTCAGACGTCGCCAGTAGCTGTCGAATTTTCTCCAGTATTGGGAAGGGAATGCGTTTTGCTCGAGCCGCGTGACAGCATTGATCCGGGCAACCGCTTGCAGTTGTTCAGGCGCAGGGTTGAGGTTGGCCTGTGGCACTTCGCGTATCCGATTGTTGCTCAAATCAACGCCTGTCAACGCGGTCTTGTCCAGTAACCCTGTCGGCCACTCACTGATCTGCGTGTCATGCAAATTCACCGAGTTCAACCGGGACATGGCACTAAAGTCGGGCGCTATCTGCAGCGGGTTTTTGGACAGATCGACTACCGCAAGTTGACTCAGGGCGCTGAGTGTCGAAGCGCTTTGCGCATCCAGTATCAGGTTGTTCGAGGTCAGGCTCAGGTAATTCAGGTTTTTCATTTCGCCAATACTGGGGGGAAGCCTCTCGATGTGAGAGTTGTCAATGCTCAACGATTCCAGGTTGGGGAAATTGGACAGGAAGATATCGGTAGCGTCCGACGAGTGAATTGAGCCCATGCTGAGAATTTTGACGTGACTGAAATCCACTGTCAGAACCGGAAGCGGGCCTTTGATGTCTGGCAGCCTTAATACTGCCCCCGAATCTTCAAGCCAGCAGCCCTTGATTATTCTGGCGATGCCGCCGGCAGTGCCGGATGAACCGGTTTGACTGTCGGCTACGTAGAGATCCAGCTGCGTTTCAAGTAAATCGAATGCCTGAATGCGTCGGGCGATTGTTGTTTCTGCTCCATCACCCAAGCCGATCAGGTACTCCTTGGCAGCTTGCGCGTCTTTGTCCGGGTACATCCGCCGCACCATCGCCACTTCAGGGATATCGGCATCGATTCGGAATGCACCGGTTGTGGCCAAGGTGCTCAGTTCGGCATGTTCGGCAGCCACGCGTTGCCAATATGTCTCAAGGGACCTCCAATACCCAGGGGGAAACGAATTGCCTTCAAGTTGCGTGACACTGTTGATCCGGGTGATGGTTTCGAACTGATCGGCCGTCGGATTCAGGATTGCCTGAGGAATTTCACGCAGTTGGTTGTTGCGCAAGTCGACGACTTCCAGTCTGGCCTGATGTTGCAAGCCCGTTGGCCACTGATTCAGATTGGTGCTGCTCAGGTTCACTGTCTTGAGGTCGGACATGCCACTGAAATCAGGTGTTGTCCCAAGTGGATTGCCCGACAGGTCAATGTGCTCAAGCTTGCCGAGCGCGCTCAGTGTTGCGCTCGTTTGCTCATCGAGCCGGATACGGTTCGAACTCAGATTCAATGTGCTCAGATTGGACATTTCAGCGACGGCGGCAGGCAGTTTAGTCAGGGTGGAGCGGGTCACTGTCAGACGTTCAAGGCGGGAAAAGCCAGTGAGGAATGTGTCGGCCGTGTCCGACCAGGTGATGTCGTCCAGATCCAGCGTCCGGACATGGCTGAAATCAGCATTCAACGCTGGAAGAGTTCCATTCCCAGGCGGTAACTTAAGCGTTGTCCCGGTCTTCTGACGCCAACAGCGCTTTATCTCTCGGGCGACCTGTTCCACCCAGCGTTTTGTTGGTTCTGGCGTGGATGAGGTGGACGACTGTGTGATCCAGGATTTCAGTTGGTCCTTGAGCGTTTTGTACTCGGTTTTGCGGCGGGCCAAACCGCCATCGACGTCGTCTCCCAGTGATCGGACAAGTGCTTTGATCTGCTCCGGGTCGAGGGATGGGTACAAGTCTGCGGCACGAGATTCCGGACTGCGCAGGCGGTCGACAGCCGATAACAGTCTGTCTTTCAGACCTTGACGAGCAGGGCGATCAGGTTCGCTACGCATCATCCCGCCCGCGCCGGGGACCTTGGTTCCCACCCAGCCGTCCAGTACATCGTAAACCACGGGTTCCGACCTTCCCGGGCGCGTCGCGACATACACATTGTTGTCGTCCAGGGCGACGGGATCTTCTGCCCGAACAATCCGCATCACCGGAGCCTGCGGCGAGGACGCCTCAAGATCATGCAGGGCCTGATAAGCCTGGTTCTCAATGACCACGTAGAGTTTGCCTTCGCGCCGATACAACCCGTCGCTGCCCGGTTCGGTGCCGGTGAAGTCCAGGCTCGTGCGGAAGGCTTCCAGGCGGGTATTGGTCAATGAGTAGGTCGTTGGCTCAACGTCATTCAGCGAATACCACAGCGTGCTCTCTGGATCGCGCACGAGCACCGGGCCTGAAGCCTGCAGTTCGCTCCGCAGCTTGGCCCGATACAGGCCGGTGTCCGGATCCGCCTCGATATGCACGACGCCACCACCCGGCACATCGACGTACTGGCGTCCTTTGAACGTCCTGAAACCCAAGGCGTCGGGAGCGGGAAGTTTGACCGTGGAGGCGACCCAATAATGCGCCAGCGGACGCTGCGGCGCCGTGGACGCAGGCACCTCCGGGACTGAGGGTATCTCGCTGACCGTTACTGGCGGTGCTGGCGTGATGGCATCGAGATCGCCATCCCCCGGCGTCCCGGTCGTCCTGGAAGGATTTCGCGGGTTCGTCGTGACTGGCGAGCCGAAATCGACCCGCGGCAGGGTGTCGGGTAGGGGTGTATGGCCGTCCGAGGGCGGGCTGGGACGGGGTTGGATATCGGCGGTGATGGGGCCTTTGGGTGGCGGTTTTGGTGACATGGTTTTTTTCATCCTTGAAAGGGTGCCGCATCAGAACCCGCAGCGGGATGCTGAAGGGGCATTCGGCGTCATTGCCGGTTTTTTTTTGGTTTTACGGTTTTGTGAACAGTCGAGGATTCGCCATTTTTGTAGCAGGAAAAATGGGGCGAAAAGCGGTACTTATATATATTTACCAACGATCGGACGGTGCCCCCTGCCGGCCAATTGCAATGGCCTTACGTGGCGAGGTCAAATATCCGCTGCGCCGTCCGGCGATCAATCGTGTGGCGCCAGATGGCGATGTGCTCTCGGCCGGCCTGTTCGTCCCGGCGCTGGGATGAGATACCTGTTCCGCTCTGCTCGAGGGTTTTGAGATGAGCGCCCTTTTCCTTGAAGTTCAGCACAGGGCTGTCCTTCTTGTCATAGTGGAAATGGGCGTGCCACAACGGCTCGCCAGAATGGCTGTCATTGAGTGAGTAGATGTCGAGGAAGTGCTTCTCCTTACCTTTGCCGCGTTTCTCTCGGTTATGGGTCTTAACCGCGCGGATGTGCCCCTGGTTGATCAAGTACGCCAGTCGCTCCGCACTCAGAATGGCTTTGTCCTTGTAGAGCCGGATGCGGATGTCCTCGCCTTCGTTGCGCATAAGGTGACTGTGTTCTCTCAGGCGCTGGAGAAGGGGGACGATGTTGTTCCCGGTCGGATTCGGAGCGTGTTCGAGCTGTCGGGCCAGGTCGTCAAGCGCTTCGGCCTTTTTGCCAAGAAATTCGACGATATTGGTGGCGTTGCGTTTTGCCTGTTCATCCCGTCTGGCTTCGCTCAGGTGCGAGTGGAATTGGTCCAGCCGCTCGGTGGCTTGTGTTATCAACTCGGGCAATGCGGTGTTTTGTATTGGGCGCACCCGACGCCATTCTCCTTCCCGCTGTTCGTAGGTCCGCAAAACCTGCGCCGAGTTGTTGGGATTGATCACATCGATCAGCTCTTCGCCGGTCGCAGTGCGACGCGGTTGGCGGTCAATAGGTAGGTCGTTGGTTCAACGTCATCCAGCGAATACCAGAGCGTGCTCTCGGGATCGCGCACGAGCACCGGGCCTGAAGCCTGCAGTTCGCTCGGCAGCTTGGCCCGGTACCGGCCGGTGTCCGGATCCGCCTCGATCTGCACCACGCCACCGCCCGGTACATCGACGTACTGGCGTCCTTTGAACGTTCTCAAGCCCAAGGCGTCGGGAGCGGGAAGCTTGACCGCGGAGGCGACCCAATAGTTCGCCAACGGACGCTGCGACGCCGTGGGTGCAGGCGCCGGGACGGAGGGTATCTCGCTGGCCGTTACCGAAGGCGCAGGCATGATGGCATCGAGGTCGCCATCCCCCGGTATTACGGTCGTCCTGGAAGGATTTCGTGGATTCGTCGTGATTGGCAGACCGAAATCGACTCGCGGCAGGGTATCGGGCAGCGGCGCATGTGCGTCCGAAGGCAGCCCGGGACGGGGGTGGATATCGACGGTGACAGTGCTTCTAGGTGGCGGTTTTGGCGACATGGTTTTTTCATCCTTGAAGGGTTGCCGCATCGGCCTCCATGAACGGGATGCTGACGCGGGATTCGGCGTCATTGCCGGTTTTTTGGGTTTTACGGTTTCGTAGACCGTCTAAGATTCGCCATTCTTGTAGCAGGAAAAAAGGGGCGAAAAGCGGTACATATATACATTTACCAGCGATCGGCCGGCGCTCCCTGCCGGCCAATTTCATTGGCCTTACGTGGCGAGGTCAAATATCCGCTGCGCCGTCCGGCGATCAATCGCGGGTCGCCAGATGGCAGTGTGCGGTCGGCCGGCCTGTTCATCCCGGCGCTGGGATGAAATACCTGTTCCGCTCTGCTCGAGGGTTTTGAGATGCCCGCCATCGTCTTTGAAGTGCACCGCAAGCGTGTCCTTCCGGTCATAGTGAAAATGGGCGTGCCACAACGGCTCCCCGGTATGGCGGTCGTTGAGTGAGTAAATGTCGAGGAAGTGCTTTTCCTTACCTTTGCCGCGTAGTGCTCGGTCGAGGATTTTCACTGCGCCGATATGCTCCTGGCTGATCAAATACGCCAGTCGGTCCCCACCCAGAAAGGCTTTGTCCTTGTAGAGCCGGATGCGAATGTCCTCGCCTTCGGTGCGCAAACGATGACTGTGATCTCTCAGGCGCTGGACAAGGGGGGCGATGTTGTTCCCGGTCGGATTCGGAGCGTGTTCGAGCTGTCGGGCCAGGTCGTCAAGCGTTTCGGCCTTGCCGCCAAGAAATTCGACGATATTGGTGGCGTTGCGTTTTGCCCGCTCATCCCGTCTGGCTTCACTCAGGTGCGAGTCGAACTGGTCCAGCCGTTGGGTGGCTAGTGCCATCAGCTCGGGCAGCGCGGTGTTTTGCACGGGGCGCAGCCGGCGCCATTCTCCTTCCTGATGCTCGTAGGTGTGCATAACCTGGATCGGGTCGCCGGGGCTCATGACATCGATCACCTGCACGCCTGTGTCAGACTGGCGCGGATGACCGACATTGATCTTGTAGACCCCATGGTGTCTGGCGCGAAACATTCGTGAAGGTCTCGGTGCGGCGCCACTTCTGTCTTGTGCCGGGATGAAGTCAAAATCAATGGACTGCTCATGTGCAGGTAGCGCCGAATTCCGAATCTGTTCCAGGTGATAGCGGGCCAGGTGTTCTTCCAGCGTGTGTTCAAATGCTTTGATCTCCCCGGTTATCTCATCCCGTGAAGTGGCATGTTTGGGCTCAGGTGGCAGTGCCAGCCGATCATACGAATCCCTGATTGCAATGCTTTGATCCAGCAGCTCGCTCAGCACGGCGGAGCGAGCGCTCTCGGGTATGTTGTCGATTGCCCCATATGCGGTTGTTGTTTGAGAGAACATGGCTGCAAGATACGGCGCTTCGAAGGCGGTAGTGGCCGACTGATCATTGCTCAGCAGACGACTTTTGGCGTACATCCACAGGGCAACGACTTCATGAACTTCCATTGGTGAAAGAACATCACCGTGCAGATCACTGGGTGGCACGCGCCACTTTTTTACGAGCTCATCTTCAATTTCTTGACGTTTCTTCATGTAGGTTAATTTTTTTGTCAGAAACGCGGCGACCGAAGGAAGATTTTCGGTGGAAGCTGCGGTTATGGGGCCGGCCAATAACTGGCGCAAAAAGTTGACTTCGAGGATTCGTTCGTAGGCCAGGATTCTCCCCTGTTGTAGATGGATCAGTTTCGCTCTGTACCCGTCACGGCGGTAGAGGGCGACTATATCCGCCTTGTTGTCGGTGTAGTACGTGACTGTTTTCTCCAGTATCCCCAACTCACGCTGGTGCTGTATCTCACGCAAGATCAGCGCATTTCTCTCGCCTTGCGTGCCTCTTACGGCCTCCCAGTCGGATTGCAGACGTTCACTTATTGCCATGGCTTGGTCAGATTCGGAATCCAGGCGATCTAGCTCATGTACCACCTCGACAGATGCAATAGCCGCACGATCTGCGGCAGGATTTGCTCTTCGGTGCATTCCCCCTTTTGCTCCCACATGGGTTCCCACCCAGCCGTCCAATGAGGCGTAAACCACAGGCTCCGACCTTCCCGGGCGCGTCGCGACATACACATTGCTGTCGTCCAGGGCGACGGGATCTTCTGCCCGAACAATTCGCATCACCGGAGCTTGCGGCGACGAGGCCTCAAGATCATGCAGGGCCTGATAGGTCCGGTTCTCAATGACCACGTAGAGTTTGCCATCGTGCCGATACAGCCCGTCGTCGCCCGGTTCGACGCCGGTGAAGTCCAGGTGGGTGCGAAACGCCTCCAGGCGGGTCGCGGTCAAAGGGTAGGTCGTTGATCCAACTTCATCCGCGGGATGCCAAAGCGTGCTCGCGGAATCGCGTACGAGCACCGGGCCTGAAGCCTGCAGTTCGCTCGGCAGCTTGGCCCGATACAGGCCGGTGTCCGGATCCGCCTCGATATGCACGACGCCACCACCCGGCACATCGACGTACTGGCGTCCTTTGAACGTCCTGACGCCCAAGTCGTCGGGAACGGGAAGCTGCGCCGCCGAGGCGATCCAGTAATGCTCCAGTGGACGCTGCGCCGCCGTGGATGCAGGCACCGGGACAGAAGGCCGCTCGCTGGCCGTTACGGTCGGTGCCGGGGTGATGGCATCGAGGTCGCCATCCTCCGGCGTCCCGGTCGTCCTTGAAGGATTTCGCGGATTCGTCGTGACCGGCGAGCCGAAATCGACCCGCGGCAGGGTGTCGGGCAGTGGTGTGTGCCCGTCCGAGGGCGGTCTGGGACG
>Ga0213829_1002964_pt1 | contig 10558 bp, 11 predicted proteins | sample MC6MC0896MG_FD_180665 | JGI IMG/M metagenome (GOLD analysis project Ga0213829, IMG submission 180665) | Enriched soil aggregate microbial communities from Iowa State University, Ames, United States - MC6-MC0896-MG | ecosystem: Environmental > Terrestrial > Soil > Unclassified | place: USA: Iowa...
GGCCGTCCTATCGGCATTCTGGCGGATTTGCAGGGCCCAAAGCTGCGCGTTGGCAAGTTCAAAGACACCAAAGTCACGCTTAGCGTTGGCCAGACCTTTACGCTCGACAACAATCAGGAACCGGGCGACGAAACTCGCGTCTATCTTCCGCATCCTGAAATTCTGGAAGCTGTGGAAGCTGGCCATCGTCTTCTGATTGATGACGGCAAGCTGGAACTGATTGCAGAATCAAGCGACGGCAAGTCGATTGTTTGTAAGGTTGTTGCTGGAACCAGCATTTCTGATCGTAAGGGCGTGAGCTTGCCGGATACCACGTTGGGTGTCGGCGCTCTGACGGAAAAAGATTACAAGGATTTCGACGCAGTTCTGAAAGAAGATATCGACTGGGTTGCCTTGTCGTTCATTCAGCGCCCAGAAGATCTGATCGAAGCGCGCAAGATTTCAGGCGGCAAGGTCGGCCTGATGTCCAAGATCGAAAAGCCGCAGGCTGTAACCCGTCTTGATGAGATCATCGAGCTTTCCGATGCAATCATGGTTGCCCGTGGCGATCTCGGCGTTGAAATGCCGCTGGAAAGCGTTCCGGGCATTCAGAAGCAGATGATCCGCAAGGCACGTCGCGCTGGTAAGCCGGTTGTTGTTGCAACGCAGATGCTGGAATCGATGATTACTGCACCTGTTCCAACCCGCGCGGAAGTGTCGGACGTTGCAACGGCTGTGTTTGAAGGTGCAGATGCTGTCATGCTTTCGGCTGAATCGGCTTCCGGTCAGTATCCGGTCGAGGCTGTTGCCACCATGAACCGCATTGCCGAAAAAGTTGAGCGTGAGCCGACTTATCCGGGCATTCTGGATGCACAGCGTGCAATCCCTGAACCAACGGGCGCCGACGCGATCTCGCTTGCTGCGCGTCAGATTGCAGAAACGCTGAACTTGTCTGCCATCGTCACTTACACGGCTTCCGGCACGACCGGTCTTCGTGCGGCGCGTGAGCGTCCGCGCACACCGATTATCGCGCTTTCGCCGGTTGTCGATACAGCACGCCGTCTTTCGGTTGTCTGGGGTCTGCATTGCGTTGTGACAGAAGACGCGCATGATCTGGAAGACATGGTTGATCACGCCTGCCAGGTTGCGTTCAAGGAAGAGTTTGGCAAAGCTGGCGACCGTTTGATTGTTACCGCAGGTGTCCCATTTGGAACGCCGGGTGCGACCAATCTTCTGCGCATCGCCTATATTGGCGTTGACGGCCAATCCACCGACTAAACTGGCGGTATTCGGTTTCTGGTGGCCTGCAAATGGCGTGGTTTTGCGCTTCCCGTGCTCACGTACTTTATGTACGCTGCGCGCCGGTTCTCAAACCCCACCATTTTCGGCTCACCATAATCCCGAATCTCACCCAGTTTGGGTGGGCTTCCTAGATAAGCAAAAACGCGCTCCTTTCGGGGCGCGTTTTTGTTTGAGCTATCCTTTGAGCTATTCGGGGAGCATCAGGTGCGGATGTCGCTTAGTTCTTCTGTAAGGTCCAACAGACCTTTTTGCGCGTCACGCATCATTGGGTTCACTTCAAGAGCCTGTTCGTAGGCCTTCAAAGCCTGTTCTTTTAGGCCGCGTGCACGCAATATCTCCGCCATGCCGGTCAGCGCACCATAATGGCGCGGCTCAAGCTCCAGCGTACGATTGATGTCATACATGGCGTGGGCATAGTCATTGCGCAGGAAATAGACCGTCGCGCGACGGTTCCATGCTTCTGCATAGTCCGGGTCGATTGCGATGGCTTCATTGAGGAAATCGACCGCTGCCGTATAGCGCTTTTCAAGCATGGCGCTACTTGCCCACTGCACAAGCAGGTCAACTGTTGGGCTGCCCGACTGCGCCCATATCTGATTGATCTGGACTGTGAGCCTGCGGGCCCTGGTTTCATTGGACGTGCGCTTGAGATCGGCAAAAAGCTTGTCGAGACGCTCTTCCGGCGTTTTCACGGTGGCGTCAGTAGGCTTCTGTTCGCTGTCTGCGCCGGCCTGAACGGGCAGGAGAGGGGCAGTAAGCGGTGGCTTTGTATCGGCGAGGGCAGCGCCTGACAAAAGCAGAGCCGCGCTGAAAGCTGATAAAAGCATTGTATGGTTCAGGTGTGCAAAAACGTTCCGCATGCGCACAATGTTTATCATGCGCAGCGAAACGTCAAATGCAAAATCAGAAATAAGATTAGCCCTGACGAGCCTTAAAGCGCGGAGCAGTCTTATTGATGATGTAAACGCGGCCCTTGCGGCGAACGAGCTGGCAGTCACGATGACGAGCCTTGAGCGCCTTGAGCGAATTCTTGATCTTCATGTCAATCACCGGTCTTGGTTGGCCCATCGACAGGACATGCCGCCGGGCTGCATAAAAACAGGCGCCCAAGGCGCCAATTGGTTACAGGCAGTATTCCTGCCCGAAGGGTTGGCCGAAATACACAATATTTCAGCCAAATGTCAACTGCTGCGCGGCAGATTCACGAAGCTCGCATCGGAAAAACTTAAGCGAGCTGCCTGTTCACAGGGAAATCTGGCAGATTCCCCTGTAAGGCTTAGCCTGCGCGGGGCTTAATGCGGGTCACGTGGCCCATTTTGCGGCCAGGTCGCGCTTCCTTCTTGCCATAAAGATGGAGCACGGCATTCGATTCTCCGAGAATCGCCGGAACCGCATCAATATCGTCGCCGATGAGATTCTGCATCACACAGTCGGAATGCCGCACTGTATAGCCAAGCGGAAGATCAGCGACTGCACGGATATGCTGTTCAAATTGCGAGATCGCACAGGCAGCTTCCGTCCAGTGGCCGGAATTATGCACACGTGGTGCAAATTCATTGGCAAGCAGCCTACCGTCTGCGAGCACGAAGAATTCGAGGCCGAGCACGCCGACATAGCCGAGTGCATGCAAGAGCTTCTCTGCGGCCTTATGTGCAGCTTCTGCGGTCTGAGCAGAGATCGCTGCGGGGACCGTCGAGGTCGCCAGAATACCATCTTTGTGGACGTTCTCAGCAATATCGAAGATTGCAACATTGCCACTGCGGTCACGCGCGGCGATAACCGAGACTTCCCGCTCGAAGGCGACAAAGCCTTCGAGGATTGCAGGCGCATGCTTGATGGCTTCAAGCGCTGTGCGCGCTTCGTTTTCGTTAAGCGAGGTGAGGCGAACCTGCCCCTTGCCATCATAGCCAAAGCGGCGGGTTTTCAGAATGCCGCGTTCACCCAGTGCGCCGAGTGCTGCAATGAGCGATTCTTCATCATCGACCAGACGCCATGGCGCTGTTTCGATGCCGCTTTCATTGAGGAACTGCTTTTCGGTAAAACGATCCTGCGAGATTTCGAGCGCTGCGGGTGGCGGGAACACAAGCGCGGTTTCCGCAAGCTTATCTGCGGCAGAAACCGGCACATTCTCGAATTCATAGGTGATGACATCGCAAGCGGCTGCAAGTTCTGCAAGTGCTGCCGGATCATCATAGGCGGCAACGATCTGGCGGTTTGCAACCTGTGCCGCCGGGCAATCGGCCTGCGGTTCCAGAATGATTGTTTCAAAACCGAGGCGTGCGGCAGCCATGGCGAGCATGCGGCCAAGCTGGCCTCCGCCGATAATTCCGATGGTTGATCCGGCTTTTACTGCTGAGTTTGCCATATCAGACCTCGTCGGATGGGCGTTCGGCAACGCTTTCAGTCTGTGCCGTGCGCCAGTCGTCAAGACGGGCGGCGAGGGCATCGTCATAAAGGGCGAGAACGGCTGCAGCGAGAAGTGCTGCATTGACCGCACCCGCGCGACCAATCGCAAGCGTTCCTACAGGAATTCCAGCAGGCATCTGCACGATGGACAGAAGTGAATCCTGTCCCGAAAGTGCCTTGGATTGCACCGGCACGCCAAAGACCGGCAATGGCGTCATCGCTGCTGCCATGCCCGGAAGGTGAGCGGCGCCACCTGCACCGGCAATCACCACCTTGAAGCCTTCGGCTTTTGCACCCTTGGCAAATGCAACCAGACGATCCGGGGTGCGATGGGCGGAAACAATACGGGCATCAAAGGATATTCCCAATGCGTCCAGCGTATCGGCAGCATGACGCATGGTTTCCCAATCGGACTGGCTACCCATAATGATGGCGACGTCTGCACTCACGCTGATTGATCCTTCCGCTTCTATTGAATCTATTGAAAAACAAAGCCGGGCAAACCCCGGCTGTAAACTTTTTGTGATCGGTTGTTTACATGCATGTCTTTATCCCAAAACCGGTTCCTGTTTTGGGGAGGCCTGCTTCAGGCGATAATGTCAGGGATGACATGATCTTCCATTTCCTGAAGCTTGTCCTTGATGGCGAGCTTTTTCTTTTTCATGCGCTGAATGCGCAACTGATCGCAGCCCACCTGCATCATGGCATTGATGGCTGCATCGAAATCCGCGTGTTCCTGTTTCAGACGTGCGACGGCCAATCTGATTTCGGCCTGATCCTGATCGGACATGCGGCTTGCCCCGTTTCTTTAAAATAACATGACGGGCCGCACCATTCTGGTACAGACCCGTTTTCAGGCGATGCCTTTATCACATTTTTCGTGATTGGAAAATCCTACCACGACAAATTCGACTTTCCATCAAACTCATGCCACAGTGTCACGGTTCTGTCATGGACGGCTGCCAGCGGGCTGCGGTTCATGGTGGTCGGGACTGTGTAATGGGCCCGAAAAAACAGGAGTAGTTCGGGTCTTTGCGCAGTGTAGCGGATGAAGCTTTGCGGTTGGCAGGCACTTCACGCAACGTTTCGTCCTTTGGGAAATCAATCAAAGGAGAACTGATGATGGCTATCGAGTCCCATCTTGCCACGCTCGAAAAGAAGCACGGCGCTCTGGAGCAGGAAATTTCCGATGCCCTAGCGTCACCGGCAGTGGACAATCTTCATGTTGTGTCTCTCAAGCGAAAGAAGCTCGTTCTCAAGGAGCAGATCGAGAAACTGAAAACGCAGGTAACCCGACATTAGGGCGGGCATTTTAAGAGCAGTCTTGATCGCAATTGGTGAGGACCAATAGGATTTAACTGCTAGCGCATCGGCGCAGAAATCGGGAACGCTTTCTGTAAAACACGGTGCGTAGATTAAAAGAGTGAGAGCGTTCTTTGTGCGTTAAAAAAAAGCGCATGTGCTCTAAAGATGTTGGCGGCTGCGTGTCAGCCGCCGCGCATCGCTATTTAAAAAAGATATTTTTGATAAGGCGCATCCTGTTCAAAAGCATCGTAAAAAGCAGCGAATATTCGCTGCTTTTTTATTGTTTGAGCGCTTTGCTTTCCATCATTCGTAAGAGCATGCGGTTGCCGAAAACACGGTTCCCACTTTTCCGCGACATGCTTTAATTCTCCATTTCCGCTCTTGGATCAAGCTTCATAACTTCCGGTGTCGCCCCGCGGTCGGAAGGCATGCTTTTGAACTGATCCTTTTCAGCCTTTGGCACGGATGCGCGCTGGCGCGAACGGAACAATGCGTGGCCGCTGATCGAAATATGGGCGAGTGCGGTGATCGCAAACAGCGCCGATGGCCAGAAAATGTCCATGGCCGCAGCTGCGAGCAATGGTCCGAGCATCGTACCAAAGCCATAAAGCAGAAGCAGGCCGCTCGATACTTTAACGAAGCTTTCTGCCGATGCATGATCGTTGGCGTGGGCGACCGCAACCGGATAAAGCGCATAGGCGAGCGCGCCATAACAGCCAGTCATGATGATGATAACGGTGCCATTGGACGGGCTGATGATGAATGCCAGCAATCCGACAAAGGCTGCAAGTGACGCGACGCCTGCCAGAACATAGCGGCGGTCGATCAGATCGGAGATGCGGCCCACGGGTATCTGCATCAGCGCACCGGCTGCAATGGTCACACTGACCATGAGTGCGATTTCCGTGGTTGTAATGCCTGATTTCGCACCAAAAACAGCACCGAGCGTACCCCAGGCACCATTGGCGATGCCGATCAGGATGCAGCCAACAAAGGCGGCGGGTGAATTGCGATAAAGTGCCTTGAGGTCGAGTTGCACTTCTGTGAGCGGTTTTGGGCTGACGGCTGTTGAAATGGCAGTCGGGATCAGCGCAAGGCAGAAAAGGATGCCGGTAATCATGAACAGATGATCAGTTCGGATATCGCCATTGGCGACCATCATCTGGCCGCTCATCGTGGCCCCGTAATTGACCATCATATAGAGGCCGAAAATCTTGCCACGCGATTCATTGGTGGCGCGTTCATTCAGCCAGCTTTCGATCACCATGAAGGCACCTGCCATCGAGAAACCTGTGAAAGCGCGCAGGATGATCCACATTGTCGCGTCGATATAGATGCCGGATAAAAGAGCGATGACGGCAGCGCAGGCTGCAAAACAGCCAAAAGCCCGCACATGGCCAACGCGGCGCACAAGGCGCGGCGCGAAAAGACAGCCTGCGACAAAACCTCCGGCCCATGTGGTGCCAAGCAAACCAAGTGAAGTAACAGAGAAGCCTTCAAGACCGCCGCGCAAGGGCAGCAGCAGACCATGCAGGCCTGAGGCCATTAAAAGGAAGGCTGTGCCGCAGAGCAGCGCCAGAACCTGAATATAAATTCGCAAGATCACGTTCCCGGGATTTTATGAAGCCGCCCGAAAGCAGCTTTGTTTGGTCTTTAAGCATTTCCAGCAAAAGTGCGAAGCGGTTTGCGTGGGATCATGCTTAAAACAAAGAGATAGAGCAGTTCTTACGATTCCATTGAAATGGGAACTGCTCTAATGACGACAAATCAGCGAAAAAGCGCCTCGGCGGCAGCACGGCTGTCGCCTTTTTTCAGCCTCTCGACCTTCAGACGCTCAATTTCGGATTGTAGCAAAGCGATGTGTTGATCGATCTCTATCAGAGATAGCAGAGACAGTTCATCCTCGCTCAGAACCACGCTACTGCGCGGCTTTCCAGCATCTTCATCGATACCGCTCATGGCCTTCCTCCGGAGTCTATGACGCGCTATTTCTTTGTTTTCATGGGCATCCTGTTCCAAAAACCGTTTCAGGCTTTTCGGGATGCGTCATGAAGACAGAAAAGATTTAACACCTTGAATCCTCGCATATATATTTTCAAAAATCGATGATGAATTATCCTGAAATGCGAAGAGTGCTCTATGTGTAGTGTTTCTGCGATGAGAAATTCGAACAGGAGTCTGATCATGACGATGCAATTGCCTTCTAAGATGACAGCAATCGAAATTGCAGAGCCGGGTGGCGCGCAGATGTTGCGTCCGGTCCAGCGATCGGTGCCAGAGCCGAAAGCGGGTGAAATTCTGGTTCGAATTCGTGCGGCAGGGGTCAACCGACCCGATGTTTTGCAACGTCAGGGGCAATATGCGCCGCCTCCAGGAGCGTCCGATATTCCGGGTCTTGAGATTGCCGGTGATGTTGTAGCGCTTGGTGAAGGTGCTGCGCGCTTCAAGATCGGCGATCCGGTGACAGCACTTCTTGGTGGTGGAGGCTATGCCGAATATGCGGTGGTGCATGAAAGCAACGCGCTGCCGCTGCCTGCGGGCTATGGTTATATTGAAGCAGCCGGCATTCCTGAAACCTTTTTCACCGTCTGGCACAATGTGTTCGAGCGCGGCGCATTGAAGGAAGGCGAGACCTTGCTGATCCATGGCGGATCATCGGGCATTGGCACAACGGCCATCCAGCTAGCAAAGGCTTTTGGTGCGAGAGTGATTGTGACCGCAGGTTCAAAAGATAAGTGTGATGCATGCGTGAAACTGGGTGCTGACCGGGCGATAAATTATCGCGAAGAGGATTTTGTGACGGTCGTTAAAGAGATAACGGGCGGCAAGGGTGCCGATGTTATTCTCGATATGGTGGGTGGCGATTATGTGGATCGCAACTACAAAGCAGCTGCGGAAGATGGGCGAATTGTGCAGATCGCATTTTTGAATGGTGCGAAGGCGTCTGCCAATTTTGCACTCGTGATGATGAAGCGCCTCACCCATACAGGCTCGACATTGCGGGCGCGTTCGGTTGAGTTCAAGGCAGGTATTGCGCGCGAGCTTGAAGCGAAAGTCTGGCCGCTGCTGGCAGAACGTCGTGTGGCACCCGTTATGGATATGATTTTCCCGCTTGAAGATGCGTGGCGGGCGCATGAGCGCATGGAAGGTGGGAATCATATCGGCAAAATCGTGCTTGATGTGGCCTGATTTTGCGCGGTGAGAAGAGAACATGGGATGGCATGACAGCAGTTTCTTGCTCTGTGCTCAAAAAAAATATATACAGACCGTGATTTCCCGGAATTTGTGGTTTTTCCCACGGCCCGCCCTACCGGAGCGGACGAACAAGAGGATTATATCTAATGGCCACCCAGCTTCTTATGCCGAAGGCAACGGCAGTCTGGCTCGTTGATAATACGGCCTTGTCTTTTGACCAGATCGCAGGCCTCTGCAAGCTGCACCCGCTTGAAGTGAAGGCTATTGCGGACGGTGAGGCCTCGCAGGGTATCAAGGGACTTGACCCGGTTATTACCGGGCAGCTTTCACGCGAAGAAATCGCGAAGGGCGAAAAGGACCCGTATCATCGCCTGAAGCTTTCCGAGCCAAAGGTGCGCGTACCGGAAGCGAAGCGTAAGGGACCACGTTATACCCCGCTTTCCAAGCGTCAGGATCGCCCGAATGCGATTCTCTGGCTGGTTCGCAATCACCCTGAATTGAAGGATGCGCAGGTTTCGCGTCTGGTCGGTACTACCAAGTCAACGATTGAACAGATTCGCAATCGCAGCCATTGGAATTCGGCTAACCTGACGGCAATGGACCCTGTTACGCTTGGCCTCTGCTCGCAGATTGATCTCGATCTTGAAGTTGATCGCGCAGCACGCAGCCGTCCGGTTGTTGAATCCGACAGCACGCTTTTGCCAGCATCCGCGACCGAGAACTTCGATTACCGTGATGAGCAGCCTGAAGAAGAAGAGCTGGATGCGGACAAGGTTTTCGCAAAGCTCTCTTCGCTGAAAAGCACAAACACCGAAGAAGACGAAGAATAAAATTTCCTCTATGGAATATGAAAAACCCGCCCTTTCGGCGGGTTTTTTAGTCTTTAAAAGCGTTGTACTCGCTCATTTCCATGAGCCTGTAAAAATCGGCAAGCGTTTTGCCGCGCTCCGAGCGGAAAGTACGGCCAGCATTGCCAGCCGCAATGATGCGGTCCGTGCGAAAAGTACGAAATGCATTGCGTAATTCGCACCAGCCGATCACCGTCCACACCTTGCCCCAAAACCAGAGGCCAAGCGGACGAATGTCCCGTTCGCTTTCCCGTGCCTCAAGATCGCGATAGCGGATATTGAGTACCGTTCCTTCATCTACTGCACGTTCTACCGCATCAATAATGCGGCGTTCGCTCACACTGATGCTGGCTGAGGGCGCGTGTATCTGTGTGCTGGTGATGCGTGCGCGTTCATCCTTGGGAAGAACGGCCTCGATTTTTACCAGTGCTTCTTCGGCACCGCGGGCCATGGAAACACCACCCCATGCACGGATCAGGCGTGCACCTGCAACCAGCGCCACGATTTCATCGCGGGTAAACATCAGCGGCGGCAGTTCAAAACCCTGACGCAGAATATAACCCACACCTGCTTCGCCATCGATGGGAACACCCGTTGATTGGAGGTCTGCAATATCGCGATAGATGGTGCGTTCGGAAACCTCCAGCCGTTCGGCAAGCTGCCGCGCAGTGACGAGCCTGCCACCACGCAGGTGCTGAACAATCTGGAAAAGGCGGTCTGCACGGCGCATTCCGGGGTCAGTCTCCGTTACACTGTTTTGCTTTGCGTTGTTCGAGATAGCGATCTGGCCAGCCTAAATCCTTGCGCAAATCATTTGGAAGATGGTCCAACGCACGCTGTGTGAGGATGAACCGGCGGCGTTCATCCTGCCTGCGCCTGTATTCCTTCAGAATTGCGAGCAGTGGTGCGATTGCGAATGCCATTGTGAAACCCTCTTTTCTGAAAGCCATTATGACACAGGCCTCCTGACAACTATCTGTCAGGAGCAATCACAATTTTATCGCCCGAATATGTGAAACCACAAGCCTTCATTCATGGTTTGAAACGTGTTGCGGCTTTATCGCTAAGTGGCAGGCGGCCACCATCCGCATAGATCGTCTGACCTGTTATATAGCTTGAATCACGCGATGCGAGAAACGACGCTATTGCTGCAATTTCAGAGGCTTGGCCGATTCGTCCCAGTGGTGTGCGCTCCAGAATCCTTTTGCGTGCGTCAGTGTCGCCATTTACAGCGGTGAGCATATCGGTTTCGATAGAGCCAGGGCCGATTGCATTGACACGAATGCCCCATCTGGCGAGCGCCACCGCCATCGTGCGTGTCAGTTGGTTCATGCCGCCTTTCGAAACCGAATAGGCAAGCTGATCGGGCAGACCGAATATCGCGTTGATTGACGACATGTTGATGATGCTGCCAGCATCACCACCTGCTTCGACGCGCGCGACCATACGCTTTGCAACCGCCTGACCGCACAGAAACGCACCCTTGAGATTGACGTGCATGACGCGGTCAAAATCCTCTTCCT
>Ga0213829_1002966_pt1 | contig 10553 bp, 9 predicted proteins | sample MC6MC0896MG_FD_180665 | JGI IMG/M metagenome (GOLD analysis project Ga0213829, IMG submission 180665) | Enriched soil aggregate microbial communities from Iowa State University, Ames, United States - MC6-MC0896-MG | ecosystem: Environmental > Terrestrial > Soil > Unclassified | place: USA: Iowa...
GAAAAACCAACGGCTCTCCAACAGGGCTTTCCAGCGTCGCAATCTGACTTTCAAGCATACTGACAGGCATAAAATGACCTGTCCGATGTCTCATATGCTCAAACAAAACCTCGAAACTTCCATCGAGGAAAATGAACAACAGTGATCCCCGAGAAGCTTTTCGAAGTCGCTCACGATAGCTCTTCTTGAGTGATGAGCAGGATATAATGATCCCGTTTTCAGCAACAGCAAGCCGTTCTCCAATCAGATCAAGCCACGGTAGCCGATCCCCATCCTGCAAAGGAATACCGGAGGACATTTTATCGACATTGGCTTTTGGATGCAGGCTATCGCCTTCAAGAAAGGTGAGATCTAGCGCTTGCGCCAGTTTCTCACCAACCGTCGATTTGCCAGATCCTGAAACACCCATTACTATTATGCGCAATGCAGACATGCTCAGAATGTCTCAAGCTCAAGATTAACGCGGCTTGCAGCACCCATGACATGCGTTCGCATGACTTCACGCGCCTTTAAAGGATCTCGGCGGGCGATCGCATCGCGGATCGCCTGATGTTCATGAATGGTGATTTCGACAATCTCCTCAAGAATCGCGCGCGCGCGTGCCGCACGGATTGCCTGACTGATACGCTCCGCAATGAATCCAAGAACGAGCGGGAAATATTCATTATGTGTGGCGCTCGCCATGGCGCGATGAAATGCCAGATCGGCATCGATGCCTTCATCCGCCCATTTCTCCTGGCCGCTCATCCCCGCTAAAGCTTCATCGATTTTACGCATATCCTCGGCATTATGATGCACGGCTGCGAGCCCTGCGGCTTCAATTTCAAGCGCCATCCGCAACTGAAAAAGGCTCCGGAAATGATCGCGGTCAGCCAGCGTTTCCGGCTCGATACGGATTGCATGACGCCGGTCTGGTTCGGTGACGAATGCCCCAACCCCCTGCCGCGTTTCAATCAGCCCTTCATTGCGCAATTGCGCGATGGCCTCTCGGATCACCGAACGGCTGACGCCGAAACTTTGGGCCAGACTATGCTCTGTTGGTAATTTATGTCCCGGCTGCCAACTGCCTTCCGTTATCTGGCGTACGATCTCGGACGCAATACGGGCGGGAAGCTGTTCGTTTCGTCTGATTTCACCAAACAAGGTCACTTCCCCACGGAATTATGAAACTGAACCGGTATTCTAGTCATTGATATTTGACCTGCTATGGTTCTGCAATGTGAAAACCTATTTCATTTTTACAGAGTGTTTGACGCAAAAAACTGTTTTCAAAGGCAAGATATAAAGTTATCAGACAACCAGACAATATCTCGGGAGGACTATCCGTGCAAGACAAGCATACTCTGAAATCAACAGCCATCCTGCCTGAAGACAGCGCTCAAGCAGTGCTGATCGGTCGGGTGTGGTCAAAGGCTGAAAATGGCCCCTGCCCGGTTCTGGTCGCCAATGGTCATCTGCATGATCTATCACAGCTTTCAGCAACCGTTTCCGGCTTGCTCGAACGTAAAACGCTGGTCGATGAACTCAAAGACATCAGCCGCTTTGCCGATCTTGGTTCGCTTGACGATTATCTTTCTGGCGCAAAAGGCGAGTTGCTGGCGCCGATCGATTTGCAGTCGATCAAAGCTGCAGGTGTGACCTTTGCCGACAGCATGCTTGAACGCGTGATTGAGGAACAGGCAAAAGGCGATCCAACACGTGCGCGCGAAGTCCGCGAGCGTCTTGCACCTGTGATTGGCGACAGCCTGCGCGGAGTTGCTGCCGGTTCCGAGAAGGCCGCACAGGTCAAAGCATTGCTACAGGAAATGGGCCTCTGGTCTCAGTATCTGGAAGTTGGCATTGGGCCTGACGCGGAAATCTTCACCAAATCGCAGCCAATGTCTGCGGTTGGCTGTGGTGCCACGGTGGGTATTCTGCCAATCTCGCAATGGAATAATCCTGAACCGGAGGTCGTTCTGGCTGTGGCTTCCGATGGTCGTATCGTCGGTGCAACACTTGGCAATGACGTCAATCTGCGTGACGTGGAAGGACGCTCGGCGCTTCTTCTCGGCAAGGCTAAGGACAACAATGCATCCTGTGCGATTGGTCCGTTCATTCGTCTTTTCGATGGTGATTTCACCATGGACGTACTTCGCAAGCTCAAGCTTTCGCTGAAAGTTGATGGCACCGATGGCTTTGAAATGACTGGCGAAAGCCCAATGGAAGCCATCAGCCGCGACCCGGAAAATCTGGCCGGCCAGATGATGAACCGCAATCATCAATACCCAGACGGTGCTGTGCTGTTTTTAGGCACCATGTTTGCGCCTGTTAAAGATCGTCGCGGAGCAGGTCAGGGCTTTACCCATGAGATCGGTGATCAGGTGGAAATTTCGACACCAAAGCTTGGCCGTCTTGTCAATTGGGTCGACCGCACAGACAATTGCGACGAATGGACATTTGGTATTCGCGCCCTGATCCAGAACCTTCAGAAGCGTAATCTTCTCGACAAGGTATAAAAATCAAAAAGGGCCGCACATCAGCTTTGATATGCGGCCTTTTGATTAGCTTAGCGGAATGGCATTTCCGTCTTTTGAAGACTGATATTCGCCAGACATCGCATCATATTTCGCTCGAATTGCATCAAGCCGCTTTTCAAAGCGCGAACGATCAGGCTCCGGTAATGAAGCCACCATTTTTGGAATGGAATGGCTGTGCCAGAAGCTGTTATCACGATTGTAGCCACCCGGCTCGAGCGTGAAGACTTCCTTGAGAATTTTCAAATCATGCGGGATCGAAAACGCATCGCGAGAATCCTCATGACTGAACAGATAATAAAAATTATCGAAGCCACTCCACGTAATCGCCGAAAGGCACATTGAGCATGGTTCATGCGTTGACAGAAAAATCATGTTTTTCGTGTCCGGGCGCCCCTGCTCCGGCATTTCATAAAAGCGTTTAAGTGTATGCACTTCGCCGTGCCAGAGCGGGTTTTCTGTCTCGTTATTGGTTTCAGCCAACACGAGCGACAAGTCTGACTTGCGCAAAAGTGCCGCGCCAAAAACCTTGTTGCCTTCTGCAACGCCCTGTTCGGTCAGGGGAATGATGTCTTGCTCAATGACATCAATCAGCTTTTCGAGCAGTTTGAATTCATCCGGTGTCATGATCTTAACTCCCAAATAAAGCAGAAAGAAAAACGCCGGGGTATTGCCCCGGCGTTTATTGTTATTCTGGGAAGAATGCGAAGCGGATCACAAACAATGCCGCCACGATCCATGTTGCCAGATGCACCTCACGCGCTTTACCGGTGACTGCTTTGAGCACGACATAGCTGATGAAGCCAAAAGCAAGACCATTGGCAATCGAGTAGGTGAACGGAATGGACAATGCGGTCAGAGCCGCAGGTGCTGCTTCCGTGATTTCATCCCACTTGATTTCCGACAATTCACGCATCATCAGGCACGCGACATAAACAAGCGCTGGTGCCGTCGCATATGCAGGCACCGAACCTGCCAACGGCGAAATGAAGAGTGCGGCTAGGAACAGCACAGCAACAACAAGTGCTGTCAAACCTGTGCGGCCGCCAGCCTGAACGCCGGATGCACTTTCAACATAAGCGGTTGTGGAAGACGTACCGAGCAGCGAACCACCAAGGATTGCTGTGCTGTCTGCAAACAATGCCTTGCCAAGACGATTTGGCTTACCCGGTTCAATCAGGCCACCACGCTTTGCAACGCCGATCAGCGTGCCGGTCGCGTCAAACACTTCAACAAGCACGAAGACCAGGATGACATGCAGAATGCCGGTATGCAATGCGCCCATAATATCGAGCTGCATGAATGTCGGCATCAGGCTTGGAGGCGTATCGAACACACCATTAAACTGCGTGATACCGAGCGAAATCGATGCGATTGTGACGACAAGGATACCGATCAGGATCGCGCCGCGAATCTTGAGAGCATCAAGAGCAGCGATGATGAAAAAACCTGCAATCGCCAGAAGCGGACCCGCTCCGTGCAAATCGCCAAGTCCCACCAGCGTTGCGGGATTATCAACGACGATGCCAGCGTTCTTCAAACCAATGAGCGCCAGAAACATACCGATACCGGCTGCAATCGCGCTGCGCAATGATTGTGGAATGCCCTCAACCAGCCAGCGGCGAATACCCGTAACAGTCAGAATCAGGAAGATAACGCCGGAGATGAAGACCGCACCAAGCGCCTGCTGCCATGAAAAACCCATAGCGCCAACAACTGTGAAGGCGAAGAAGGCATTCAGGCCCATGCCGGGAGCCATACCGATCGGCCAGTTGGCAACGAGCGCCATGACGATCGAACCCAATGCTGCCGCCAGACAGGTTGCAACGAAAACCGCGTTGCGATCCATGCCCGTGGTGGACAGAATATCAGGATTGACGAAGATAATGTAAGACATGGTCAGGAAGGTCGTCAAACCGGCGATAACTTCCGTTCTCACCGACGTGCCGTGTTCCTGCAATTTGAACAGCTTTTCCAGCATGATCCCTCCAGGGCAAAAGCTCGCTTTCCAAGGCACCAATAAATGGCCGAACGCGCAAAACTGCGCTCGGCTGAGCTTAATCGGTGCAATCTATTGCGATTGCCGTATTTGTTAGCCGCAGCCGCATATGAGCGAGCGGATTTGTTCCCCATACACCCAATGCGATCAAAAACACAGTTCCGCCGCAAGAATGCCTGTTTATTAACGTGATTTAGTTTGGACTGAGATTTTGCTCTGCGCCAGCCGTCCATTCTGGCTTTAATTTTTGAAAGAGCTTCAAAAATGGTAGCTACACAACTTGCAGCTACCCGAATTATCCAGTTGTTTATAAAGATGTTTTTAACAAGAGTGCCGTCGCATACATGCCAAGCGCAAAGAATGTATGCGCGACGAGATTGAGAATTCTGACAGTGCGCGCATTTGGCAATCGCGAGGCCGCCCAGCCGATTCCCAAGCCCGGTTGCAATAAAAACCAGCCCGCTGCGACCGTCAGGATACCAAATATCCACGCCGGAAGAAAAGCGGGATTCGCAAACCATGCATTGCCGCCGTAAAGCGCAAAAATAACGCCATAAAGAATACCGACCGCATAATGACCAATCCAGCCCAATGCGAGCTCATGCGCATAGGGCTTGGATGCAGAAATATCATCGTGAAAGATCTGCCCGACGCGCAAATGCCAGAACCAGCGGCCAACAAGGCCCCAATTCGGACGCGACTGACCGGGAAACTGTGCAAGCAACAGCGCCCAGATGTCCATGACAATCGTCGCACCTATGCCGATTATCATTCCGTTGAAGATGAGATTAATCATAGAGAAGCCTTACACGACGTCGGGCAGCCACATAAGCGTGTGACTGCCCGACGCGCAAGCTTTTATAATCAGGTTCGGGCAACAGCCCCGCAATACATTCCAATCACGATAATGCCTTACAGAGTGGGACAGGATACAAATACGGAATGAAAGCCTCTATTAATTTGGCGGCGATGAAGTTCGATGCCACAACATCGTTGTATCTATAAAGAAAAGCAACTTCATCGCCGGCCCCCACACATCAACAGGTTACGGAAGTATGATCCGATAACAAGCGGCAGACGTCTCAATTTATTGGGGGTTTTGTCTCACGACGCTGAAGCGCTGGCTATAGCGCCTAAGCGCAATCAAAATGCCTTAAGAGAAAAGTCTATAATAAAATATTCGTAAAAACAAAAGCGCCGGGACTGGAGCACCGACGCTTTGTTACATTACTTCAGTTTCACTTATGGGGCGATCAATTATGAGCCGCGCCATCAGTAATTACTTACCGAACACTGCGGTCTGGATCTGCGAACGCGATACACCGATGTCGGCAAGCAGATGATCGTCCATTGCACCGAGTTCACGCATTGCGCGACGACGGGAAACGTACTGCTGGAATTTCTGACGAATGTTCATTTTCTATCTCCTCTTTGGATGCTGTTTAAATAATCTTTTGCACAAATTTCCACCACGGATATGATTGCAAATGAGGCATGCGTTTTCGGTGGGGCTCAGCTTCTTGAAAATGCCGCTATCGCCTACGCTATAGGGTGCAGAGCCATATTGTTTTTAGAAATTTCATAAATTTGCCTTTTGCCAAATCGGCTTTAATCGATTAATCCGATCTGCGGAGGAAACTACTTTGGCCCATTCTGGAAATCACAATGCTTTACGGTATTTTCCTCGCGTTCGCTTCCTATGCCGCATTCGCTGTAAGCGACGCGTGCGTTAAGTTTTTAGACGGTACGCTGTCGCCTTATGAAATTGCCTTCTTTGGCGCAGTCCTGGGAATACTTGCGATTCCTTTTACCAAAAAGCCTGACGACGAATGGCTCGACATGTTCAGGACAACCAATCTCAAGCTTTGGTTGTTGCGAACCCTGACCGCTGCAATGGGTGTGATCGGCAGTGTTGTTGCTTTCACGCATCTTTCTATGGCCGAAGCTTTTGCGTTGATCTTCCTGCTGCCTGCTTTTGTTACAATACTTTCCGTAATCTTTCTCAAAGAGCAGGTTGGCTGGCGTCGCTGGTCGGCGGTGGTAATTGGCTTCATTGGCGTTCTGGTTGTGCTGCGCCCCGGTTTCCGCGAATTGTCGATTGGCCACCTCGGCGCACTGGGCGGAGGCCTTGGCGGGGCATTTAGCATCGTCATCTTTCGCGCGATGGGTAAGAAGGAAAAGCGCATCTCGCTTTACACCGCCGGTCTGATTGGCCCGATCCTGATCTGCGGCGCGCTTATGATCCCAAGCTATCAAACGCCTTCCGCCATTCAATGGACCTATCTTGCAGGTTATGGTCTTCTGGCCGCACTGGCCAATATTCTGCTAATGCTTGCAGCACAGCGTGCGCCAGCCAGTGCCATTGCCTCTCCGCAATATAGCCAGATGCTCTGGGCCATTTTGTTCGGCTATTTTATCTTTCATGATCATATTGATCTGCCGATGCTTATCGGGATTGTTCTGATCACAATTTCGGGCTTGTTCACCTTCGTTCGTGAACGTCAACGCGGCGTTGAAGGTCCGGCAGCAGTCGCGACATCTGACCCATCACCGGCTTTGGCAGAAGAAAAATAATTGTCCACTCGACCCAGATAACTGATAAAGAGCGCCTGAAAATGGTTGCGGGAATTACATGATGGTTGCTGTCTGAATGCTTGAACATACGCCTTTGTTTATGACAGTCGCCGTTATTGCGGCCTTTCTGGTGGGACTATCGAAAGGCGGATTGCCATCAGTTGGGACATTATCGGTGCCGCTGATGGCATTGGTGATTTCCCCCGTCACTGCCGCAGCACTTCTCTTGCCAATCTATGTCGTCAGCGACATGTTCGGTCTTTATCTCTACCGCCACCATTTTTCAGCGCGTAATCTGGCTATCCTCACCCCGGCAGCCATTGTTGGCATCGGCTTGGGCTGGCTGTTCAGTTCGCATCTTTCAAGCACATTCATCGGCATGCTTGTGGGGCTGGTAGGCCTGTTCTTCTGTTTCAATGTGTGGGTGGGCGCAAAATATCGCCGTCAAGCGCGCAAAGCAGACATTCCAGGCGGAACTTTCTGGGGAGTTCTGACCGGCCTGACCAGCTTTGTTTCACATTCTGGTGCACCGCCATTTCAGATGTATGTGCTTCCACAACATCTGGAAAAACTGGTTTTCGCGGGCACTTCGACCATTCTCTTTGCAATCGTCAATGCAGTTAAGCTGATCCCTTACTGGCAGTTGCAGCAATTCTCCAATCTCGATTGGTCGCTGGGACTTTGGTTGTTGCCAGCGGCAATCATCGGAACATTTGTTGGCGCAAAGCTCACGCGCATCATGCCTGATGGTCCATTTTTTCTGCTTGTACAGATCACGCTTTTCGGCCTCTCCATTAAGCTGATAGCAGACTGGGTTTTGCCATTCTTCTCGATTTAGAGCACAATCCGGAACCAGACCAATCGTACCGCGTTCGGTAAGTAACGAATGCGGATAACGGAGGCAAATCATGGTCGAACTGGTCAATAATATCGAAAATATCGAATTCATCATCGCCAAGGCACGCGAATATGACGTGCAGGTGCCCGCGGTTGATGAAAATTCCGGCTCCAATGCCGCAGATGATGGCGATGTTGATATTCTCGACGCCTCACTCGGCAACCCAACCCGCAAAGAACTGGTAGCGGCTATCCGATCGCTCAACGAAGATGAACGCATTGAATTATTGGCACTGGTCTGGGTTGGCCGAGGTGATTTCAGTGCTGAGGAATGGGACGAAGCTCTCTCGACAGCCGGTGATCGTCACAATGGTCGGGAAGCCAAATATCTGCTCGGAATTCCCCTGTTAGGCGATTATATCGAGGAAGGTCTGGAAACGCTCGGCATCGAATTTGAAGCCTACGATAATGAATAAGAAAAATTGATTATTTCATTATGTCTTCTGTTTTGACGTTGTCATCGATGGGGAGTAGTCTCCGCGCCAATCAGGGAACGGGCGGCATATCGACCCTTTAAAATAAATATCCATGGAGGACTTCATCATGCTTCAGAAGAATCTGGATCAGAAAACGGATTTTTATATCAACGGTGCGTGGCAGGCCCCACTAGAAGCAAAAACAATTGAGGTCATCAATCCGGCAACTGAAAAGCCTTATGCGGTGATTTCTGCAGGTTCGGCAGCCGATATTGATCTCGCTGTTGCGGCTGCACGCAAAGCGTTCCCCTCATGGAGTGAAACGCCTGCAGAAGAGCGGATTGGTTATCTCCGCCGTATCGTCGAAGTTTACGAACGTCGCCTTGAGGAAATGGCACAGGCCATTTCAAAGGAAATGGGCGCGCCGATCAAGCTGGCGCGAGAATCTCAGGCTGCCGCTGGTCTGTCGCACACCAAGGCGTTCATCGCAGCTTTCGAAAATTTTGAATTTGAAGAAATTCTTTCGCCCAAGCATCCCAATCAGGCCATCGTGCATGAACCGATTGGTGTCTGTGGCTTGATCACGCCATGGAACTGGCCGATGAACCAGATTTCGCTTAAGGTTATTCCGGCTCTTGCCGTGGGCTGCACGGTTATACTCAAGCCATCTGAAATCGCCCCGATGTCGGCCATGCTTTTCGCTGAGTTCGTGGATGAAGCTGGCCTGCCAAAGGGTGTATTCAACCTCGTAAACGGCGAAGGCCCCATTGTTGGCGAAGCCATGTCGCAGCATCCAAATATCGACATGATGTCATTCACCGGCTCGACGCGTGCAGGTACGGCGGTTTCGCGTGCAGCGGCTGCGACAGTCAAGCGTGTTTCGCTGGAACTGGGTGGCAAGTCACCAAACATCGTGTTTGCGGACAGCGATCTCGAAAAGGCTATTAAGCGTGGCGTAAACCATTGCTTTGAGAATACCGGCCAGTCCTGCAACGCGCCAACACGTATGCTTGTCGAGCGCTCGGTCTATGAAAAGGCGGTGGAATTCGCGAAAAATGCGGCCAACAATACAAAAGTGGATGATCCTGCAAAGGACGGCGAACATATCGGCCCGCTCTCCTCTTCAATTCAGTTTGAAAAGGTTCAGGCGATGATCCAGAAGGGTATTGATGAAGGTGCGCGGTTGGTTGCCGGTGGCACAGGTCGTCCGGACGGTATATTGGAAGGCGATTTTGTCAAACCGACGATCTTTGCAGATGTAAACAATGATATGGCCATCGCTCGCGAAGAAATCTTCGGCCCGGTTCTGGCGATGATCCCTTTCGACACGGAAGAGGAAGCCATCGCAGTTGCCAATGATACGCCTTATGGCCTTGCAGCCTATATTCAAACTGGCAATGCTGATCGTGCAAAACGCGTTGCGCGTAAACTCCGCGCTGGCATGGTTCAGATCAATGGCACATCGCGCGTGGCTGGAAGCCCATTTGGCGGCTACAAACAATCCGGCAATGGCCGCGAAGGCGGGAAATGGGGTCTGGAAGACTTCATGGAAGTGAAGCTGATTAGCGGCTGACTTACACCAACATAACAAAAGAAAAGCGCCGGAAAACCGGCGCTTTTTTTATCTGCGATTCCTGCCAGCTATCATAAAAGGCGCAAAGGGCAGATGATATATATGTACCCCCGAACCTGTTCCTTGACGGATTAAAAAAATAGCATTCAACCGTCAAGGAATGGGTTTATTAGGTCGCACACTCATAAACTGGGTTTTCAAATTGGTCTGATTTTGATTCACTGAAGCCTTGATTTGGAGGCTTCTCATGACCCGTCGCCGGTTTGATCTCACCGATTTCGAGTGGAATGTTATTCAACCATTGTTGCCGAATAAGCCGCGCGGCGTACCCCGCGTTGACGACCGTCGGGTGATCAACGGCATCTTGTGGCGGTTTCGGACAGGCTCGCCTTGGGCAGAGGTTCCGGATCGATATGGTCCGTATACCACATGCTACAACCGGTTCGTGCGATGGCGAAAGGCCGGTGTCTGGGATCATGTTCTGGGCGAGATTTCTAAAGCTTTCGATGGCGATATCGTCATGATCGACAGCTCCTGTATCCGTGTTCATCAACATGCGGCGACGGGAAAAAGGGGGATCA
>Ga0213829_1002967_pt1 | contig 10551 bp, 9 predicted proteins | sample MC6MC0896MG_FD_180665 | JGI IMG/M metagenome (GOLD analysis project Ga0213829, IMG submission 180665) | Enriched soil aggregate microbial communities from Iowa State University, Ames, United States - MC6-MC0896-MG | ecosystem: Environmental > Terrestrial > Soil > Unclassified | place: USA: Iowa...
GTGCGCGCTGGGCGCACCGCGCCCGAAGCTCACCGGCAAGCTGTCGTCCAAGCAGTTGCGCATGGTGGACCTGGGGCCGTTGATCGGCGTACCCGCAGGCGGCACGGCGGCCGCGCCGGCCGACAAGTCCAAGGATGCGCCGGCCAAACCCAAAGGCGGCAAGGTGTTGCCCACCCAGGCCTTCCGCACCGACCGCTGGCGCGACATGGACGCCGACGTTGCGCTGGATGCCGGCCGCATCATCCACGACAGCAAGCTGCCCTTGTCGGACTTGTCCGTGCATGTGATCTTGCAGGACGGCAAGCTGACGCTGGACCCGTTCCGCTTCGGCATCGCGGGCGGCAACATCAACGGCGCCATCAAGCTGGACGGCGCATCCGAGTCGATGAACGGCCAGGTCGACCTGCACGCGCGCCGCCTGCGGCTGAAGCAGCTGTTCCCGGCGACCGAAGCCATGCAGAAAACGCTGGGTGAATTGAACGGCGACCTGGCGGTCAGCGGCACCGGCAATTCGGTGGCCGCGTTGCTGGGCACGGCCACGGGCGACGTGAAGATGCTGGTGAACGACGGCGTCATCAGCCGCAGCCTGATGGAAATCGCGGGCCTGAATGTGGGCAATTACGTGGTGTCCAAGCTGTTTGGCGACGACGAGGTCAACATCAATTGCGGCGCGGCCGACCTGGAAATGAAGAAGGGCGTGGTGACGCCGCGCGTCTTCGTGTTCGATACCGAGAACGCGCTGATCACCATTACCGGCACGGCGGATTTCAAGAACGAAACCATGGACATGGACATCACGCCGGACAGCAAGGGCTTCCGCATCTTTTCGCTGCGCTCGCCGTTGTACGTGCGCGGCACCTTCGGTTCGCCGGATGTGGGCGTGCATGTGCTGCCGCTGGCGGCGCGCGGGGCGGGGGCGGTGGCCTTGGGCGTGCTGTTGACGCCCGCCGCCGGTTTGCTGGCGCTGATTGCGCCCAGCACGAACGACGAGAACGCGTGCGGCCCCTTGCTTGAGCAGATGCGCAAACCGCCCAAGGCGCCCGCGCCTCCGGCTGCGAAGGGCAAATAGGGGGCGTTCAGTTTCAGCCTGGCGACGCCCGGCGCGCGCCGTCGGGGGCGTCGTTGTCAGCCACGCAGACGGCGTTGCGGCCGTGATTCTTAGCGTAGTAAAGCGCCCGGTCTGCACGCTGGTACACGGCGTCCAGCGTCGCGCCGTGGTCGGGATAGCGCGCCACGCCGACCGAGACGGTAATGGGTGACCCAATCACGCCAGGCGGATCTTGCGCCGCCAGTCGCTGGCGCAGGCGTTCCGCGGCGGCGACGGCGGCGGCCAGTGGCACGCCTGGCATCAGCATGACAAACTCCTCACCCCCCGCGCGCGCCAGGGTGTCGCCACTGCGCGAGCTGTCGTTCATCACCATCGCCAGCGCTTGCAAGGCGTGGTCGCCGGCCGTGTGGCCGTAGCGGTCATTGATGCTCTTGAAGTGGTCGATGTCGATGACAAGCAGCGCCACCGGCGCTTCGTCAGCCTGCAAGAGCGCCAGCGCTTCGTCCAGGCCGCGCCGGTTCAGCAGGCCCGTCAGCGTGTCGGTGGTGGTCTCGCGGCGCAGATCGCGAATCTTGTGATGCATCGACGCCAGCCCCATCAGCAAGCCGCGTCTGAGCTGCGCCGCTTCGAAATACCACGAACGCACGTTGCGGATGCGCTCCGCGGAATCCGGGTCCTGCATGTGCCGCGCAATGCCCGCCAGTTCGCCCAGCGGCCGCGCAATCCAACGCGACAGCAGCCAGATCGACGCCACCGCCAGCAGCAGCAGCGGCAACGTATTGCGGGCGGTGGCCATGAGCAGGTCGCTCAGCGGATGCAGGGTGCTGTCCACGGGGCGCTGCGCGATGATGCTCCAGCCGGTGCTGGCCACCGGCGCATAACCCGCCAGCATGTCGCGGCCATGCTCGTCCTTGAAACGCATCTCGCCGGTTTCGCCGCGGCGCGCGGCGGCGAACACCTCGTTGTCGGGTGCGGTCTGGCCCAGCAGGCTGCGGTCGGGGTGATAGATCAGCGTGCCGTTGCGGTCCACCACGTACAAATAGGAATCGTCGCGATAGAAGTGCTGGCCCAGCAGGCGGTCCAGCACATTGTCTTCGTGCAGATACAGCGTGCCGGCGATATAGCCCAGATAGCGGTAGTCGTGCGAGAAGATCGGGTGCGAATACAGGATCAGCCAGCGGCCGTTGCCGGCTTTGAAGGGTTCGCTGATGATCGGCATCTTGGTGCGGATCGCTTCCTTCGAAGCATCGCTGGTCAGCTGTGTGCCCAGCAGCTCCGGGTACGACGACGACACCGCAATCACCTTGCCCTGCGGCGACACCACCACGCTGGAATTGAAATGGCCCAACTGCTCTTGCTGGCGGCGGGTCTCGTCGGCCATCAGGTTGGGATGCGCCTCCATGTCGGCCAGCACATCGGCGCTGTAGGACAGATAGCGAAGCAGGTCCCCCAGGAACCCATTCGTGGTGATCGCCAGCTTGGACGCGTAGGCGCGGTTGACCTCAAGCGCGTTGTGCAGCAGCAGATCACGCTGCACCAGATAGCTGGCATGCAGGCCGCCCGCCACGACCAGGATGACCGACAGCAGGCTGATCCACAGGATAAGGCGCCGAAGGTCGATACGGAACATGACAGTAATCGTCAGGAACGGGCGCCGCCCGACGGGACGCCGCCCGGCGGAACGCCACCCGGCGGAGCGCCGCCCGGAGGAACGCCTGATGGCGGCCGGCTGCCGGTCAGCGCGTCCCAGGCGCACATGGCCTGCCGCGCCACGGCTTGCAAGGTCTTGCGGGTGGCGCCGTCGCGGGCCTGGATCGACATGCCGTGCAGCACGGTCGTAAAAAACGCGGCCAGGCTTTTCAGGTCAGCGCTCGAAGGCAGTTCGCCCTGCGCGACGCCGGCGGTCAGCCGGGCCAGGATGCGGCTTTGCATCTCGCGCCGGCTGTCGCAAAGAAATCCGCTGACGCTTGCCTCGTTGACGCTGCCCGATGGTGCGCCCAACACGATCATGCATCCGGGCGGAAAGCCAGGCGCCGTGAAGCGCTCGGCTGCGGCCAGCAGCATGTCTTGTATGCCTTCGCGTGCGGTGGCGCCGGCTTGCAGTGCACGGCGCGACGACCCGCCATCGGTGTCGCGGTACAGCTCGACCGCTTCGCGGAATAGTCCTTCTTTTGAGCCGAATGCGCCGTAGAGGCTGGGCGAGTTGATGCCCATCGCTTCCGTCAGATCGGTTAGCGATGCTCCTTCATATCCCTTCGACCAGAAAACCTCCATGGCCTTGTGCAAGGCCTGGGCCCGGTCGAAGTTCCGGGGACGCCCACGTTCTGCCATGCCCGCGATTTTACTCGCGTCGGATATTTTGTGTTGATCGATAAAAAAATGATTGACGGATGAGATTCGCCGCTGCGATGATATTTGTACTGATCACTACAAATTAAGGACTAGCGATGGGCAATCTGAATGGAAAAGTCGCGTTCGTGACGGGCGGCAGCCGGGGCATCGGCGCGGCGATTGTGCGACGGCTGGCAGCCGACGGCGCCGACGTGGCCTTCACGTATGTCAGCGCGTCATCGGCAGCAACCGCGCAAGCGTTGGTAAATGAACTGTCGGTGGACGGCCGCCGCGTGCGCGCCATTCAGGCGGATTCCGAAGATGCGCTGGCGGTGCGGCAAGCGGTCGAACAAGCGATCGAGGCCTTGGGGCCCGTGGACGTGCTGGTCAACAACGCGGGCATCTTCGTCGCGGGCCTGATCGGCGACACCAGCATGGATGATTACGAGCGCACGATGGACATCAATGTACGTGCGCCTTTCGTCGCGATCCGCACCGCGCAGGCGTCCATGCCGGATGGCGGCCGCATCATCAATATCGGCAGCTGCCTGGCCGGCCGGGCAGGGCGCGCAGGCGTCGCGCTCTACGCCGCCAGCAAGTCTGCGTTGGTCGGTCTGACGCAGGGCTTGGCGCGCGACCTGGGCGCACGCGGCATCACCGTCAACGTGGTGCATCCCGGCCCGATCAACACCGACATGAATCCCGCAGACGGCGACCGCGCCGGCGAACTCGTGGCTGTGCTGTCCTTGCCGCACTACGGCGAAACGCGCGACATCGCAGGCATGGTCGCCTTCCTGGCCGGCCCAGACGGCCGCTATGTCACGGGCGCGAGCCTGTCGGTAGACGGGGGCTACGCCGCCTGATTTCGACCCCGCTAAAACTTTTTTCGCACTCGACTTGCACAAACCAAAAAACCTACATATAATCTTGCTTCTTCGCACTACACACATAACGAAACGCAGACAACAACGACGGCAACGTCGGTGATTCAAGCGGATTGAAATGAGTGGATTGCAGGGCTGTTAGCTCAGTTGGTAGAGCAGCGGACTCTTAATCCGTAGGTCGAGTGTTCGAGCCACTCACAGCCCACCAGAATTCGTAATGAAGAACGCCTTAGCCGCTTAGCGACTAAGGCGTTTTTCTTTGCCCGTCCGGCATAGAGCAACTCTTTGCCGTCATCGCATGGGCTGCGATATGGCTTGGAACCAAGTGCGCATAGCGTTGCACCATATCGACGGTTTCCATCACCTAGTTCTCCAGGATCAAGATGTCTGCTTTCGTGCCGTAAGCATAGGCATTGGGTTATGTGTCGGTATCATTCTGAATAAAAATGATATACAAAGCAATGTTGCCGGTGTCTGCTTTCAACGCTCATCAAGGGATTGCACCTCGATTAACCGGATCGGCGTTGAAGATAAAGAGAGGACTTTGTGCGTTTGGTACTTGCTATTTTTGTCGCTGTAATGGCGCTGACCGGGTGCGGGAATATTGCAACAGTCAAATCATTCTCTACCCAGTTCGAAAGCCCTGCCGACGGCGAGACAGCCAACCTGCGCGTGATCACAAACGGAATGGTGCGCGGAGTGCCCAATAGCGCGTGCATTGACTGGTATCTCCCAGGTGCGGGGGTGATAGCCGCTAAGGACGGCTTCGCTCATAGAAATAATGAAAAGCTTGACCTCCCGGACAGCAAATGGACCGCTGCAGTGTCCACGGCAGCTTTTCATGCCACTGAAGTACGGGTGCCGGCAGGCAAACCGCTGGTGCTTCATTTCATGGGACCGGGACGAGTCACCGCCTATGCACGAGAGCAGTGCTTTGTCTCTCGGACCTTTATTCCTGAGCCCGGGCATAACTATGAATTAGTGATGATTGAGGATGGCTCGTCTTGTCGGTCCCGGATGGTGGACTTCATCGATGCCATTCAAGAGTCCCCGGTTAAGACCGAAACGACGAGCTTTTGCAGGAAGTCGCACAGCTTTATGTAGTTCCCCATCTCCCGAGGCTTACCCCAGATGTCGTTTCGTTCGTTACATTGGTTTATCCCCGTATTGCTGTCTGGCTTTTTGGTGGGCTGTTCAGCCACCAATCCCAACATCTTGAATAGCTACGACGCAAGCAGCACAGCTCGCGTTCGTATTTTTGTTTACTCGGCTGATCGTATTCGGCTGGACTTTGACCGTACCTGCTACACCTCTCCAGGGATGATGGGACATGGAGAAGGGCTCGAGGCGATTCAACGAGGCCACTACCAAGGTAGCCGCAGCGTCGGAATGCCGCCTACCTTGAAAAACGCTGACGCGGTGTTTGATGAATTCATCATCACAGCGGGAATTCCCGTCACTGTGTTTGGGCAAGTGGGCGGCACATACCGTTCGCAGTGGGTCACCATTTCTAGCCCTGAAACGAAGGACGCCGGCTATTTCGTTCCGGTTGCCGGAAAGGACTACGAAATATATGTTCAGAAGCGGAAAGTGATCGTGGAAGACCTCGGCGCCTCGTCTCCTGAGCTTGGACAATTTGTCGAACTTACGCAAGCAGGTCCGTGTGTGACCGGTGGGAAGAAAGACTGAGATAAGCAAGCGGCTTATCGATGCCTTGGCCGTGTGCAATACGCCAAATTGGGTATGCACGGCTTTGTTGTCACCCCCTAAGATTCCCAGGCAATCTGGACCTCATGGCTGTCGCGCATGAGGCCTTTCGGCCTTGTCGAGGGAACAAGCGTGCACCATTCCTTGAACGTAGCAAGAGGTCCATGCACACGTCTTTGGTGGCTTGTTCCTCTGATTTTCTTTTGGACGGCGCCAGCCGCCGCCGCGCCAGAGCAGGAACTTCCCGTGGGTAGCGGGGCTGGGCAGATTGGCCTGATCGACAGGCCGAATGAGGCATGTTTCGGTCCTGCCGCTATAGCGCCAGACGCGGCGGGCAATCTGGCCATCCTCGATAAGGTCAATCGAAAGATCGTCTTGGTTAACGCGGGCTCATTACGTGAAATCCCGTTGCCCGAGCAGATGAATGAACCCCAAGATTTGCTGGCCGCCTATAAGGGCTATGCCGTCGCTGGCGCATTCGGCGACGTGATGATGCTCGATGAGGACGGGCGGCTCCTCGACACAGCAAAAGTCCACCACAACCCAGAGCAGGGAAGCGTTCGCATTTTTCCCGTCAGCTCGACCGAGCTGGAATTGCAATCGCTTTCCGGTGACAGCAGTAAGGTCGGGCTTCCATTGGATAAGGTGGGCGGACTGATCAAGCAGCAGGTGATCGCAAGCGGCTACAAGCCGCAACCCGCGGCCGCGCCTGATCGCGCTGTCTTGGTCAACGAGACCGTAGATGGGCCGCTGCGCCGCATCGACGTTGTCTCCTCAATGCGTATCACCGGTGTGCGGGTGATTTGGGCGGATCATGACGAAGCATTGGTCGCCATTCAGGAGTCACGGCTATTGCCAAATCCTGCGTCATTCGTTCGGCTCGCGCATTACGACGCCTTCGCAAAACCGGTCACCGCTGCGTATGTTTCGGCGGAGTCGTTTGGTTGCGACCTTCGGCGCCCTTATGCTCCCTTAAAAGATGGGCGCGTGGTGTCGCTTTCGTTTCCCGGAAGTGAACGCCTTTTCTTGCAGACGGTGCAGTTCAAGCCAATAGACGATGTTCAACCGATTCCATTGGCAGCCGTATCCGACGCCGTTTTGGTTGCTAACGAAGACAACATTTTGAAGTCGCTCGAGCAGGCGAACGGTACCTCCGATGCTGGTTTGGTGTCACTTCCCAGTATTGGCCGGGCGTCGATTCTTGACCGCGCGCGCGCGGCCCTGAGCTACCCATGGCGTCTTAGTGCAGTGAACTATCTCCATGCGGATACCGAGAATCTTTGCGCGCCGCCCGCCAAGATATGGGAACGTCCCTCTCGGTTGAACGATATGAGCGAGCAGGAGACTGTGGGAGTTCCCTATCGATGGGGCGGGTATCTCAGTACGCTCGCGGCCTTTCAAAGTCATCTGAGCGAAGGGCGTCTGGCAGGGGATATCTGCACGTGTAGAGGCGGCAATTGCGTGCACCCGAAGGCGACAGGCATGGATTGCTCGGGCTTTGTTTCATACGCGTGGAGCACCGGGAAATATTTCACGACTGCCAGCCTGCCTGGGAAGAATGTCAGCACGCCGATTACCTGGGTGGATCTGCAGCCGGGCGATATCGTGAACAAGGCAAGAAGCCATGTGATGCTGGTCGAGAAAGTCCAGATGGCCCCAGCGGGGCGGCTGATTACCGTGATCGAATCCACGCCACGACCAAAGCGATGTGGCGGCGTTTGTCGAAACACCTATACCGAGTCTTCTCTTAGAGAACGCCAATACCTGCCGTTTCGTCGACTATCGGTCATGGATTAGCGCTGCTTGAACCTTCTTGGGAGTTTTCAATGCGCCGGATGTCGCCGATGCTGGCCGCGCTGGCCAGCGTGATCTGCTTACCCGCTTTGGGCCAAAGCAGCGCTTGCCTCTTCTCAAAGGATGGGCCTGCCGTGGTGCAGATCCGCTATTCCTATGACGCGGGCGTCGACGGTAATAGCGATGGCGGGAACAGCCGTGGCAGTGGCTTCATCATCTCTGACGAAGGCTACGTTTTGACCAACGCGCACGTCATCCAACCGACCGTTAAAGGCCTGTCCGTTAAATCAGACAGCATCGTCGCACACGTCGGTAAGGCTTTGGAAGCACCGCTACCACTATCGGTGGTGGTGATAGACGTTGCAAATGATCTGGCTCTATTGCGGCTCCCGCCGAAGCAGGAGGGCAAGGCGTGGCCTGTCGTAAGCGTCTCTGACGGCGCAGACCTTCCCGTGGGCGCCAAACTCACCAGCCTTGGCTTTGCTTCAACAGATCTCGCGATTGTGTCGACCGCTGAGAAAACGGCCCTGACAACCCTCGTGGATGGAAAGGTAATGCCGTGGTGGCAGACCAGCTTGTCGCTCAATCCAGGCAACAGCGGTGGCCCAGTCTTCGATTCGCTTGGTACGGTGGTCGGCGTGGCGGTTGCGCGTCACGATAACGCCCAGCTAATTTCCTGGGTCATACCCATTGCGCGCGCCCGTCATCTGCTAGATGTTGCCGGTACTCGCCCAGCGAAATATGGGGAGTGCGCGGTATTTCCCGAATGCCGCTCAGCAGCTCATGGTGTCGACGGATACACCGTTGATCAGCTTCATGAGAAATGGAGCGACTGGCGAGGGGGAGGATACAACCAGCCTGCCTACTGCAACGACTTGATCGCTGAACTTAGAAAGGCACGGCCACAGTCAAATTTTGAGGCAGTGAATAGTAATGAGCAGAAGTCAGAGGTCAGCATTCCCGGAGCCGTGCTTTCTGCCAGGTATCGCTACTACTGCCAAGTCCGGGAACGCGCGGGTCCCGTCTACAAAATGCGCGCCAGCGCGGCTTGTATCCCGTGAATGGGGATGCTCCGTGTAAGACTGCGTCGATCCGCTCATTCCTGCATCAACCATATTCCAACTGATAAAAATTCTGGCTGGCGATCAGTGTCGCCCCGCATGACGTGCGCATGCCTTCCAGCGCGGTCTTGCGGTCTGAGCTGACGTTTTGTACGCCTTCGACGATGGTGTGGGTGTCGCCGCATTTGGGGCAGGTGACGCGGTCGCCGAGGCGGGCCATGGGTTGGCCGAAGATGACCACGGTTTCATCGCCGGTCACGACGACGCCGCCGTGCGACGTCTTGTCGCCCTTGCGGATGACGGAGCGTTGGGACATGGGCGCGAGATATTTGTTTACAGATACGTGCCGTCCGGCGCGAGCCGGGCGGGGCCAACCACGAACGTGCCATCGGGCGCCATGCGCACCGGGCCGCCGCTGCCTTTGTACGTGCCGTCGGGGGCGCGCTGGGGGGTGCCGGCAACGTAGGTGCCGTCAGGCGCGCGGGTGATGGGGCCGTCTCCACCGACGTAAGTGCCGTCCGGCGCGCGGCGTGGCGTGCCAGAGATGAAGTGCCCGTCGGGCAACATACGGATCGATTTCGTCGTCATGAATGCTCCTTCGGTAGGAGCGCAAATCATAGCGAAGCATCGTGATGCGCCTTGTAATAGGACGTGTCATCTTTGAACGTTCTACGTAAGCAGTTGTGGGATGATTTGCGCCTACTACAGACCTGCGCCTATGACAGACATCAACGCCTTGTTGCAACCGATACCCGGCGATGCGCCCTGCGGCGTCGACCTGGTGTTTTCGCCCGAGTTCGACGCCATTCGCGAGGCGCGCCGGCATGACGATCCTCAGCTCGATCAGGGCGATTGGGTCATTGATCTGAAAGAGGCCGACTGGCCCGAGGTGGCGCGCATCTGCTCCACCGTGCTGCGCGAGCGCAGCAAAGACATCCGGATTGCATCGTGGCTGGCGGAAGCCTGGGCCAAGACGCGCGGCTTTGCGGGGTTGCGTGATGGCTATCTGCTGATTGATGGCCTGTGCCGCGACTATTGGGATGGCTTGCACCCCGTGCCGGAAGATGGCGACGTGCAGCAGCGCGTGGGCAATCTGGCGTGGCTGCTGTCGCGCTCGCAGCAACTGATCGGCGAAATTCCGCTGACGCAGGCCGATGGCGCGCGCTATGGCGCGGTGCTGTGGGAGGCCGCGAGCCAGCTCGCCAACGCCGTCAAGCGTACCCCCGACAATGCCAATGAACTGACGCGCGGCAAGCTCACGCTGGACCGTTTCGATGCGGCGCGCCGGGACACCCCGCCGTCGTTTTATTCCGAATTGGATACCCAGCTGGAAGGCTGCGCGCAGGCGCTGGCGCAACTGGAGCGCACGCTGGACGAACGCTTGGGCGATGAAAGCCCCGCGTTCTCACGCGTGCGTGAGTCGCTGCGCAATGTGACCGAACTTGCGCACCGCTTCGCGCGTGATGCCGGGCTGCTGGTACGCGCCGATCTGGCGCCCGCGCAAGCGCCCGCGACGCCTGCCGTTCCCGTTCGAGTGGAGCCCACCTTGCCCGCTGCCGATCATTTTTCTGCCGCCGACACGCCGGCGCATGTGGCCGTGACGCCCGCTGTGCGTGGCCCGATCCAGACGCGTGAACAGGCGTTGGCGCAGTTGCGCGATGTGGCGGACTTCTTCCGCCGAACCGAGCCGCACAGCCCGGTCGCCTATCTGGCCGACAAGGCGGCA